>OCTW011536551.1_pt1 | contig 11301 bp, 10 predicted proteins | sample 1539671 | NCBI WGS metagenome assembly OCTW01 (sample SAMN02144230, study PRJEB22623) | gut metagenome | biome: sheep rumen | host: Ovis aries | place: New Zealand | reverse complement strand
CTGGCTCTGATCCGTCGTCTTGCTGCAAAATACGATCTGGAAATGGAAGTCCTCGATGCCGCTCCCTGCACCAGACTTGCGGATACAGGCGGCACTGCCTTCCGCTATGTGGAAGAGACGGTGATGAGGACATTCCCCGGAATACCTGCCAGTCCCTACATCCTCACCGCAGCGACGGACGCCGCTTTCTACGATTCCCTCTGCGACAACTGCATTCGCTTTGCACCCATTGTCTATGGACCGGAGGAGAAGAAAGGCATCCATGGCACCAACGAGGCACTTCGCTATGACTGCCTGCCCGGCGCAGTGGATTTTTACAGGAACCTGATCACTGGGCTCGTTGCGCCAGATGGAGGCTGCAACAGTTCGAGAAGCTAAAAAATGAAGGAGGGGCAGCTGCGATCACGCGGCTGCCCTTTAGTGTTTCTGCCTCAGATTCACCATGGTCACTGCCAGAAGCAGAATGATCAGGGCAAAGATCGCCATCATGCCTCTGCGGATATCCCACAGATCCGCCAGGATCCCAATGAGACTGGGCATCAGAGTGGATACAAGTCCGGGGATAACGATCAGCATTCCCATGCTCATAGAGTATTTCTCGAGCAGGTCGCCGACATCGCCGATAGCTGTGCCATACATTCCTGCCATGAAGAGGCCGAGTCCGACAGAACCGACCGTGACAGGGATGATGGGGCCTCCGAAGATAAAGAGAAGAAAGCTGACAGCCACGCCGACGGACATGACCAGAAGCATGTGCGCGGGCCGGTATTTACGGCTGAGAGCTGAACTGGCAAGTCTCCCGATGAGGACTGCCGCCCACAGCAGGATGGAAAGCATCTGGGCCCTTCCTTCAGAGACCAGGCCTGTATCGACATAGTAGGTGACGAGGAAACCCATGATGCATGCTTCGATCGCCATGTAGCAGGAGAGGAATGCGGCACAGATCCAGAAGACCTTACTGCGGAAAAAACCAAAATCCATTCCGGATTTGCTCACGGATACAGGATAAGCATCTTTCCCGATCTTCATTCCGAGGCAGTAGACCAGGATGGCAATACCGATCACAATCTCTGTCAGGAAAGCCATTCTCCAGGAAGCACCGCAGATCAGGGCGATCAGAGGCGCGATACAGGCGCCGATGGCAAAACAGGCCTGCAGGAAATTGAGACTGGAGGCATCGTTTCCGGTGAGATTGCTGACGATGGAATTGTTGTAATTGCCGCAGGATCCCTTGCTGAGTCCGGTCAGGAGCATAGCACAGAGCAGGAGAAGGGGATTGCCTGTAAACAGGATCATCCCCAGGCCGATCATTGCGAGATTGGCGAGGGCAAGATAGGTCTTTTTGATACCGAACAGGCCGGGCAGAAGGGGAGCCGCCAGGCCGGCCAGAAAATAACCGCAGGACTGCACACCCATCATGATGCCGCTGAGCTTGTAACTGAGGCCGTACTCCGCCCGGATCAGGGGCAGGACCGCTCCTATGAGCAGCAAATAGATTCCCATGGATGTCTGATTGAGGTACATGCAGTTCAGCAGATATCTGTTTTGCCTGTTCTTCATTCTTCCCCTCACTGTACTTGTCTGTGTACTGATGCATGAAGAAAGCCGCCATGCGGCAGATTCGTAAATGCTCATTTATCAAGAATTGTCAGGGCGCACGGGCTCCGAATAGGAGCCCGTGCGCCTGATAGATTTGTTAATACTGAAGATTATTTATTATACCTTATTTTGCATAGTCCTGCACGTTTTCGGGTGTAACTATCTCAAAAGGTACATAGAAGAGGTTGTCGCACTCATCAGAGACTGTGCAGTCTGTGCCTTCGGCAGCAGGCTTGCCGTCGATCAGGTTTTTGGCCATGCGGATGGCTGCTTCCGCCTGTCCCTCCGCGCTCTGGAAGACGCTCATGGACATGGTTCCGTTCTGGATGGCCTCTACCGCATCGGCAGTTGCGTCGATACCGACGATCGGAATGGATGCGGGGTCGATGCCCTTGTTCTCCAGCGCCTTGATCGCGCCCAGTGCCATGGCGTCGTTGTTGGAGATGATGCAGTCAAACTCTTTGCCTGTTTCAAGGAAGGATTCGACACCCTGCTGAGCCTTTGCGCGGTCGTAATCTGCGGAAATGGTTCCTGCTTCGATCATGTTAAAGCCGGCGTCTTTGAGAACTTCGAGGGGCTTCTCGGAACGGATGACGGAGTGGGACAGATCCAGAGGGCCCTGGATGAGCAGATAGCGGACATCGGTCATGCCTTTTTCCTTGAAGTAGTCTGCCAGATATTCGCCCTGGAAGGTGCCTGCCAGGTTTTCATCGGAAGCCACGCCTACGATATTGTCACTCAGAAGATCGTAATCTGCAGGCTCGGGCAGACGGTTTACGAATACCAGGTTCATACCATCGGCAGCTTCCACACAGGCAGTTACGTCACTGGAGTAAGCAACGTTGACAATTGTCGCCTCTTTGCCTTCTGCTTTCGCCTGCTGGATGCACTGAATGACCTTGGAAGAGTCATTTCCGGCGTGCTTGACTTCGAGTGCAACGTCATTGTTGTCTGCGCTGACGCTCATGTCGTTGAGAAGATCTGTGAGCCACTCATCTTCTACAGTGGAGACATAGCACACATCATAGGCGCTGCTTTTCTGTGTGGTGGCAGAGACCCCTGCAGAGGTGTTTTCCGCAGAGCCGCCTCCTGAAGTACTGCCGCCGCAGGCGGTGAGGCACATCATTGCGATCAGTCCGGTGGCTAAAACTTTTCTGTACTTTTTCATTTGGAATCCTCCTTGAATATCACTTTCATACCCTGAAAAAAACCTGTTAATGTGTTTTGTGTTTATTTCTGCAGTGATTTTCTGCGCTTTGTATGGTCTCTTGTTTTCTTTGATGATTTGATTATAGGAGCTTTCCGGGAATAGTTTTATAGGGTTTGCTGACGCAAAGTGTAAAAAAACCGACATTAAAAAAATGGATGAAAAGTATCAATAATCTGGGTAATTCAGGGAAAAAACTTGTTGAAACCCTAACGAAAGGACGATAAAATAAAACAAAACCGACATGAAACAATAAAAATTTGACAGATGATTGTTTTTCGGGGCGCTATCTATACCGTTTTTTTAAAAAACAGGCAGGGATTGAAATGATTCGATATCAGAAAAACAGACTGGTCCTTGCAAATGACAGCAAGGAACTTTTGGAGAAAGAAGCGGGCGGGCTGCCCTTCGTCTGCAATTTCAATGAGAGCAACGTTTTCATCGGAAACCACATCCCCTGGCACTGGCACGACTGGTTTGAGATCAACTATACGGAGAGGGGCTCCTATATTCTTCAAACACCGGAGCAGACTTTGGAGATCCACCAGGGCGAGGCAGTCTTTATTAACGGCAATATTCTGCATGCCTACGATTTCCCGGCGGACGGAGGCTATTACTCCCTGTCCTGTGATGCCCGCTTTCCGGGCGGAGAGTTCGGCAGCTATCTGGACCGCAAGTACTTTTCGCCCCTCCTGAGGTCCAGGTCCCTGACGGTCCTGCATATAAAGCCCGACTCTGAGAGGAGGATCAGCCTGATCGGCTATATTCTGAAGATTCTCAATCTCCTGCGGGAGGAGCCAAAGGGATATGAGCTGACTGTAAGACAGATCATCGGAGATTTTCTGATTCTTCTCACGGAGGAAGCGGCTGAAATACTTGCCCGGGATCAGGCCGGTAACGGCCGTGACCTGGAGAGAATGAAATTGATGCTGGACTATGTTTATAAAAATTATGCCGAACAGATCGGAGTGACAGAAATCGCGCGGGCGGCATCCGTCAGCACCCGGGAGTGCACCCGCTGCTTCAAGCGTATGGTAGACCGCACACCGGTCCGCTTTCTGATCGAATACCGGGCGCAGATGGCAGCTTCCCTGCTGTTGGGGACGGGGCATAGTATCTCCGAGATCGCCGAAAAATGCGGCTTTATGTCCGACAGCTACTTCAGCAAGATTTTCCGTGAGATATATAAATGCACGCCCAGGGAATACAGGAAAGCTAACTAGAAAATTTGAAATACAAAAATCTCCGCCCCGCCTATATCAAGGCTCTGTTTGAGATTATTGACTGGAAGAAGGTTGAAGAGCTGTACGCGGCTGTAACGAAATAATACGAGATAATACGAAAAAATCCGCAGTTCCTCAAAAAGGAGCTGCGGATTTTTAGTGCGATATTAGATCCGGGATCAGTGATCCTCAATTATGAATCTTCTGATGATTATTCTGATCATTCCAGGCCTGTTGCCTCGTCAATGCCAAGCATGATGTTCATGTTCTGGACTGCAGCGCCGGAAGCACCCTTGCCCAGGTTGTCGAAGAGGGCAGTGACGGAAGTCTGGTCTTCATGACCGCAGACTACAATCTTGAGATGATTGGTCCCTGCGAGCTCAGCGGCATAGATGGTGGATGCATTCTCACCGAAAGGCATTACACTGACAAAATGCTGGCCGCTGTAATACTCCTGCAGCTTCCGGCAGATCTGCTCAGCAGTGGGAGCGCCGGGAAGAAGAGCATTGTGGAGCATAATGGTGGTGGCCATACCCTTGTAATAATCATCGACAACGGGAAGGAAGACCGGCGGCTTTTCCAGGGCGCAGACTTTCTGCATCTCCGGCAGATGCTTGTGATGCAGAGTCAGGCCGTAGATGCCGGGCGCATAGAGCGCCTGTGCCTTGTCCGCTGCCTCGTAGTTGGCAATCATCTTTTTGCCGCCGCCCGAGTAACCGGTCAGGGAGAAGCAGGTAAAAGGATAATCCGCCGGGACGATCCCCATGCGGACCAGGGGCGCTGCACAGGAAATAAAACCGGTTGCATGACAGCCGGGATTTGCGACCCTTTTGCTCCTGGCGATCGCATCGCGCTGTTCGGAGGACAACTCCGGATATCCATAAGTCCAGTCGTCATTTGTGCGATGCGCCGTAGAAGCATCGATGACACGGACATCGGGATTATCGATCAGAGAAACCGCTTCCCTTGCCCCGTCGTCCGGCAGGCACAAGAAGACGATATCCGCCGCATTGAGAAACTTCCTGCGCTCTTCATTGTCATGTCTTTTATCTTCATCGATTCGCATCAGCTCCAGATCTTCCCTGGATCCGATCCTGTCAAAAATCTGCAGACCGGTCGTCCCCGCCTGTCCGTCGATATATACTTTCGTCTTAGCCATTTTTATGTCCTCTCTTTAATCACTCATTGCCGCCGCTTTGCAGCTTTGACAGTCATCATAACATATTTTGAACGGGTCGTACAACCAGGCCAGGAAATGATATAAAGGTCACCCATGCAGCCCATCCCTGCCCATCCCTGCCAGTTAAGTCCTCATAGCAAAAGCTTTCACACTGTGATAGAGTAATGTAAAGAGATAGTAATAATGTCCGAAAATAATAGAACGCAGATTTACCAGGAAAGCAGGAATAGAGTATGGAATTCAGAACAGTTGCGCTGATCGGTGCCGGTGCTGTCGGCGCCTTCTTTATCAGAGGACTTTCAAACGTATTAGGGAATAACTTCTGCGTCATCGCAGAGGGAGAGCGGGCAGAGCGGCTCCGCGAAAAAGGCCTTGTGATCAATGGAGAGCAGGTTTTTCCTCATGTGTGTACGCCGGAGGAGGCGACAGGGGCGGATCTGATCCTGATCACAACCAAATATAATGGCTTCCATGAGATACTGGACAGCGTCAAGCTCATGACAGCGCCCCACACAGTGGTCGTCAGTGCCCTCAACGGCATTGACAGTGAAGAGACATTGGCGGAAGTGATAGGAGAGGAACACCTGCTCAATGCCTTCATGTTTGTCCAGTCCACCAGAGTGGGTAATACGATTGATTATAATCTTGATGCAAAAGGACTTATTTTCGGAGATAAAAATACGCCTGAAAAAACAGCGCAGGCAGATGCGCTGGACAGACTTCTGACAAAGGCCGGAATTGCCCACCGCTTCTCTCCGGATATTTATACCGAGCAGTGGCAGAAATTTGCCCTGAATATCAGCAATAATCTGCCGCAGGCGATTTTGAATGTCGGGTTTGAGGCCTATATCGACAGTCCGCATGTGCGCTTTATCCATGATCAGCTTTTTGATGAGGCAATCCGCGTGGCAGCTGCCTACGGAATCACCATAGAGTATGAAGAGAACAAGCATGGCCGTGTCAGGCCGGATGCCCGCTTTTCCACGCTTCAGGATATCGATGCAGGCCGCCCCACGGAGATTGATATGTTTGCAGGTGCTCTGATGAGAAAGGCGGATGCTGTCGGTATTGAAGTGCCTTACACGACTTTTGCCTATCATGCCATCCGCGTTCTTGAGGAAAAAGCCGAGGGAAAAATCTGCTGATGAGAAGGATGGCATGTTTCATCCGGCAGGAGTGAGATAATGAACAGGATATCAACAGAAAATGCAAGAGGAGCGCAAAATGAGCAGTCAGAAATTTGTCTGGTGGAAAATCATATTACTCTTACTGATCGTGGCTTTATTGATCGTCGGCGGATACGTGGCCTATGTTTTTCTGACTTACAGCCGGATCGAGGACAAGGTTGACCTGACCGTGGAAGGAAATGCACAGGAGCCGGCAAAGACCGGGAAAGAATATACGGCGGTTTCCTACAATATCGGCTTCGGGGCCTATACTGCGGATTTCACTTTTTTCATGGACGGCGGAAAGGAGAGCCGTGCCCGCTCCAGGGAAAGTGTGCTCGAATGTGTAAACGGCACTTCACAGGCGGCCCTCTCTTTTGAACCTGACCTTGTTCTGTTTCAGGAAGTGGACACGGATTCCACCCGAAGCTGGCATGTGGATGAGAAGGAGATCATCCGCAGCGCCTTCGATCAGACAGGGGACTGGGACAGTGTCTTTGCACCCAATTACCACTCCGCTTATCTGATGTACCCCCTGAACAAGCCTCACGGCAAATCCAACTCCGGGCTTCTGACCCAGAGCAGAATGAACATTACATCTTCTCTCCGCAGAAGCCTGCCCATTGCGACCGGTTTCAAAAAGTTCCTGGATCTGGACCGCTGCTACAACTATTCAAGGATCCCTGTCGAAAACGGCAGAGAACTGGTGGTTTTTAACACGCATCTGTCCGCCTATGGAACGGATGCCTCCCAGGGCAATTCCCAGCTGCAGATGCTGTTTGAGGACATGCGAAGTGAGTACGAAAAGGGCAACTATGTCCTCTGCGCCGGCGACTTCAACCACGATTTTACAGGTGATTCCATCGAGTCTTTTAATCCGGGCTCAGAGGAGTCTTTCAGCTGGTGCGCCCCCTTCCCGGACGAGATCATTCCGGAGGGTTTTGCCAAAGTCACAGACTATGCAGAGGAAATGGTGCCATCCACACGCAACACGGATATTCCTTATTCCGAAGACAGCTTCGTGGTCATTCTGGATGGATTCATCGTGTCGGACAATATTGAATGCACTTACGTGCAGAATGTTGATGAGAAGTTCCGATACACAGATCATAATCCGGTCGTTCTGAAATTTTTACTGAAAGATCATTGACAGCTGCAAGGCGCCTGATGCGGAGCGCTTCGATCTTAAATGCGGAGCGCTTCGATCTTTAATTCGGAGCGCTTCTATCTATAACTGAGATGGTTCAATATAAAAAGAAACAGCAGAGGTAAACATGAGTCTGTACGCAATCGGCGATCTGCACCTGCATTTTCAGTCGGAACTCAAGGCGCCCGGACAGCTCTATGGCCGGGTCTGGAAAAACCATGAGGAGAAGTTCCGTAAAAACTGTGAAAAGATGATCCGCCCGGAGGATACACTTGTCCTGGTGGGGGATCACAGCTGGGGCAAAAACCTGGCACAGTGTGAGCAGGACCTGCAATATATCAGGAATCTTCCGGGCAGAAAAATTCTCCTGCGCGGAAACCACGACATGTTCTGGGATGCCAGGAAGACACCGCAGCTCAATGCACAGTTTTCTCCTGATCTCTTTTTCCTGCAGGACAATTATGCGGTCTATCAGGATTATGCGATCGTCGGGACCAAGGGCTATACCTTCGAGGGCCCCTTTTATCTGGACCACCGCAGGCGGATCATCGACTGGGACGAAAAGGAGGAAGCACACGCAAAAAAGCTGGTGGAGCGGGAAGCCGTGCGCCTGAGAAAATCCTTTGAGGCCGCAAGAGCGGACGGATATACGAAATATATCATGTTTCTCCACTACCCGCCGACCAATATCCTGCAGACGGAGAGTGTCTTCACCCGTATGGCGGAGGAATACGGCGTCGGGCAGGTCATCTACGCGCACTCCCACGGAGAATCCCGCTTCAATGACAGTATCCTGGGAACCATGAACGGCGTTCACTACAGCCTCACTTCCGGGGACTTCCTTAAGTGGAAACCTATGAAAATTGCGGATTGATTTCACCCCCCTTTCACCATTGTATTGAAAAAATTCTGTCAACCATTGTATCGAAAATAATTCTGTCAACCATTGTATCGAAAATAATTCTTGTATGTCCAGGGATAATGTGTTACAGTTTCGTAGTCGGTGCGGAAATCTTCTGTATCGATGCTGGTCGTGGACCACCCAGGATAAAAAACAGGTAGAATGTTTATTCAGGCCGCAGGTTCCCTGCGGCTTTTTGCATGTTGAAAACAGTTACACAGGAAACGGAAACAGGAATGCCCAAAAAAGTAATTATAGACTGTGACCCCGGGATCGACGACAGCCTGGCTATTATGCTTGCCCTGTCCATGGAAGATGTATTTGAAGTGGAAGGGATCACGATCGCTGCCGGAAATGCCCCGGTTGAGATGGGGTACGAAAATGCCCTGAAGATCCTGAAATTTATGAAACGACTTGATGTGCCCGTATTCATGGGGGCCGACAGGCCGCTGAAACGGGACTTTGTCAATGCCCTCGATACCCATGGAGCGGACGGACTGGGAGAAAGCTTTCTGCCAAAGGTCTCCGAGACGGAATATGAGCGGCAGGAAAAGACCGCCCTGCAGTTCATGTGTGAGACCCTTCACCGGGAGTCGGTAAGCATTATTGAGCTTGGACCTATGACCAATCTTGCCATGCTTGCTATGGAGGATCCGGAAGCTTTCGGAAGAATCAGGGAGATCGTTTCCATGGGCGGATGCTTTCGCAGCCACGGAAACTGCTCACCGGTCGCGGAATACAATTACTGGTGTGATCCTGATGCTGCCGCTATTGTCTATAAAGAGACGGACAGACTGGGGAAGAGAATTCATATGGTCGGCCTTGACGTCACCCGGAGGATCGTCCTGACACCGAACCTGTTGGAATATATGAAGCGCCTTGATCCCCGGATCGGAGCTTTTACACAGGCCATCACCAAATTCTATTTTGATTTCCACTGGGAATGGGAGCACCTGATCGGCTGTGTCATCAATGATCCCCTTGCCGTTGCCTATTGTGCGGACAGATCCATATGCAGCGGATTTGAATCCTATGTCCAGATTGAGACGGAAGGAATCAGCATTGGGCAGAGCATTGTGGACTCCATGCGCTTTTACAGACACGATCCAAACGCTGTTGTTCTCACAGAAGTGGATGTCCGGCGTTTCTTTACACTGTTTTTTACTCGTCTCCTGAGGATGGAGGAGGAACCGGATCTTCTGGATACCTTGTGCAGCGAAGGCCTGACGGAACCAGCCTGATATAGAACCGGTTCAGACATTGGCAGCACTGAATTTGAGAATATAAATGAAAAGTAATTGAAGAAAAATGAATGAAGGAGACAGACAATGAGCAGACCCAATACAGCGTCAGCAACGTCAGCCGCGAAAGAAAATAATATTATTTCTGTCAGAAAAATGTGCGTGATTGCCCTGGCAATCGTACTGAATGTGATCGGCGGCCACATCGCCCTCTTATTTCATCTGCCGATCTATCTTGACAGTATCGGGACCATTATGATCGCCATGCTCTACGGACCGGTCTACGGAATGCTTCCTCCGCTTCTGTATGGACTGGTGATGGGTTTTTCCATCGACATATACTCTCTGTATTATATGCCCGTCGGTATGATCCTTGGTTTGACAACGGGTCTTGCAGCCAGATATTTTTCACTGAAGGGGTGGAGGATCATCCCCGGCGCGCTCATGATCACGATTCCCGGTACCATTGTCAGTTCCATCATCACAGCTGTTCTCTTCGGAGGAATCACATCTTCCGGTTCCACGATCATCGTCCAGCTTCTGAACAAGGCGGGGCTGGGCCTCACCGCGAGTGTTTTTGTTGTCCAGATTATGACAGATTATCTGGACAGGATTCTTTCTCTGGTACTTGTTGCATTCCTGCTCCGGATGATCCCTCGTGAGCTTTACAGTGAGCAGGACGGATGATCTCTCAACTGGTCACGGTGTGACCGGATAACGAATGATTTACAGACAGGAGATAAGCGATTAATGAAAGTTCTGATCACCGGAACCGCCCGCGGGATCGGGCGCGCTTGTGCGCTGAAGTATCTGGCAGAGGGGCACGAAGTGTTCGGATTTGATATTCGTGAAAGCACGATCCTTGCGGACAGGTATACACACCTCATCGCAGATATCACAAAGGAACTGCCGGACATAAGCGGCGTACAGGTTCTTGTTAATAATGCGGGGATCCAGCTGGATGGAGATGAGGATGACGGCGGCCTGAGGGGAAAAGAGATCGATGTCAACCTGAAGGGGACGATTGCTGTGACGGAAAAGTACGGCGTCACACCGGATATACGCGCCATTGTTTTTATGGCATCTTCGAGCGCTTCCAATGGCGCCGAGTTCCCTCTCTATGTGGCCAGCAAAGGCGGTATCGTTGCATATATGAAAAACGTCGCACTGCGGATCGCGAAACACGGTGCTGTCTGCAACAGCATTTCCGCAGGAGGTGTGCTGACAGAACTGAATCAGCATATCATTGATGATCCTGTCCTGATGCAGCAGTGCCTTGATGAGACACTTCTTCATAAGTGGGCGCAGGCGGAGGAGATCGCACAGTTCTGCTATTTCCTGACCAATGTGAACTCCAGCATGACCGGACAGGATCTGCTGATCGATAACGGCGAGCAGCTCAAATCCAATTTTATATGGTAATACAATGACAATGCAGCGCTGCATGGACAGATGGGTCCGTGCGGCGCTGTTTATGGTATAATGGAAACAGTGTTATATCAGTGCGGGAATACCCCTGCTTCAATAAGCGGTGGGATGAACAGTTGATACTTGCCCTTTCAGCGGGAGATATGGACATGAAGAAAATGAGGTGGCAGAACGGTAAAAAATCAGGACAATTGACAGCCTTCCTCTTA
>OCTW013423163.1_pt1 | contig 11302 bp, 7 predicted proteins | sample 1539671 | NCBI WGS metagenome assembly OCTW01 (sample SAMN02144230, study PRJEB22623) | gut metagenome | biome: sheep rumen | host: Ovis aries | place: New Zealand | reverse complement strand
TTCGTCGAACTCTCTGATAAATGCTGAACGAATACGGGCACACTTTTCATTAATAGAATTGAGAATAGGATTTGTCACATCCTCGATACTTTGAATCGTACGTTTGTTTAGCCCCATTGGTTTAAGTTCTTTATAGATACCCAACAGTTCTTCTCTGTAATCAGCTAATTCCTTAAAAACAATCCCTTCTGGGTGCTTAAGAAACAAAAAGAAAACAGCTTTAACCAATGGCTCCATCTTCACCTCAATATCATTATAATCAGGCAGTAAGACACGATAATCTTTGCTAATGACGAGTCGGCTCAGTTGTGCTTTTGTCTTAAATAAACTTCTGAACACCCATTCGTTCATTCCTTTTGCCCTCAATTTCTGAATGCGAACATCCATGTCTTCCAATAAAGTGAAACTTACAAAATTCCCATCTGGGTCAAGGGCTAATATACATGGGATGTGATCATTCTTTTTGCAACCTGCAATAAGATTGTCAAATTCCGACCCCATCACAAAACGGCATTTTCCCCCAAAGCTATGTATTTCTATCAAGATATCGTATGACAAGCCTTCACAAGTAAATGACAACTGACAATGAGAATTCTTCAACTCGTATGGTGTAGCCCATGTGATAGTTTTATCACCTAATTCTGTTTTGATATACTGTTCTATTGCAGCAACAGCAACTGCTTGATCATGTAATGAAGTCTGATGAAATACTCCGAAGGGAAACTCCCCCATATTCTTTGACCACCATTCCTGCGATGAAGTTATCTCTATTTTTTTGATTAACCCCTTTTCAATTTCAATTATATGCGTAAGGTCTTGGTAAACTGTATCAACTGTAATTCGAGCATAAAATTGGTTATTTTGTCTTATTACATCAGCCTTATATGACTTCTTCGAATATTGAAGAGATTCGAAAACTTGTCTCATCAGTTCTAAGAAATTATCTTTTCCGTTGATAGTTTTGTCTGGCACACCGCCTTTCCAAACCATATCCTCGTCAAGATATGGCTCAACAAAACTCATGTCCAGCCTATTCCAACACAAACAGATTAGCTCTGCAGCCTGCCGATATGATGACAGCTTACCAGGATTCTCTTCCTGAGCAGCATTCCTGTTGATGATATAATCAAAAAGATTCATAAAATTTGTCAAGTACCTAATTTTTCAGCAACTTTGCAGTCTCTTACGTATGCGATTAACATCCCTATTACCCTCACGACGAACTACCGAAGTTTTCTCGGTAGTTGAATCTTTTACCAGTTCTCCACTAGCAAAGATATTCTTCAGATGCAGTCCGATGTTGTCTGTTGAGCAGTCAAACAAAATTTTTGAGTACACCATACCGTCTTGTCTTTATAACACACCTTAGACTGAGTTTTTTGAGTAAAAGAAGTATTAACACTTCACTTAATGTTGTCCCTATAAACTTAATAATGAGCCTTTTACCCTCATGCTCGGGAGGTCCTCGTCAGAGATACATTATTAGTCCCACTAAGGCAAGTAGCCATACGAGGTCAGCAGAGCGCTTTCCAAGTTGAGTCTAAAACGAATCCCAAAAAGGAGATGACTTTTTCAAATCAGCCCCTTTGTTTTCGGACTGATTCAACTACAAGTCACCATTTACTAGAATAACATTAAAATTATCCATAATGACTTTTTGAATTAAATTTATGCATCACACGTTATAATCCCTGTTTGCTTCCGGGCTGGCGTCTACCTACTCTCCCACATTTGCAGTACCATCGGCATAAGCGTATTTCACTTCTCTGTTCGGAATGGTAAGAGGTGGGACAACGCTATAATAAACACCAAATTCATTATCGCTATTTATTTTCTTTAGAGTTGTTTAAGTCAAATGACCTTTCTAGTTCCAATTCTGGTCGAGTAAGAAGAATTGGCATTTCTTCTTGTTTTGTCGTAACAGGAACATTGGAAGCGTTTTTGGCTCTTTTTATAGCCCAATTTCTTAATGTGGAAATTTGTTCTTTCATAGTTGTTGAAAGTGGAACTGTATCTTTTATAGCATTTAGGATATGTATCATCTCAAGTTTGGGGGATAATGGATTTTCAATATATGCTGAAAACATAGCTTCCTTGATACATTCCTCTATTTCAGCACCATTAAAATTGTTTGCTTGTTCTGCTAACACATCTAAGGCGTAAAGAGACGGGTCTTTTCCATTTTTTTTCAGGTGAATAGAAAAGATTTTTTCTCTTTCTGCTTTTTCTGGTAAATCAACAAAAAAGATTTCGTCGAATCGCCCCTTTCTTAGTAATTCAGGAGGAAGTTGATTGATATTGTTCGCTGTAGCAACAACAAATACAGGTGCTGTTTTCTCCTGCATCCATGTTAATATTGTAGAAAATATCCTGGATGTCACACCTCCGTCTGTTGCCCCACTTGATTGAACTCCACTTAATCCTTTTTCAATTTCGTCAATCCAAAGAACACAGGGAGCTACAGCTTCAGCTGTGGCGATAGCTTTTCTTATATTGTCTTCACTACTTCCTACAATTCCTTGAAAAACTTTACCTACATCTAGTCTAAGCAAAGGCATATTCCAATTTGAAGCAATACTTTTTGCAATCAAGCTTTTGCCACATCCTGGAACACCAAGCAAAAGTAGCCCCTTTGGTTCTTTTAATCCCCATTCTCTTGCATTTTTTTCATATGCTAATTGCCTTTTTTGGAGCCAGTCTTTAAGATTGTCCATACCACCAACATCCAATAAACTTTCATTTTTCGGGAAATAATCTAAGATACCAGATTTTCGAATGATTTGCTCTTTCTCGGAGGAAACTGTAAAAGGTGAATTCTTATCAAAACTGTCCTTAACAGAGGCCAAACAATATGCTAAATCTGCTTCCATTGATGTCATTCCTAAAGCAGCATCAATCAACTTGTCTCTTAAAGATGTGTTAAGTTCTATTTTTGATTGTCTTGCAACAACATCCAAGACTTCTCCTATTTCATTTCTTTTGGGGAGAGGTATCTGCAAAACCGTTACATATTTTTCGAGTTCAGCTGGTAAGTTGTAACTAGAGGATAAAATTATGGCATGTGTATTATTATTTGTTGCTTCCGCTATTTTCCTAATTAACAATTTGACTTCATCCCTTTCAAAATAGTTGTTAATGTCATCAAGGATAAAAATGTTCTTTTCTCCGGCCTTTTTTGCATTTAGAATATACCCTAACAATTCTATGGGATTCAGCATCCTTTCGATTTTTTTTTCAGTTTTATCAGGCATTATTTGTACTAGGCCATAAACACAATCCCACTGAAAAAGGTTTACGGTCTTACCCTCTCTACGCAAAATATCAACAATACCCTTAATCTTTTGTTTGGTACGATAATACTCAAAACTATGAAGATACAAGACTGGATAGTATGCTCGTATCATTAAAATCAATTTTTGAAAGATGTCTTCCATATTATTTGTTTCTTAAATCAACATTATTAATTCTCCTTGGTTTCATTTTGCCAATGTATTTTGCAGGTACAGGCTTCTTTGTCATTACTCTTTTGTTACCAAGAAGATGCTCCAAAATATCCATTGCTTCATGAGCTTTTTCGTTAACGTCATTCGGCAAATAATCAGAATCTGTTACAATAGTTCCATCATAAAGTATTGTAAATTTAATAGAGGCAAATGGCTCGTCTTCTGAAGGATCATACGATTTTGCCTCCATAAAGAAGCAATACTTTTCTTCTTTAGTTGGAATAAAAGTGAAATTCGAGCGGTATGTAAAACCAGCTTTTTCAAATTCTGAAATCAAAGCATTCTTTGAGTATTCTGCATTTAACTCTTGAAATTTTACTTTTAATTCTTTTACTTTTTCTTGCGCATTTGGCATATAATAAGTATTGTAGGTAACTTCATTGGTTGACATATTGAGCTTTAATGCAAACTCGCCATAGAAGTTGGAACCAATACCAACCTCAGTAACCAATAGTATATTATTCTGTATAGAATACTTCCATCCCAAAGCTTCACACGCAGCTTTCAAGACATTAGCATTCATAACTTGTGGATTCCGAGCGAATCTAGATGACTCAAATCTTGACATATTTATAATGAATGTAATAATTTACCAATAATTTTAGATGGATCTTGGTAATCGTTTTTATCTAAAAATGTTTTGCCAGGGAATAACTGTCTAACTAATTTATTGCCCAATTTTACATTATAAAATGAAAACAACTTACCATCAATAGCAATAAAAACTCTAGAAGTGCCCTCCACTTTATCCCTCAAAATATTATATTTAAATAACTTAAGTAGGTTTGAGTCACTTAATAATGTTACCAATTTCTCTTTCCATTTATCGCCCACATTTGCTTTTGACGCATTGTTATATAACGACAAGTAAAACAAACCTGTCAGATGCTTTAATATGGATGCAGAATCTGTGGGATTTAGTTCATAGAAGGACAATGCTAAAGTTTGATTTCCATCCACGCTTTGAGCATTTGCTGTAGATTGGGTGCTAGATTCACTGCCATTGAACTTTGGTTTCTTTATAGACGCATTGATTATGTCCTGTAATTGTAGAATTACATTTTGAATATCATCGTTTATGAGCGAGGTATCATAAAAAGACGATAACTTAAACAGTTTTGCTCTATATGAGTTTATTTCTTTCTGAGACAATCCATCGTTAATCTTGCTTTCAATTTCGCTCTTTAAGGACTCTAATTCTTTCGCTAATATGTCTGATTTCGCTTGTGCTTTGCGCTCCTCTAGCATATTGTCGTAATCAATAAACAACTCCTCCAGCTTATCATCCTTTCTAAAATACTCAATTTTATCATTATGATAGTTTTGTATTTCATTAGATGACAATGTAGAAATCTCTTGCAATGCTTTTTCAATATACTTTTCTGCAAATAGTTTCTTTGATAAATGATATTGATTTATTGCTGCTTGATAATGTGCAAGACACATTTCTTCAGCTCTGACATGAGTGATGTTTTTAGATGTCACAGAGAAAGACAAAACGTTAAAGCTACCAGTGAAAAGAACACATTGTCCATTTTTTACTTCAATAACATTCTTTTTATGGAATGCAGGAAGTTCTACATGGAAGAACTGTTTAACATATTCGAATTCTAAAGACTCAAGGGCTTTTAGAGATTGATCTCCCACCATTTTATCTTTGTGACTGTCAAGTCCCCCATCAGGAGCTGAGTAAGAGATAAACACCTTGCCTCCTTGTTTAAGATAGTTCTTAATCAATGGAAGACGATTACGCATGAACGTGCCATCTCCCACCCAAGGACTAGATAACCAGATTTCATCAGGTTTGTCTGTTTGGAAAATAGTATGCAATTCTGACTCAAATGCAATAGAGTCGTACAAAGCCCGCTTATGAAGTCTTTCTGATAGGTCATCCGGGTTTATTTCTTCTTTATTCTCTTCACCTACTGCAGCTTGCTTATCCTCTTGTTCTATAAGTTTCTTCTCTGCGGAAATAATATTTTTAATATCTTCCTTAACCAAAGGATCCGACTTCGCAAGTTCTAAGTCATCATATATAGCAAGGTCTTCACTCTCACTAGCAGCTTGCAGCATTTGTGAGAACAATGCCTGCTTTAAATCTTCATCTTCCTCAATTAATTGAGATAATGGATGTAAAACAGCCTGTGTCGTATCATCATAGACAATTGTCCTTACTTGTTTCGTTCTGATACTCTGAACAAAACATACTGTTAAATCGTACTTATAAAAATTATGATTTTGTGGCGTAGCTTCCTGAAGAATAAATCTTTCTTTTGAACTTTGCATATTAGATGCTTGGATCTCCGAAAGTTCTTTGACTTCCTCAAAACTAAGAGGCAATAACGATTCGTTCTCTTTGAAAAAATCGGTTTCGTCAACAAGCTGAATATCGTCAGCAGAAATACAATCTCGCAATCCGGTAAAAGAATGATTATTATTCAAATACCAAAGTTCAAAATCAGAACTAAATGATTTCATTCTCTCACCATGAGCCGCGAATTCCTTGCCTTGTTCCGTTATAAAATATGCAGACTCATCACCTCGCACAAGGTTGTATCGAATCATAGTGTCGATGGCACTACGAATCATTTTTTGTTCAGCAATGTCATGCTCAATATCCAATCCCAATATTTTGCCAATATTGGAAAGGGATGTTTGTCCATCAATACTGATTATGCCAACAACAGCCTTTTCGAACGCAGAAATCTTCTCAGGCTTGTTAGTTACGCCCTTATACGACTGAGCAATGAACTTTATAGTATATGGAATATATCCGATAATAAGCTCGGATATAGCCTTGTTATTTTCAATGACTCTATTGAGGCGCTGATCTAACGTCTCTTCAATTATTTCCTTTTTATCAACACCTTTCTTTTGAGGTTTTGACTTCAAATTCTTAATCCTTGGGGTGAAATTTTTGTTTCGGCCCTTGTTATACGTATTTTGTTTCATCTTACCAAGTCTTGAAGTTGTTTAATGTCAAAATGTTCCATCTCGTCAATTGATCTTTGATAGTGAGCATTCTGTCTAAAGAACTGTCTGTTTCCGACCACGATTAACAGTCTTCTTGCACGGGAGAAACCTACGTTAATACGTCTAATATCTTCTGCGAAGCCATAGCGATGCTCTTTATTGCTTCTCACCGTTGAAATAATAATTATGTTACGTTCCATTCCTTGGAACTTGTCGACAACATTAATTCGGAATGGAAGCGACTTGTCAATTTTCCCATCCTTATACATTTCTTTAATCTTGCCGTATTGAGCTCCATAGAACGTTATAATGCCAATCTCCTTATCTTCTGGTTTCTCTTGTGAATCCATAAACTTTTGGAATCCGTCTGCTTTCTGTAAAGCCTTAATAACAGTTCTAATAGCATTAAGTTCACCGTTATTTACGTAAGAAGTAGAACCACTTGGCTGACTCTCATATGTATCTACATCAACCCAGATTGCATGTGTCTGAGGATCAATGAATCCAGGAAGAGTAAGACCGTGATATCGACTACCTCTTGCATTGTATTCTTCATTATCCATATCTTCATCTGAAAGACCACACTTCAATCCTTCTTCAAGTTCTTCACTGTAGAAATGACTTACCGTATTCATTATCTGCTTATGCATACGGTATTGCGTATCAAGGGTAGCAACTATTGAAGGCTTTAGTTTAAATGCAGACCTAAACAATAATTCAAATTGAGACTCTTGGAAACTTTCTATGGTTTCCGCCAACACCTTCTGATTAGCTTTCTTCAATGATAATACAATGTTGTCTTCATTCATCATTGGAGGCAGCTGCTTGTGATCACCAATGATTATAATTTTCTTTCCCCAAACCATAGGTACAGACATCTCCAATGGTGTAGCCTTACTTGCCTCATCCATTATTACAACGTCAAAAGCATTCTCATTGTTACCAAACAATAGTGCATATATTTCCTGTAGTTGCTTTGAACCACAGATACTACATGTAGCAGCTACAAGGTTTACATTACTCTTATAGGCTTCGTAGAATTGTTCTCTCGTGTTTCGGTCACGAACAATAAGATCTTTCTTCCATTGATCAATAACGGACGCATACTTCTCATCTTCTGTCATATCTCGAAGAATTGAGTCTATCCAAATGTTTACTCCATTGTCTTCATTTTCAGCATTTGTTTTTTTACACCAATCTTCCATGAAGTCAAGCATGTACCTTTTAGCTTCTATTCCAACTTCTTTTTCTGTTGAAGCATTTTGAATTCGAACAGGTCTAATACCTCTACGTCCCTGCAATCGTTCAAGTGCGTTGTCAACTGCAAGATTTGTTTGGGATGTTAGAAGAATCTTCGAATCAGGTTTTTTAAGAATTTGTTGCCATATAATCTCAGCAATAACAGTTGTTTTACCAGTGCCAGGAGGACCTTGAATAATGGCTATATCAGGAGCAGAGACAGCTTTTGCTACTGCCTCTAATTGTTTCTCATTAAGATAATTCTCTATCTTAGTTTCTGTTATTCGTTTCTTTACCTCTTCAAGATCTTCGTCAAACTCACCTGCATATCTAGGGTCGAATAGGAAGTCACATAACCTTGGATTGGCAGGAGCGGGAATTCTTTTTGTTTTAGAACGAGGATAGAATTGGTTGGGATTGGTAATACGCAACATAGAATCGCTCAATCTTCTTAACTCTGAAGATTTGCCAACCATTGGAAATTGCAAGTAGTCACCGACATGAATAAATTTCGCAACTTGCCCTTTGGCATTGCGATCTTCCATGTAATCTATAAAATCTGAACTGATTTCTAGCTTTATACTATTGAGCTTCCTGCCAATACATCTGCCTAATGTTAAAGCATTTCTTAGCATTTGAGACCTATTCCTTCTCAATTCATTGATTTCGTCATAATCCTGATATTCTTCCTCATATGCCATGTCTATGGCTTCGCTAATAGCATCATATTCATTCGCCTTAATAAGATTAACATCTTCATTTACATAACCATTTCTAAGATTCTTTTCAAATCTTATATTGAGTTGGTGATCAAACTCAAAAGATAATATGGTTTTACCTTCATCATTAGTCTCAAATTCATTAGTAAGCAAAGATGGATATAAACTTATACTAGAGTTTATAGCGTTATGGAAAGAACTTAACTCTTCCATATCTGAATATTCTATAGTATAATTAAGAATCTTACATGTCTCATCGTTTTCAAATGAGGCAGTAAAAGACGGTGTTATCTCTGTGATTTTCTCCGCTACTTCTTTATACACCTTTTTACAATAATTAACATCGTCACTCAAGAGCTTAATGACAACAGAAGGATGATATTCCTGTTCTTGAATGCTAAGAGACTCACCACAATATTGACGAACCTCAGAAAGTAATTCAACATAATTATCGTAATCAGTTGGATAGAACTCAACTAATCCTGATGCAGCTTTGATTTTGATCTGTTTTTTTGAAACGAAATGTAGCTGCATATCACGCAGCAAACCTTTATTTGGAATCACAAAACACCCATAATCATATTCTTTTTTTATGAAAGTCTTATTGTCATAAGCAGCTATGACCTTCTGATGCATCTCATACGCAGTCTTGAAAAAAGAATAAGAATCATTTGTACTGAAAATATAAGAGGTACCATTTACAGAAAGGCCCTCAATTTGTACATCTGGTCTGAATTCTGTTGGAGTAAAAATAGCTCTACACGCTGCAATTCTTATACTTTGGAGTGCTGGTTCATTTAAGTTTAGATAAGTTTTACCTTGGGTCTTGATAAGTAGTTGACCACTAACAGAATCCAAGACATCAATTACACCTGCCATTTTCTTTATAGCGGACGTAATAGAAGAAATATCTTGATTACTCTTAAAAGAAGTAGTGATAACGGTTTGACGCTCCGTTGTTAAAGTTTCTGGATATTTTGATTGCACTAATCTGTCAAGATATAATGCTTCGCTATCATCCTTAAAGGTATAAACACCTTCGGCATAATCAAATTTTGCATCAAAATCTTTTAAGGATATATTTATATCTTCCAACAATTCGTCAAGATTTTCAGAGGACTGAAGTGTTAGACTACCAGAGAGTACATGCTTTACATCTTCAGCTAACTTATAGCAGTTATCAGCTGCAGCACTTGACAATTCATCCAATATTTCTTCAGTTATATCAACATATCCTGCAAAAGATATTTCGCCCTTTTTGTTCGTTACAAATTCAACATTAGGATTGCGGTATTTTGTTGATTGAACACCTTTAATAGCAGAAACTAGTCTTTGTTGCAGAGTAGGTGCCTTAACCTTTAAAGTCAATGTACTATAAGTTCGGTTATTAAAATGTTCCTTTTCTATAGTACCTACTTCTTCAACAATAAACAATTCTTTTTTGTCTGTATTAAGAGCTCTTTCGCCATCAATATAAGCTTTCCACATTCTTCGAGATTGCTCTCTGTTAATTTCTCGTATGGGTTCTTTTAAAGATGTTAGGCTCGTGCAGAAATCCTTTATCTCGCGATATGAGGTCATAAGGTCATTACGATCAAGGAAATCCATGAGGTTGTGGTTAATGTATTCTTCTGCCATGAATTTTAGATTCATGCATTTGTATTCAGAAGGATCCGTAGGCACAACAATCTCTTCATCTGAGATGTAACTTAAGGAAAATTCAGTTAAATTTGGTCTTGCTGTTACATAGATAGACAACTTCAATTCTTCAATAATGAATTGATACTTTCGAAAATCTTTTTTGTCCTTTCCCTTATACACGATTTTGCACTCATGAACGCCAAGAATGCTATCAAATATTTCTTTTGCTGTCTGAGTAATAGATTTTATATAGTTTTTGCTATACTCAAAGGCTTGTTGAGAATAAACAATAATACAGGGTGTAGACTCCAGCACCTCTGTAAATAGTTCCTCCGTAATGGTTCTATCTAATTCTGCCATGTTTGTTCATTTTAAATATACGATGCTAATATTTCTATCGTACATGTTAAGTTGTATTCTTCTTATTTCCGCGTTTTCAATTAAGAGCACAATACCATAACTTTCGAATGATACATCCGCTAAGGGTGCACCTAATGCCAAAGCATTTTCGTCATACCCATAGCCGCGCAGTTCCACAATATTCTCATTTGAAGAGACTATGCGCATACGCTTGGGTGCCATCTGAATATTATTCTTCCAAATGGGGTGAAGTCCATCAAGATTATACACGGTTACTGTATATCCTTCGCCTTCTTGAATGTTTTTCTCAATCACAAAGCGTCTATTGCACCCGTAATTGTGACCTGATACATCCTTTCCGTTTTGGAAACGAATGTGGTCAGAAGAATCAAAAGAAACATGTCCAGCTGGTGGATAGTTGTCTCCTTCCATGAGATATTGAATAAAGTCTTTTTCCATATTCATACTCTGATTTATAATCCCATTAATGGCTTTAGTGCATTCTGTAACATTTCTCTACGATGTATCTCTGTATCCTTTTGTTCTTGGGTCGCAAAAAGACAGCTTTCGATATTTCTCTTTGTTCCTGCAAAAAGAAAATCAACCATATCACGAGTTTGTTCCTTGGTGACATATCTGCCACCTAATAAAGCACCCAAATATTGAGCTGCTCCATTAGCATGTTCTGCCATCTCTGCACTATGCAGTAATATCTTCTTGTTATCTATCATATATCTTACGCTTTAGGTATGCATATTGTTTCTTGTTAATTTCTGTCTACAAAGATACAAATAATTTTGTAATTAAATGCTTAATAGTCAGAAAAAATTTACTTTCACAAGGCTTGTGGAAGGAAATATATTTGGG
>OCTW011513992.1_pt1 | contig 11307 bp, 9 predicted proteins | sample 1539671 | NCBI WGS metagenome assembly OCTW01 (sample SAMN02144230, study PRJEB22623) | gut metagenome | biome: sheep rumen | host: Ovis aries | place: New Zealand | reverse complement strand
ATATAATTTTGAAATAATCAATGAAGGAAGTATAGACGCAAAACTATCTAACTTCACAGCAACATTAACACCAACAAGTGATGTAATAGGATATGAAGTAAAATGTTATGAAGATAGTTCAAGAACAGGAACAGAAGTAACAACAAATTCAGTACTAGCTGCAAATGGAGGTCTTGCTTATTGTTATATAAAAGTACAATATAATGATCAAACAAATACAAGTGTAGCAGGACAAAACCAAGTATATACTCAAGGTGAAATAAATACAAGTTTATCAGCAAATTGGACATGGGTACAAAATGATGGAAGTAGTTCAGCAGTAACACCAACACCAGTAGCATCATGGGATAATTATATAACACCAACACAAACTAGTGGAGGTGAAACACTACCATCTGGATCAATGATTTGGATTCAACAAAATAATATAACAGGTACAAAAGAAGTATGTGGAGTATTTCCAAAAGAGACAGTATGTTTAACAAATAATTCTTCTGGATATGACCTAAATGGAGAATATGTATTAAATAAGAAAACAGAAATGGAAAAAGCAGGCGCTTCGTGCTCTGTTTACTCTTACGACGCGAGATGTATTGGTGGTAGTATATACTGCGACATCAGCTATAGCGGCCGCGTTCGCTGTATCACAACCGATAACTCGCATCGCTGCACCATCACCGACAATGGTTCGGCTAACTGTGAATAGGCCTTTTGCCCACATCTGAACATCTTAAATCTTAACATTACAATAAAATGATAAAAGTGATACAATTGTTCGAACATCATAATATTTTATTTAAAATATGTATTTTCTACTTTAAAAATACATATTTTTTTTGTATAATTATATTGAAACAAAAAAATAAGGTGACTATTTATGGATATCGAATTTAAAAATGCAAAAGAATTATATAAAAGGGTAGAACCGGCTTTAAGAACTAAAAAAAGAATTCTTCTTAAAAAAGGTATGAAGGTAAGTGAAAGTGATATATTTGAATATCTAGTAAAAGAAAAATGGTCAAAAGCAGTTAATCTTACACTTAGTGATATAGTTAGTGATATTATTAATGTAGAAGATGATGTATTTATAGGAAGGTGAAAAGATGAAGTTAGTAGTAATATTATTAAGTTGTTTAGCCGTATATTTGTTATCTAGTTTTATTGTTTCAAAGATATTTGCAAAGGCAAAAATTAAGAAAGGATATGCATATATACCTATATATAATTTTATTAAATTATTATCCATGGTAGATTTTAAATGGTATTATATATTTGGTTTTATAATAAGCCCAGTAAATATATGGCTTTGGATTTATTTAAATATAAAATTAGGCAAAAAATTTAATAAATCAAACTTATTTATAGTAGGTATGATATTACTTCCAGTAATATTTTATATAATACTTGCATTTAATAAAGATAAGTATGATTTTACAAATGAATATGATAAACAAGGTTTTCATTTGACTACAGTTTTAGTAAGTATGCTTACTGTTGCGATTGTTGCAACTATATCAATACCATTTATATTTAACAATATAACTAAAGGTCTTGATTTAGCTGGAGGTTTTGAAATACTTTATCAAGTATCTTCAGCAGAAGAAAAAACAAAACTAACTAAAGATGATTTAGAAAGTGCATATAAAACAATGATGAGAAGAATTGATAAATTAGGTGTTTCAGAACCTGAAATATCAATTGAAGGATCAGATAAAATAAGGGTTAAACTTGCGGGTGTGACTGATCCAGATGAAGCAAGAAATTACATAACAATTACAGGTGAATTAACATTTAGAGATTCATCTGATACTAAACTTATGGATAAAGATGTAATATCAGGTGCTAAATTGTCTACTGATGATTCAGGTAATCCTGCAATACTTTTAAATGTAAAAAATAAAGATTTATTTTATGAAGTAACTAATAAAATTAGTCAGACAGATGACCAATTAATAGTAATATGGCTTGATTTTGATAAGTCTATGGGTGATAGTTATAAAACTGCTGATTGTGGTAATTTTGAAAATGAAAATACTGTAAAATGCTTATCTGCTGCAACAGTAAGACAAGGTTTTTCAAGTAATGTAATTATTCAAGGTAATTTTACATATGAACAAGCTAAATCATTAGTTGATTTAATTAATTCAGGTTCATCAAACGTAAAATATAAAGAGATATCATCTAAAACAGTAACAAGTGCATTTGGTGAAAATTCACTTGTTAAAACTGAAATTGCTGGTGTAATCGGAGTTGCACTTATAATTGCGTTCTTAATTATATTTTATAGATTCTCTGGGTTTATATCATCACTTTCAGTACTTATATATTCATGTTTTGTATTATTGATTTTCTATTTGATTGATGGAGTACTTACATTAACTGGTATAGCTGCATTACTTCTTGGTATAGGTATGGCAGTTGATGCTTGTGTAATTACTAATGAAAGAATTAAAGAAGAACTAAGAAATGGTAAATCACTTAAAACAGCATTTATTAATGGTAATAAAAATTCATTCTCATCTATCTTAGATTCAAATGTAACAACTTTAATCATTGCACTTATATTATTTGCATTTGGTGAAAGTAGTGTTAAAGGATTTGCAACTATGTTAATTATTAACTTACTTATGACAATGTTTATAATAATAATGATTAATAGATCAATTATGAAAGCATTTGTAAATACAGGTTTCTTTGATAATAAAGCTCGTGCATTTGTAAATTATAATAAAAATAAAAAGATAAAAGAGAATAAATTTAATTTTGTAAAACACTTTAAAAGACGTTTAATTATACCAATTATTTGCTTTGTACTTGCAGTAGTTGTAACTATAATAACTGGATTTAATTTAGGTGTTGATTTTAAGGGTGGATCTGATATATCAATAGTTTCAGATAATACTTTAAAACAAAATGAAATTGAAAAAGATATTAAAAAATTAGGATATAATATATCTGATGTTACTCTTACAAATAGTGATAAGACTATATATGTAAAAATAAATGAAGTTCTTGAAAAAGATGAAATAAAAGACACTAAGGCATTATTTGAAGAAAAATATAATGCTAAAACAGAAATATCTGTTGTATCAAATGTCGTAAAGAGAGATTTAATTAAAAATACTATAGTTGCCTTAATCGCAGCATTTATAGGTATTGTTATATATATTTCTATTAGATATAAATTTAGTTTTGCAATTAGCGCATTAATTGCCTTGATGCATGATGTAATATTAATGATGTGCTTATTCTCAATATTTAATCTTGAAATAAATACAATGTTTGTAGTAGCTATTCTTACAATAGTAGGTTATTCAATTAATAATACAATAGTTATATTTGATAGGATTAGAGAAAATTTAGGTAACTCTAAAACTTCAAAGACAAGAGATGAACTTGAAGATATAGTTAATAAGAGTGTAAGACAAACTTTATTTAGATCTATTAATACAACAATAACAACTTTAATTCCAATAGTAGTTTTACTAGTATTTGGTGAAAAAGAAATATATGAATTTAATATGGCTATAATATTTGGTTTAGCTGCTGGATTCTATTCATCTGTATTACTTTCATCACAAATTTGGCTTAGAATAGAGTTAAAATCAAATAAACCAAAGAAAATAAATAAAAAGAAAAATGATAAAAATAAGAAAAAGAATAAAGTAAAAAAACAAACTAAAGAACTTGATGAACTTTTAGTAAAAGGAATTAATTCATAAAGGAATGATTTGATTGAAAAAAGAAATTAAAACAATTAATGAACTAATCGAAGCTGCATCTTATATAAAGGATGAAGTTGAAATTAATACAATAATTGAAGCATACAATTATGCAAAAAAAATTCATGCGGGACAAAAGAGATTTTCAGGTGAAGATTATATTCTTCACCCTCTTAATGTTGCTTATATTTTGACTGGATTGAAAGCAGATTCTGATACACTTTCAACTGCACTTATGCACGACGTTATTCATAAGGGAAATGGTTCAATTGAGGATATACGTTTAAAATTTGGTAATGAAATAGGGGATTTAGTTGAAGGAATAACAACAATTAATAAATTATCTTTATCTGCAGAAAGTGAAAATATGATTAATTATTATAAAAAAATATTAGTAGGTCTTACTGAAGATGTTAGAATAATAATAATTAAACTTGCAGAGAGATGTCATAATATGAGAACTCTTTGGGCTATTCCTAAAGAAAAACAAGCTTTAAAAGCAAAAGAAACTCTTGAAATACTTGCGCCTATTGCGCATAGATTAGGCCTTTCGTATTTAAAGGCAGAACTTGAAGAATTATCATTAAAATATTATAAGCCAGATGCTTATAATGCAGTTGAAGAATTATTAAATAATACGAAAGAAGAGAGAGATGCATCCGTTAAAGAAATGCAAAAAAGAGTTTCAGATATACTTTTAGATAATGGCATTAACTTTGAGATTAAAGGTAGAGCTAAATCAATATATTCAATCTACAATAAGCTTCAAAAAGGTAAAAAATTTGAAGATATATATGATATATATGCTTTAAGAGTAATCGTTGAAACAAAGGCTGAATGTTATCAAGTATTAGGACTTATTCATGCAAAATATAAACCTATCCCTAAAAGATTTAAAGATTATATTGCAAATCCAAAAAACAACATGTATCAATCACTTCATACAACAGTATTTGGTTTTGATGGTAAACCTTATGAAATACAAATTAGAACGTATGAAATGGATAAGGTTGCAGAAAGAGGTATCGCATCACATTGGTCATATAAAGAACAAGGTAAAAAAATTCAAAATTCTATGGAGCAAAAACTTCAATTATTTAGAAATATTATGGAACTTACTAGTGAAGATGTTTCAGATGAAGAATTTATGAAATCTATTCATAATGATATCTTAGGTGATAATATTTATGTATATACTCCAAAAGGTGATGTTTTTGAACTTCCAGAAGGTTCAACACCAATAGATTTTGCATATAGAATTCATACTAAAATAGGTGAGACAATGGTTGGGGCAATTGTTAATGACTCTATTGTACCACTTGATTATGAACTACATACGGGAGATATTGTTAAGATAAATACAAATAAAACATCTACACCTTCAAAAGAATGGCTTACAATTGCTAAGTCAAATCAAACAAAAAGTAAGATTAAAGCATTTTTCTCTAAAATTGATAAAGAAAAGGCAATTGAAAAAGGAAAAGAAATATTACTAAAAGAACTTAGAAGAAAAAAATTATCTATTGAAACTTTTAATGAGAATATGGATAATATTTTAAATGAGTTAAAGATAAATGATGAAAATGAGATGTATTTATATTTAGGTACTAATAAAATTACACCTATTTCATTAATAAATGTTATACTAAATGAAAAAGAAGATAAAGAAGAAGTAGCTCTTAATAAGATACAAAATAGAAATATTACAAAAATTGAACTTAAAAATGATGTTTTAGTTAATGGAATTGATAATATAAAAGTTACACTTGCTAATTGTTGTAATCCAATTAAAGGTGATGAAATAGTTGGATATATATCTAGAGGTAATGGAGTTATAGTACATTTAAAAAATTGCCATAATATTATTGATGTGGATGAAAGATTAATAGATGTAACATGGAATAAAGATATAAGCTCTAAATTTAAAACAAAGGTTGATGTACTTGCAATTAAAAAAGATAATTTATTGTTAGATATTATAAATAAAACAAGTGGTCTTAATATAAATATTATAAAAGTTGATACAAGATCGATGGATACAAATATAAAATATAAATTGACTATTGAAGTAGAAGATACTAATGCGTTAAAAAAATATCTTACATCTATAAAACAAATAAAAGAAGTAACTAAAGTAGAAAGAGTTTTTAAATAAATGGTGAGATTATGAAAGTAGTTGTACAAAGAGTATTAAAATCTAGCGTACTTATAGATAATGAATATGAAGAAAAAATAAATGAAGGTTTAATGATTCTACTTGGTATTACATATAATGATAATACTGAAGATATTGATTATTTAATAAATAAAATATCAAATCTTAGAATTTTTGAAGAAAATGATAAAATGAATTTATCAGTAAAAGATATAAATGGAGATATTTTATTAATTCCACAATTTACGTTATATGCAAATACTAAAAAAGGAAATAGACCATCTTTTGAGAATGCCATGAAGCCTGATGAAGCTAATAAATTGTTTGAAATTTTTAAAGAAAAAATTATTGAAACAAATATAAATACAAAGTTTGGTAAATTTGGTTCACATATGGAAGTAAGTTTAGTCAATAATGGGCCTGTAACAATTATTATAGATTCAAAGGAGAGATAATAATGAAAAAAGTAAATTATAAATATTTAAATATTTTATTATTACTTTTAATAGTTTATGTATTATTTTTATTAAGAGATTTATGGCTTGGAGTATTTTTTAAAGTATTAGCTGTTTTAAAGCCATTTATAATTGCATTTGTGATTGCGTATGCCTTATTTCCATTAGAAAAATGGCTTGAAACTAAAAAAATACCGAAATTATTTTCAATATTAATAATAGTAATTTTTATAATATTTTTCTTAGTAGTATTGGTTTATTCATTAATACCATTATTTACAGAACAATTAATATCATTCTTTTCTAGTTTTATGACTTTTTTAAGTGACATAAGCAGCAAATTCGATATAAATATTGAACCAATAAAAAAGACTCTTATGGATACATTTAATAAACTTTCAGTGGATGTTAGTAAATATATTTCAAATGGTGCGATATCATTTGTTAATGCATCTATCAGTTTTATTAGTAATTTTATTATAATTTTTGTAAGTTTTATATATTTCTTAATTGATATGGATAGAATAAGAGATAATGTTGCTGACTTTTTTAAGAAAAAAGGCAAAAAATCATTTAGTTTAATTAAAGATGTAGATTATGAAATAACACAATATTTTAAAGGACTATCTTTAACAATGGTAATACAATTCTTTGAATATACAATATTATTTTATTTGATTGGTCATCCTAATTTCTTACTTTTAGGTGTATTGACTGCTGTAGCAACTTTAATACCTTATTTTGGGGGATTTATAGTAAATATGATTGCTATTATGATTGCATCTGTAATAAGTCCAAAACTCCTTATTTTGACTTTAGTAGTTTCAATCATTTTCCCTAATATTGACGGTTATATAGTTAATCCTAGAATATATGGTAAAACTAATAATATTTCACCAATTTTAACAATATTTGCAGTATTTGCAGGTGGAGTATTAGGCGGTGCGTTAGGTATCTTAATTGCGCTACCTTCAATAATAATTATTAGAACATTATATAGTCATTATAAAAAAGATATATCTAAGAAAATCAATAATATAAAAGAGAATATATAAATACAAGATAACTCTTGTATTTTTATTTTTTTTAATGTATTATAGGTTTAATGAGGGTGGTTATATGGAAAATTTTAATTATGGTTTAGAATTTTATTATGGTGAATTTTTTTCAATAAAAAATTCTAAATTAAATGAAGGTATGATTGATTATTCTGATGTAAGAATGGAAGAAAAGCAATGCAAGATTGGTTTAATATAATTTTTAAGTATATGGATGACTTAGTTAATATAAATAAAAAAACTTTACAATATAACGATAAAAATATTATTAAATACTTATAATAGATTAAGTAATATGATATAATTTTTTTGATGGGATGTGATTTTATGATACAAAAAATAAAGGGTACATATGATGTTTATGGAGATTTATCTAGAAAACATGATTATGTAAAAAAATTATTCCAAGCTGTTTGTGAAAGTTATAATTATAACTATATTGAAACTCCACTTTTAGAAAGAAGTGAGTTATTTCATAGAGGTGTAGGAGAAACAACTGATATTGTTACCAAAGAAACATATGATTTTACAGATAGAGGTGGAAGAGATAATACAATAAGACCAGAAGGTACTGCTGGTATCGCACGCGCAATAATTGAAAACAAATTATATAATAATTTACCTTTAAAACTTTGGTATTATGGTCCAATGTATAGATATGAAAGACCACAAAAAGGAAGGTATAGAGAACTTAGACAAATGGGAATAGAGTGTTATGGTTCTCATAATCCAATTGTTGATGCAGAAGTTATTTCTTTAGGAATTAATTTTTTAAATGAATTAGGACTAAAAAATGTAAAAGTTAAAATTAATTCTATTGGAGGAAATGAAACAAGAATTAAGTATAGAGAAGCCCTTATAAATCATTTTAAGGATAACATTAATGATTTTTGTGATGATTGTAAAGAAAGATTAAATAAAAACCCTCTTAGAATTTTAGACTGTAAAGTTGATAATGAAAATGAGTTAATTAAAAATGCACCTAGCATTTTAGATTATCTATCAGATGAAGAAAAAAAATATTTTAACGAAATAAAGGAATACTTAGATAAATTAGAAATTAACTATGAAGTTGATCCTAATTTAGTAAGAGGACTTGATTATTATACTGAAACAGTTTTTGAATACGTTACTGAAAAAAATGAATTTGGTTCAATTGGTGGTGGAGGTAGATATGATAATTTACTAACTTCACTTGATGGACCTGATATTCCAGCAATAGGATTTGCTTTTGGTTTTGATAGAGTTGTTTCTGAAATAGAAAATGAAGAAATAAAACTAAATATAAATGATGAACTTGATTGTTATATCTTAACAATTTCAGAAAATGAAAATTCATATGCTTTAGAACTTGCTAATAAACTTAGAATGTGTGGTTTTAAGATAGATTTAGATTTAACCGGAAAAAATATGAAATCTAAGTTTAAAGAAGCAGATAGATATAAATCAAAAGTTGTAATGATAATTGGCGATGAAGAAGTTAAAAACAATGAAGTAACAATAAGAGATAATTTAACAAAAGAAGAAACAAAAGTATCTATTGATAACATTGTCGATTATTTTGATGTAAATTTATAATGAATAGAGTAGAATTAATAGAAAAATATATAGATAACTTAATTCCAAATCCTAAATGTGAATTAAATTATTCTAAAGATTATGAACTTTTAATTGCAGTTATGCTATCTGCGCAAACTACTGATAAAAGAGTAAATATGGTAACTAAAGAATTATTTAAAAAATACGATTCTTTAGAGAATATAAAGAAAGCAGATATTGATGATTTAAAGAAAATTATAAGACCATTAGGTTCTTATAATAAAAAGGCACAATATGTAAAGAATATTGCATGCATAATATGCGATAAATACAATGGTATAATGCCTAGAGAAAGAAAAAAATTAGAAACATTACCAGGTGTTGGTAGAAAAACTGTTAATGTTATTTTTGGTGAGTTAAATATTGAACCACAAATCGCAGTTGATACACATGTAGAAAGAGTTTCAAAAAGATTATATTTAGCTAAAGAAAAAGATAATGTATTAGATATAGAAATGAAACTTAGAAGAAAATTTAAGAAAGAAGATTGGTCAAAAAGACACAAACAACTTGTACTTTTTGGTAGATATTATTGTAAGGCAGTAAAACCTTGTTGTGAAAATTGTGAATTAAAGGATATATGTAGATACTATAAGAAAGAAGGATTAAAATGATTAGGACATTAATAACTAATTTAAAAGAGAATGAAGAATGTAAAATATCTGGATGGGCTACAAAAATTAGAAATACTAAATATATGTATTTTATAATCTTAAAAGATAGAAGTGGAAGTATTCAGGTATCTATAGAAAAAGAAAATAATAAAGAAATGTGTGAACAATTAGAAGGTGTGTTATCAGATTCAATTATAGAATTTGAAGGTAAAATGGTTTTATCTGAATATGTAAAACAAGGTGGTAAGGAATTTATTCCAACAAAATTAAATATTATATCATTTGCTGAAGCTTCTCCACTTGAAGAAGGAGCAAATATAGATACAAGATTAAACTATAGATGGATTGATTTAAGAAGTGATAAAAATAATTTGATGATGAAAGTACAAAGTAAGTTAGTTGAAGCTATGAGAGATTATTTATATAAAAATGATTTTACTGAGATACATTCTCCTAAATTATTAGGTACAGCTTCAGAATCGGGATCAGAGGTGTTTGAAGTAAAATATTTTTCAGATAAAGCATATCTTGCACAAAGTCCTCAATTTTATAAACAAATGGCACTTGCATCCGGACTTGAAAGAGTATTTGAAGTAGGACCAGCCTTTAGAGCAGAAAATTCAAATACAAATAGACATGCAACTGAATTTACATCATTTGATATAGAGTTTGCATATATTGATTCTTTTGAAGATGTTATGAGTCTTGAAGAAGATATGATTATTGCTGGACTAACTGCAATTAAAGAAAAATATGGTGATAAAATAAAAGAATTATTTAATGAAGATATAATTATTCCACAAAAACCATTTCCAAGAATTAAATTAAATGATTTGTATAATGAACTTCATGAAAGATATAATTATCAAATACCAAGTGAAGATGTTGGTGATATGAATGCTGAAACAGAAAAACTAACTTATAAATTTGCTAAAGAAAAATATAATAGTGAATTTATATTTGTAACTGATTTTGCTAAAACAAAAAGAGCTTTTTATCATATGAGAAAAGATGATATACCACAAGGATACGATTTAATATGGAAAGGTACAGAAATTACTACTGGTGCTCAAAGAGAACATAGATATGAAATATTAAAAAAACAATGTGATGAAAAGGGATTAGGAAAAGATGTAGAGTTCTATTTACAATTTTTCAAATATGGATGTCCTGCACATGGTGGTTTCGCTATTGGAATCGATAGATTTGTAATGCTTTTATTAAATATTCCAAGTGTAAAAGAAGAAATGTTCTTATTTAGAGGGCCAAATAGACTAACACCGTAAAAAATAAGTAAAGTTTTGTCAAAAGACTTTACTTTTTATATTTATATATGTTATAGTTAATATACCTAAAGGAAAAATCAGGTGAACATAAAACCGACTAAAGATAAAATAAGGGAACCAGAATTAGTAGATGGTGTTGAATACTTAAATTATTTTAAGGATCCTAAAATCTATTATGGGGTGCCCACCTGCACATACGTGTAGGTTTATCGTCCCTGACCTTTAGGTCTTTTTTTTGTATAATTAAACTATTTTTGAAAATAATAAAATAGGTGATTACATTGACAATTAATAAATTAAATATGAAAAATCTTATATTAATTATCAGCTTTACTATTCTTACATGTTTTATTATATTTGATTTTAAAATGGCTGTTTATTCATTTAATATTATATTAAATATAATAAATCCATTTAT
>OCTW011077509.1_pt1 | contig 11315 bp, 17 predicted proteins | sample 1539671 | NCBI WGS metagenome assembly OCTW01 (sample SAMN02144230, study PRJEB22623) | gut metagenome | biome: sheep rumen | host: Ovis aries | place: New Zealand | reverse complement strand
CCCCCGCCACAGCGTGAGCTCTGGGGCACCTTCCCCCGCTGGGAGAAGGACTTTACGCGGGAGACGGACGAGCAATCCGCCCCTACGGCGCGGCGGTGTCCCAGATAGCCCGTAGGGGCGGCTACCAGCCGCCCGCCTGATAGAGAAAGAACAAGACAAGGCGGACACAAAGACCGCCCCTATGAAGCTGAGGAGCCCCGGACAAGTCGTAGGGGCGACCTGCGGTCGCCTGATAGCGAGGGAGATTTAAAAGAGCAAGCAAATGTTTATCGGTTTTTTCGTCTAAAAACCAACCCGAAAACCCAGTGTTCTCACCGTCTGGCCTGCTTTTGGCGAAGGGTCAAAGAGTCCGCGATCATGGCGATGAATTCGGAATTCGTCGGTTTTCCCTTGATATTGCTCACCGTGTAGCCGAAGTACTTCTGCAGCACCTCGATGTCGCCCCGATCCCAGGCCACCTCGATGGCGTGGCGGATTTCGGGACTTTCGTCCCGAAAAAGTGACGAAATCTGACTTTGAATGTTGAGCACAGCGCGGCAGCCAATAAACTGAATTTATTGGGTTATTCATAGCCTTAAAACTGCGCAATTTATAGGTACGAATATATGTTAGCACAGTTTATTGGGTCAGTCAAATTTGTGAGGCTATAAACATCATCAAATAATTCACATTTAGGAGAAAACGGCGGAAAAATGCGAACTTTCTCCTGAGAAAATACGAACTCCAGATGCTAAATGCTTGAAGCCCGCTCCGCGTCTGGATTTTGCTGTTCGTATTTCTCGAATTATACGAATCGCAAGCAACTTTGATGCAAGATCCTATCGACTATCAATCGACTGCTAAACAGCTTGCTTTCAACTCTTAACAACTTTCATACAACTCCCGCTCAAAGGCAGTTCTAAAAAGGCGGCTTATTGCTAAGATCCTGGTATTATCCAGAGCAATAAGCCGCTCTTTTTTCTCCAAATGCGCCTAGAACGACAGGTCCAGACTCATGATTCTCTATAATGAAATCAGAAAGAGACAAGAAGAAAACCTCAGTGAAAAGGAGATTAGAACAATGAATATCACCCGCTATGACAACTATGAATTTGAGACCTTCTACGGCGATGTCTACGGCAACAACTACGATGAATACGTGTATCCCAATCCCATCGAAATCAACTACTACAACTATGAAGAAGATCGCTGCTACGGTTGGAACTAATACCTAGTGTGTACAGATAGAACGACAGGCTCAACAAGACGCTTTGGTATAATTAAGACAGAAAGAAAGAGAGATAAGGAGAGATAAAAATGAAAAACACCCAGGCTTATGTAAGGAACAATGTTGTTGATGCGTACTTCTGCGAAAGAAGCAGAAGGATCAGCTACCTTGAGGACAACACCCCGAAGCGCTCTTACACCCATGTTTCCTCTTGGAGCGATACCCATTTCGGGCTCTCGGCAAGAGAAATTGAAATGATGCTCGAATGGAATTGAGTACGAAAAGAACGACAGGTTCGACAAGATGATTTGGTATAATTAAGACAGAAAGAGAAAGGGAGATACAAAAAATGAACAAGAACTTCTTCGATTACGACCGCTACACCTACACTGATGACCTGGATGCCTTCTACCATGATGATGGTTCCCACTCCGCTGGCAGACGCAAGGAGCTGGATCGCCGCAAGTACTCTGGATATGACACCTACTGCGGTGATAGAGATGACTTCTACGGTGACTGGTAAGTACAAAAAGAACGACAGGTTCCCGTCCCTGTTCTGGTACAATGAAATCAGAAAAGAGATGAGGAACGAACCTCAGAGATCAAGAAAAAAATAAAGAACATAAAGGAGACTTGAAAATGAAAACGAAGAAAAAACGCAACAAGAAGAACACGACTCGCAATAACTCTGCTTATACTCCTGGGCGCAATGCTTTCGGTCAGAAAGCGGAAACACACCTTGTAGTCCTGAAAAGAGAAACCGCATTCAAGCAGATTATGGATTGCTTGTCTCAGCTTCAAGGCGAGAAGACGATAGAGTTCACTTGGGACTGCTCGTGCTTCATTGGTCATGAGGATGAGTACAGGACCCTCATGGAAAAGGTTCAGCGGATCATGAGTCTGAAAGCAAGTATGATGGGTGTCCCGTATTATGAACGGCTCAACGGAGCCGCCTGAACAAGTACAAAAAGAACGACAGGTTAAGCAAGCCGCTCTGGTATAATAAAACTAGAAAGAACGAAAGATGTGAACACGATGAAATTCGAAAAATACCTGATTTTCTTATAGTGAAGGTAAGCGCAGAATCCATTAACCTGACTTCATAAAATGATAAAAACAAAACTACTCAAAGGAGACTTGAAAATGATTATTAACAACTTGAAGACCAAAATGATGGGCAAGCGTGCTCTGAAGCGTTTCTGCAAAGACCTGGCTGAAGTGTATGCCAACACCGATTACTCTAACTATGAAATTAGAGTCACTTATGATGCCGAGCAGAATGTGCTCATTGTCCCCAAGCCTGTGATGGCACTATCCTTCGTTGATGAAGACCTGCGTGATTGGATCGCTGAGCGGATCAACGAACTCTCCGCCGATGGTATCTTGGTCGCCTGATTACCAGTAAGTACTATTAGAACGACAGGTTCACATCTCTCCTGCGTTATAATGAAATCACAAAAGAGATGAAGAACATCTCATAAAAAAAGGGTGGCGACCAGAACCGCTAAATTCAGGTGGCAAGAAAGACCACCATCGCGCAAAAAGCGCAGAAAGGAAATTATTATGACTATCAACTTCAACAAGAACACCATTGAGCTGACCACCGCTGAGATGAATGAGGCCAAGAAGTACGGTTCCGAGGCTTACAATAACCTGATGGACGCACGCCGCGATAATCCTGGCTACCGCGTGGTAGAGGTGAAGGCCAAGCGCACCAAGACCGCGCTGGACAGCATTGATATGAAGATGATTAAGTCCTATGTGAAGGACCATGGCTCTGAGGATCAGAAGCGTGAGTTCCTGCACCTCACCACTCCGACCATCACCGAGGATGGCCTGGTCATGGAGGCTCAGTCCTTCTTCGTGGTGAAGAAGTGGTTCCTGGCTGAGTTCCCTCAGGTGAAGGATGCGTGCCTGAAGCACATTGAAGCTGTTCGCGAGATCAATGAGGCGATTGACGCCAAGATCGCTGAAGCGAAGAAGCAGGCTGAAAAGGCCAAGAATGAAAAGGCTCAGGCCGAGGCTGAAAAGTTTCTGAAGGCTGCGTAATTAAGAAAGGAGATTAACGAAAATGAAGCCTATTGTTGTTGACTATCGCAATCGCACCATTTCCCTCAGTTCTGCCTTTGAAAAGAAGGCGTTCACCCCTGGTACTGCTGAGTACGCTCAGCTCCAGTCTGTCCGTGTTGACTTCCCTGACTTCCGTCTTTCGACGCGTGAGTTCAAGACTAACACGAAGCAGGACCGTCACAAGGGTCTGACCTACAAGTTCATGCGCGAGTATATCACTGCACATGAGAATGCCCCCAGCCCTGTCCTTGAAGTGTTGGAGGACATGATTGGGACCTCCAAGGGTCACAGCCTTGGCAAGCGCTACCCCACCATCAAGGCGTGGTTCCTGAATCGCTATCCTGCCTACGCCGAGTTCGGCATGACGGCTGACGAACTCGCCAAGTGGCGTGAGAGCCAGAAGCAGGAAGAAAAGGTCACGGAGCTGACCAGCCCCGATGCCTCTACTGATGAAGCGAAGGAGGAAAAGCCTGCCGCCTAAACGCGTGACGCGGTCCACGCTAAAAAACCCGCTCAAACCCCCTGTCATCCATGATGACGGGGGATTTTATTTTCGCCGAAAAAGTTCTCAAAGCCAAGGCAAATAGATCACTTATTTGATTTTTTATAAAAAATTTGTTATAATTATTATAGAAAAAAGGGAAAAAGAAATTCCCTGAACGGATGAGAGAGCATTTAACAGTGCTTTCTCATTCGTGCGTTTAATCAAGATACAGTCCTTACGGGGACGGAAAGGAGAACGACAAAATGAAATCCTACGAGCAGAAGATTCTTGCCTGGGACGGCGCAGATTTTCACGAGCTCGCTGCCAGCATGGACCAAGAGGAAATCAGAAGCATGACGCGAATCTTATTTGATGAGACCTTCGACCCAATGTTTGACGTTGCCTCACCTGAGACTGTCATCAGCAACTACGCTTCTCTGATGGCGTTCGAGGCTGAAATCGCCGATGATGAAGATCTTGCGTACATCATTTATGACCTCATGGACGAGATGGATTAACTTGCCTCAAAAGTTCATAAATCAATGCAAAAAGCTCGCATATTTGATTTTTTATAAAAAATTTGTTATAATATATATAGAAAGTAAGGGAAAAAGAAATAAATGATTCCCTAAAATCTGTTCGGCATAGTAAACGGATGAGAGAGTATTTCAACAATACTTTCTCATTCGTGCGTTAAGCGGACGCCGATCCGCAAAACAAAGAAAAAAATTTTTAAGAAAGGAACATACCTATGTATTCTACTCATTCTATTCTCGTAAACACTACTTACGCCGCCAATGCCGCCGATAAGAACCTCAGTGAGATGACCAAAGAGGAAATCAGAGAAATGGTCATCAACTATGCGACCGAAGAAACTGAATGCTTCTATGGTCCTGTGTTTGACTCCCGCTCTCTTGATGATGACCAGCCTGTTATTTTTGCTGATGACAATTGGTCTCTCTTTGAGGAAATCCTTCTTGCGGTCGATAGGGACCAGAAAAACTACGCAAAGCACATGCTCGACTACCTCAAGGAAGAGGCGGGCAGCACTGTTGTTTCCGAAATCCTGAGCAGCCTTCTTCTGGCAAATGACCGCACCGCAAACCGCGAAGATGTTGATTCCAACACCTGGCGTTTTGATTTCCTCAATCAGGGTGCTTGGGCGCTGAAGCAGATTGCCAATCTGATTCATGGCGACTACACCTTTGACTCTGAGTTCTATGACACCTCTCGCGGCACCGCACTTGTCCCCTTCATTGCCACACTGAAAGAGAAGCCCAATGAATGGGCGCTCGTTCAGTTTGAATATCACACCTAATTTGAAATAGCAAAACCAAAAATAATAAAGGAGATATAAAAATGCCTAACTATTGCGATAACAGTCTGTCTATTGAGGGACCGCATGATACCCTCAGAAAAATCCATGCCCTTGTTCGTGGAGAGGAAAACCCGTTTGACTTTGAGAAGATTATCCCCATGCCTGACTACATTTACAGAGGCAACATCGGTACAGAAGAAAAAACGATTTATGGAAATAATAATTGGTATGATTGGCGCTGTGAAAACTGGGGAACTAAATGGAATAGCGTTGATGCTCGCTGTGAGTATGCCAGCGACTGTGTGCTTGACTATTCTTTCATGACTGCCTGGGGCCCTTGTGAGCCTATCGTCAAAGCACTTGCCGCAATGTTCCCTGACGCACAATTCAAGTACAGATACAGTGAGCCAGGCGATTGTTTCTTTGGAGATCAGGAGTATGAAAATGGCCGCATGACCTACAACGCCTATGGCGACTACGGCGAATACTGGTTTGATGGTTACAGTGAAGATGATGAAGACGAAAGAGAGATTCTTAAAGAAAAGGACCATCCTGGAATCTTTTACACTGTCATTCAGGAAGAAGACCTTGGTCCTGTAACTGCTACCAAGTTCTCTTATCGTGATAATGATAATGAGCGAAGCATCCAAATTGAAGGCGTATCCTATGACGCGCGAGCAGAGCGCAAGCCCTTCGTTTGGTAATTTGAAAGTGTACATTCAAAAAAGCAAAATAGAGATAATATTCAAAAAATCTTTTAAGGAGAATTATTATGGCACTGATTAAGATGAACAAGCACCAAGTTTATGGCTACATAGCGGACCATCCCGAATGGTTCAAGTATAAGTATGGTGTAAGAGAGTATGGAGAAGAGCGATACCTCGCTTGCTGCGAAATTGAGTATAATATCAATGAACTCCTGCGAAAAGGCGTTGAGGATATTTGCAAGGCGGACTACATCGTTCTGCGTGGCGCAACCCTTACCGCAATGGTCCACGATGGAGTGCTGGTGAGAGAGTATAGTGATCATGCCCATTACTACAGATACTTTCCTGTTCAACCGATAAACGAGCTATATAAAGGCTGACCCTATGACAGAACCCACCAAACGTCTTCCGCACTAATAATATAATCCTCTGGAAGACGTTTGGTGGGAAACGCCAAAAACCAGGAGCAAAGGGAGAACATCAATGTTGTAGCTGGAACAGCGCTTTTACAGCAGAAAGGAAATTGCCGAGGTCCTGGGTGTCAATATCAATGACAGCAATCACTTTGCGCGAAACGTCAAGGATAAGCTGACCAAATGGGGCTATGGATTTGTCCCGCTCCCAAGGGAAGGAATCACGATCACTTCTATCCCCACAACACCAGAAGAACGGCTCAAAGAGATCGCCATCCGCCAATTCAGCATTGATGTTCAGACTGATGCCTATGCCTTTGCGTGCTTCCTTGCGGCGATAAACGATTTGGAGGGCTTTGATAGTATGCCGTGGGAGGCACGAGCTGCGGTCCTACAATCTGAGTACGATGTTCAAGTGTCAGACAGAACCTTGCGCTCCTGGTGTAGCAAGCTCATGAAGAAGAATGCCGTTGCCAAAGAAGGAGGCTCTTCCTACTGGAAAACCTTCTACAGGGACGGCATAAAGATTCAAACAGTAGTCTCAAAGGCAGAGTCGGATCGATACTACGCGCGTCGTTCCGAACTCGTGGCAGAATTATTCAAAGAGAACATAGAGTCAGGAATGAAACAAGAACCCGCTCTTAAAGCCGCATGGAAAAGCGCATATGAGCTTCTTTGGGGAGAGTTTCACTGCTGCTATTATTGCTGTAAGGGCTTTCTGGTTCCTGCCTTCTCTGATGATGAAATAATGCGCGAAATAGTAGAACTAACTCAAAATATAGCAAGAAAGGAGATAAAATCATGACGAATAATGATTGGCTTAACAGTCTCATTCCTCAGGATAGTTGCCCATATTGCGGCGAAAGCAATCATGTGGACTATGAGCGTCAAGACGATGGCGAAGGTGTCACTTATTGGTGCACTTGCGGTCGCTGCGGCAAGACCTGGGGTCAGGCATTCAATCTGGTCTTCGATTGCAATATTGAAGGCTGACCCTATGACGTAACCCACCAAACGTCTTCCGCCCTATTAAATATATATTTGGAAGACGTTTGGTGGGAAATGTCAGGAGGCAGGAATGGTGTTTGCGGGATGCGGTCAAACCCTTGAATGATACTGATACTGTTGAATAGATTTCCTTATAAAGTCAAATCAAAGTTGTTATAGAGTTGAATTAGAGTCTTAAAAAGATTTGTCAAACTTGGTTAATTCTCCCTTCCAAATTCTCAAACTATAATGGAGACGGGTGCGCTGAATAACTCGCCCCTGTTCGGGGCGGTTATCCAGACGCACAGCCTCACGCACATAAATGTGCATTCGGTTAGATTTTTAAGAAGGGAGGTATTCCAATGGATAGAATACCAGATTTACCAGGTGAAGCCTGGAAGCCCATAGAGGGCTATGGCGGCAAGTATCTTGTCAGCAACCTTGGACGCATCAAGAGTCTGAAACACGCGAATGCGCGGCTCCTGACGCCGTTCATGAACAATAAGGGCTATGATAGGGTGTGCCTCTCTCAGTTCGGGAAGGCACGCCATTTTCTTGTCAGTCGTTTGGTGGCTTAGGCGTGGTGCCCCAACCCTGACCCTGAGATCTGCAATACAGTGGATCATATCGACGGCAACACCAGCAACAACCGCGCCGACAATCTGCGCTGGATGAGCCAGCAGGATAATTATAGAGCTTACTGTGAAGGGAGAAAAAGAGAAAATGAACAACGACTTCAATCAAACTGTGTTCGAGAAGATGAGAAATAAAAGAATACCAGATTATTACCCCACGATGTATCAGGACGGCTATCAACCTTCTGAGATCCTGGAAGCAGCGCATAACTCTATCATTCATGAAGCAACTGCGCGACAGGAGGCAGCAGCGGAAGAGCTGCCAGCCGCTCCAATGAATGTGCACTTTCAAGTGGAGGTGAAAAAGAAATGAGTCAGAGAGATGAAGACCGCAAGAAGCGCGAAAAGAAATAGCAGGACTGGCTAATGGCGCAGATCACAGCTATCATGGAGAAGAGCCTGAAAGCAGCCATGCAGCAAGTCATGGATGACCTGTTCAAAGACTGGAAATAAGACGAAGGGGAGATAACCTGCAACAGTGGCCGTTTTTTTAGTCGCAAGAAAACTGAAAAAGCTGGGGCGGCGCATTTAGCTGTCCGTTTTATTGGACAGCGCATGTGATACTCTCAAGACGTAAAGTGAAAATATGTAGCTGTCATAGCCCTGTTAGAACTAGCTTTAGGTATGGCCGCTTGTTCACCGCTATCTCTTTATGTATAATGAGTTACACTATTGGTGAAGAAGCAGAGGTCAAGGAACCTTGGCATTAAGAAGTGTGAAGGAGGCTCATCATGTTTGATTGGCTAAAAAAGTACCGTGTTGAGAAGCTGGCAAATAACGCCAAGCAGTATGTGGAGAATCATTTTGTAGAACCGAAGGAAGAAGACGCTCTTAAGCCTAATACAATTGACGTCTCCCATGTCCAGTTTAGTATGAGGAGAAAGGACTCATGCGAGTCTGATCTGCACAAAACTTCGGATAATGGCGCTAAATATAGCATGAGGGACAAATACGACAGTGGAACGATCCAAAGAACCATGCGAAACATCTATGATCTAAACGATATTAACGACGTTCTTTATCAGTTGCAGCAGAAAACCATAGGCCGATAAATGTCGTGATAAAGGCGACCAAAGATGACTTGTTTCCTGTTACAATGCAATCACCTTATAGATGAAACAGGTGATAGAAATGAAAGCAATTCAAACAGGAAGCGTGTATAAGATCTTTGACGACAGTATCAAGAGTTACGATCAATTACCCATTACGACCTTTGATATCGGGTATAGCCAGCATGAGGGCTGTTTTCTCATCCAGCGCATGAATATCCATGTGACTGAGAAAGCCTACGGTGTTCATACCGAGAAGCTTGAGAAAGTCATGAACTCCTTTGCGCAGTTTTCCAGAAGCCTGGGTGTTATCCTTAGTGGCGATAAAGGTATCGGTAAATCTTTATTTGCAAAGTTGATCTGTGAAGAGTCCATCCGCAGGGGCTATCCCGTGATTTTGGTTGATGCCTGCTATCCAGGACTGGCAAGATTTCTGGAATCCATAGATCAGGAATGCGTTGTGCTCTTCGATGAGTTTGACAAAACTTTCCGCTCCAGTAAAGACAACGATGATCAAGCAGCTCTGCTTAGTCTTTTTGACGGTACCACAGGAGGGAAGAAACTATTTATCGTAACCTGCAATGATCTTTACGGGCTGAACAGCTACATAGTGAACAGACCTGGTAGATTTCATTATCATTTTCGTTTTGATTATCCTTCCCCCGAAGCAATTCGCGAATACCTTGGCGACAAACTAAGCAACGAATATCACGGGGAGATTGAGAAAGTCGTTGACTTCTCCCGTACCGTCAGCCTGAATTATGATTGCCTACGTTCGATTGCTTTCGAGTTGAATCGCGGTAACGATTTTTCTTCTGCTGTTATTGACCTGAACATCATGACAACTGACGATGAAGAATACACGGTTTATCTCTTCTTTGAAAATGGTCAAAGCCTACATCAACTCAAATACCGAACGAACCTTTATGATGACGATGGCGGCTTGATGACTCGTATCTATCTCTATGACGACGATGGGCATTATCAGCTGACTGTAGACTATTGCAAACGCTTAGCTCGATATGATGCTACACGCAATGCAGTTATTATTCCGGCAGAAGGCATCAAAATCGATAATGCCTCCGATGACGACGACGAAGAAGACGATCGCAACGATAATACTTATCGGAAGCTTAAGCCGCTTTACATGTCGTTCAAAAAGCGTGCAACAAAGAACTTGCATTATCTTATCTAAGGGGGAAAAACGAAAATGGCTAATGTAATGGAAAGCTATGGACTGGAGTTCTTCAGTGAGAATCACGAAACGATGAACGGTCTGGTTGGTTATGTCGTATCAAACGGGAAAGCGATTCCCAGCTATTACGGGGCTCCTTATCTGTACATGCCGATGGGCGATACAGAGTTTTGGGCAGGTTCAGAGAAAGCCGAAGATGGTAATCTGCGGATTAACAGTTTTCACACCCATTGCTGCGGGCTCAATATTTGGGAAATGATCTGTTCCAGCATCGACCTTAGTCCCAAAGCGTGTCCGAAAAATGAACGGATCTTGATGCTAAGCCGCAGCACGGATAACGGAGGAATGTTGCCAGTCGATGTTATAAACGCAGATGTCCTGCCCAGCTTTCTGGAGGGTGACAGGATCAAACTGCAAATTGTCGCGCCCTGTCTCGATGTCCAGTACTATGAAACAGAATCCGAGTACGAAGAGGCACAGCCAGAAGATAAGCACGGGAAAAAGTGGATGGTTGCAGATGGCTCACTGGTTGCGTTTGCTTTTCTGAGCAACCATCTTGTTGGGGCGTATGAAGAGGGAAAGGAATATGAAAATGATGGGTTCGTAACATTTAGAGCAACTGTTAAGGCACTATATCACGGCGTCTTTGAAATGGAAGGCACCTCTCACAACACTTTTATCCGCTGCGTGGCCGATACACAGTTCGGCGAGTTGGAATTCCATCACACCATCGATCAAGTCCCTGAAGAGATGCGGAAAAACATCAAAGTTGGCTCGATTATCAGCGGTGTATGTATTCTTTCTGCAGATGCTGCAATCTATGACTATGAGAACGGAATTATAAGAGACTTCGATCATAACCTCAGACTGCTCCGATATACAGTAAAGAAAGGCCAAGCTGAGCGTCTGCGCAGCGTTCTGGCGGATAACAGCGTCTATGAAACAGAAACTTATGGCACGAGCTACGTTGGCCCCACAGAAATCATAAACAGGTTCCAGTATGTCGTAGATAACCATGGAGATGAGTATTTCGCTCACATGGCAGAGATCACAAAGACCGATGAGCCGAATATGGAGTACCCTGTTGGGACGAAGTGTATCGTATTGGCTTCAGACGAAGAAGATCAATACGAATCCATCATATTCATGGACGTGGATGAGGAAGGCTATATTTCTCGGATAAAGGTCAGCAAAGATAGCCGCTATCACTTCAACATTATCCGCCCGCCAAGAGTCAAAACGCCTTTAGA
>OCTW011506090.1_pt1 | contig 11319 bp, 14 predicted proteins | sample 1539671 | NCBI WGS metagenome assembly OCTW01 (sample SAMN02144230, study PRJEB22623) | gut metagenome | biome: sheep rumen | host: Ovis aries | place: New Zealand | reverse complement strand
GTGTCTGTAATTATTTGAAATACAACTTGTGTCTGGTCGTAAACCCCTAACAGACCCGATACATTTTCACGCGGACCATTTCCATATGTTCGTGTGTTATCCAGTCCATAAAATCCGTTTTCTTTGGTGTCATTAAAATCAATACCGTTTGCCAGATAACCATGAGTAAGCAGCGCCGTTTTGAATTTATCCCCTACGGCTTTAGCATCAGCCGCAGCTCCGGCTACTGTCAGGCTTGTATCAATCGCAGGTGTTGTCGGTGTAATATGAGATGCTAACCAGCTTGAGACCTCTGTTGCTATCTGCGGATTAATGATCTCAGCAAAATCACCACTTGCAATTAATTCATTGATAACATTCCTGACTTCATCCTGCACATCCAGATTGTCGAACCACGCCTGAAATACTTCCAGCTGCTCGTCAATACCGGCCTTCCATAAGTCCATATCCGTTTTGTACTGGTTCCATTCATCTATCACGTTCCGAACCTGCTCAATAATCCAGTCCTGATTCAGTTCATGGAAATTCGTATACGGAAAATTATTAAAAACCCCCATTTCATACCTCCTAATATACTAATAAACAAAATCTGTTTTTGAAGGATCTAACTATATAATCAGTAACATTAAATGCTGCAATATCGCGCTCCTGTCTGATTAATTCCTGGCTGCTGGTAACTCCAATGTTTCCTGTTCTCCGGATGCTACGCGTATCTGATCCGCTTTCCTCGTCTGACCACGACTGATCGCTGTCTCTTGTGACCTTGTCGCTGTTGCTCCACTCACCGTTGTTGTAGCCCTTAACAGCGTGTGTATCGGTTCCATCGTCGGATCCTGATCCGCTGCGTTCGCGCGTATTGGTTCCGGTCTCTGAAATTGTCGCGTCAACGTTCCATAAAGGATTATATTCTATGCTGACAGTATTCTGCAACTTTTCCCATGTTGGAAGCTCGCGCGCGGTCCATGATCGAATCGCGACTTTCATTATATTAAGTGAAGTATAAAGCAGCTCAAGCTCTGCGCACTCCAGCAAGATCGCGTTGATAACATCCTGTTTTTGAATCCCTTCAGGAACAGCGAAATCTTCAAATACTGTAGCATCATAGTTATACATCCCGAGTATTGAAAGTTTACTCATTTTCGATAACCCCCATATCATTATTAAAACGCAACTCAACCGAAATATCAAGCCCGAATAGTTCTTTGACCTGCTGCAGCCCCTCGCGAATCGTGTCAAGCCAGATACTGCATTTTGCTTTCGTATCAATATTATTTGCTTCGATCTCACTACGTCCTACACCTGATTCTTTGGCAATATTAACATTCGGGATCCCGATCTCAGTATTGAACCTGCTGTCGATTTTAGCCAGGTCCTGTAGAATATCATTCGCGATATAATTCTGCTTCAAATTCTGGTCGAAAGTGAACCAGCGCGGGTTCCCCTCATCATCAAATAATTGTTTATCAACAAACACTGCAGGTTCTCCAGATGCCACTGTATCATATAGTTTCTTAAAAGATTCTGCCATTGCTTTATTTTCAGCCCCGAAAACATAGGCCAGTTTACTGTTAACCAGATTAGTTCCCAACGATTCCGTAGCCAGTGCCATTAAGTCTGCATAGTATGCGACAATATCCCAAGCACCTCCATAATCAGGCTGCATTTTTATCAGCGCGCACTCTCTGCCGATTCTCGGCTCCATAATTCCACGCAGCAGTGGATTTGCAATGACCGCGTTGGTGGGCCTGTAATAGATGTTATATCCGGACAGGCTGCAGTGCTGCGGAATGACCCCGTAACGATTTGTATTAACCACGGCAACAAAACCGAAGATAAACAGACTATACATAAAATACGATTTATCCCAAGTTTTCGGGATCCCTTTAAAATCAAATACCGCCATGATCTTTTGAATCAGGTAGCGCTGGAAGTAAAACGCTAGGCCTGTATCCTGTACATGAATCGTTGACGGCGCAAAACTCGCATTATACAGATTTCTGTAATCATAGATTGCCGGGATCCCGGCTTCAGTAACCTTCATATTTATAACCCCCTTCTGCGTTCAATCAATTTTTTATACATCCAAAATGGCAGTTTCCAGTATAATTGATGCCCCTCAATTATATTATCATACATTTCCCATATTGGATTTCCAATTGCGCCAATAAAAGGCAGCTGGTTTCCGTCTATATAATCAATATAATCCTGATCGTCCGTTTCTAATATGAAGAACCCATTGTTTCTCGTATAAAAAGAAATCAGATAACCATGCCCATTAATAGGCGTTCTTTCTACAACACCAGCAACCACCTGATAACCCACTCCGTATTCATAAGTTATATCTCCAAATATGACAATATCCCCAAGACTGCCAAGACCAGAACGTTGATAATTATCCGTATTAGAATATATTATTAAATAATCCGGATCATCGAGATCATCCCATTTGCTCGCATCATCCCAAAATGATGCATCTTCATAACTATAATCTGTTGTTATTATGCCTGTAGAATATTCAGTCATTTTTTTCTTAATATATCCTAAATTACTTGGTGCTGGTTGATTATCCAAGTACATGTCATATATTTCCCAGAATCTTCCCCATGCATAATATTCCGTTTCAAACCCTGCTGTTTGCATATTATAATATGGATTATAAGTATTCTGGTAGTATTTTTTAGACCACATATCCGGTCTTGCTTCCAATCTCGGATGAAAAATATAATCACTCAAAATAGAACCCGCTTTCTAAGTATTCTCTAATCCTCTGATCTTCTTCTCTGGTTCCTCTGGTCTTAACGTCAGCGTCCTGAACCAGCATATAGCCGCCCAGATTTTCCGGTTTCCTGATAGCGCATAACGGCCTTCCGTTGTGCGACGGATCATCAGCAACCGGCCGGAAGAATTGTGCGGAAAGCTCAAATGGCGCTGTTGAATTTAACGCTGTAAAGGATCCCTGTGACCCTATCGTATTAGATCTTGGAACCAGCGCTGCCATAGCGTTCCCAATTCCGGAAGCAGCCCCTATAAAGCTGCCGCCAACACCGGCGGCGATTGATCCGAGCGCTGACATCGCTGCGCCCATATAATCCCGCGATACCTGCGATAACTGAATAGGAACTCCGACCTGCGCCTCTATGGCGTTCAGAACTTCATTCTGACATATTATCTCAAGAACCGCGCGCCCTGTAAATATGTCAATATGTATGTCAACCTGAACATTCGCTGAATTACAGGTAACACTTGTATCTAATTCAATAACACCAAACGGCGGAACATTGATTGTCATAACCGTATACGGCGCTGAATTAAGATAATTCCCACGGCTGCTAGCGTCCGGATGTTGAGGAAGATTGTAGGATAGTGTGACATAATCTTCCGAAACGGTTGGAATTTTTGCAGACGCGTTGACCGTCCAATCAAATACTGGAATACTTGACACGCTGGTTCCGGGAATATCGCTGAGCGGTCGGGGAATGAATACGCAGCTTCGGATATACTGCAGCGGATCAACAACCGCCTTTTGCAGCGCCTGTGATGCATCGTCCCAGTTAAAACCGTTGCCCTGTGTAATAGTAGTCTGCAAAAGACGCGAAACCAGCGTTGCCATTGATGAACGATTAAGCGCATAATATGTTACACTACCAAACTGCCCGTCACGCGAAACAATACCCAGTACAAAAAATCCCTGATCTACGCCTTTCCATGGCGTGGTTTTGGCAACTCTTGAATAACTACAACCTGTCTTTACCGGATATAATACATCTGCAATATCTCCATTATATTCATTAGCGGCACGCAAAATATACATTGACGTGTCACCGATCGCCGTTTTATATGTAGCAAGGACATCCACTTCCAGATAAGCGACCCAAAGTGCATTTTCAAAGTACCATTCCCGCACAAAATACCACCTATTCCCAAAGTCTGGAATATGTGCGACGTTATATATACTCGGATCCGATCCAAGCCCCACATCCATTTCAATTTTCGGATTCATCATGCCGGAACCGCGCAAGATCGTGCAATGATATAATGTCATTTCTGACGTATCCAGCCTTGACGTTGAATTATCACGTTTCTTCTTTTGTCCAAAATATACTATCATTATTATCACCTGTTAAAATGCCGCGGACCGGTAAGTCCGGAGCCGCGGCTATATAAAGAGAACTATTAGAAAGAGCTAGTCCAGCAAAAGCACGATGCCCTTCTCGGTGAAATCATTCCAGTAACGTTCAGTGAATACATGGTTTGTATTCCAGTAACCACCTTTAACGTTAAATGGCGTTGTCGCGCTCCAGTTATGAACCGTTGTATATCCGAGCGCGTCTTCATCGAAGATCACACCAACCAGCTTGTTGACAGTCTGTGCAGCAGCTTCTTCCAGCGTTCCGTCAGCCTTCATCATGACCGGTGTTACTCTGATCTGATCCGGAGTATTAATAGACTGCCAGTAGTTAACTGCTTCCACATCTGCCAGACGGAGAAAATCATCGTGGTAAGCATCAGCCAGAACTCGCGCGTTCATCTCATTCAGGATCGAAGCCAGCATATAAACCTTCTGGCGCTGATATGGTGTATGACGCATGACAGTCTTGCCAGTGACCTGCACCTGGAACTTCGCAGAACGCTCCGTCATAAGTCCGGTCAGTGTAGCGATCCGCGCATACATCCACTTAATGAATCCCGGGAAATTATCCGGATTCATGATCGTAGTGGCGGTATAGCTTTCTCCGGTCACGGTATTATACTCCGTCAGAAGATGAATCACATCAAGATTTGCGGAGATCTTACCACCAACAAAATTAGCAATCGTCATTCTGGCCATAGATTCATGGGCCTGCTCGATCATGTCAGACTGATTCTGTGTTACCATGCTCATAAAACGGCCGAACTCATCCGGGCCGCGGAAAGCATTGTCAAGCTGGTCGCGGAAGATCGTATATTCTTTGCTGAATACATTCTGCCCGTAGAAATTCGTCTGCAGAATCTCCGGTTTGTTGACTTTGTACATATCAATAGACTGGCCATCTACCAGATCGAATCTCTTATCTTCATCAAAGTCCTTGTCTGCAATAGACAGCTTCCGCGTAATGCTGCCCCAACGCTGCGCATCGGCCTGAATACCGGAAAATCTTCTTGTATACGGTCTGATTGAAAAAATAGTCTGGCTGATAACCTGACTGATCGCCTGCAGCACTGGATCATAACCCTGTCGCAGCGTTACCTGCGCAACAGAGATGAAATCCTGTACATTTGTAGGCGCGATCGCCGTCTCACCCGTTACCTGTTTTCTAATGTTGTTCAGCAGCGTTGCGGCCTGCTGAAAGTCCATCGTATTAACACCCATTATTTATTACCCCCTTCTTTTCCATATGGAGAAATGATTTCTGCGAGAATGTCCTCGCTGGTTTTGGCTTCAGGAACCGGCTGCTGGCTACCGCCAACTGCTGACACCTGAAACGCGTTAATAATTGACTGAAAACCTTTGTTAATAGTCTCTTCCAGATCTTTAATCGAGGATCCGTCTTGCGGATCCTGTACAGATGCTATCTCCTGTTCTGCCGGTGATGCCGGTGATGCCGGTGATGCCGGTGATGCCGGCGCTGATCCCGATTCTGTTGGTTGTTCTTCTGGTTTTGCCGGTGCGTATGTAAAAAGTCCGTCAGTGTCCAGCGCCCTGATCTCATCTGCAGTGAATCCTGCGTCGATCATCTTTGTAATATCTTCCACTTTATAACTCATTTCTTCATCCTCCTGTTTACTTCTGCCTGAACCTTCTCGTAGTCATCGCCCAGCTTCTTTTTTCTGGCGGAGCCGGTTCCATATTCGCCGCGTATCACAGCATCAGCCAGCGCGTTGATCCGCTTTTTCTCACTTGTCATATTGACCTTGCCGTACTTTGGCTGGATGAAACCGCGAATATATTTGCCGTTGAAATCCATCCAACGCACATCGCAGCGGCTGCCCTTACCCTTGTTTCCTTCCAGTACCAGAAAGCTGCTGTTTTTCACCTTTATCACAAGCCCTACATGATCCGGAGATCCTGTATTATCACCTTTGCCGGAATCATCCCAGTCATACAGGACAAAATCACCTTCCAGAGGTGCTGTCTTATCGCTTTCCTTCCAGATCTTCATGGTCTTTGCTTTACTAAGCATATCCGGAACCGACGCAGAAAGCGGGAATTTCTCACTCGCGGTCTTCTTGCCGTAAGCCTGAATAGCCCACGCACTTACCGCGATAGCGCACCAAGGATCTGATATATGTGCTGTGTATCCGTTCGGTTTGACCGTGTTAAAAACTTTTACAAGCTCCCGGTGCCGTGCGCTGTACATCGCAGCACCTGTATATTTCTTTGCCGTGTCTATAATCTTTTTTCTGTTCATGATTCATCCTTTGTATTAATAAATGTAGAAATCAGCAGCTTCAATTCCTTCAGCATCTCGGTGTTTTGCCCGATAGTTTCCTTCAGCTGTGTAAGTTCCTGATAGTGATGCTCGTCCAGTTTATTCACATAGTAAAAAAGCGCTGCACACATCGCGATAGGAAACCCCACGCTGGATATAAAATCTGTAAGCCCCTGCATCATGTCCATATCATACCTCTTAAAACGGAAGGGCCGGTCACATCCCGCACGAGGATCCGCGCGGCCTTCCGGGCCTGTGCTTGCGCGTGGCCCTTCCCTATTACAAAATATACCATTCAAACAAAGATTTGACAAGCATATTTTCAAAAAGGACACGCCTGCCCATATATGCAGCATATAATCTTCTGCCGTATACTTTCAGAAACCGCGCTACTTCGACTTCATCACCGGCATAATAATCACAGGACCCGGACTTATACTCCGTAATATAGTACCGATTCTCGGAACGATGTTCATATATGTACAGATCACCCACGCCGCATTTGATTTTATAATCCTTGATACTCTGACTTTTAATACCTGAATCGTCATTGTAAGCAAAATCATTTGCCAGCGCCATTTCATTGAATGAATTATTTTCTGTCAGTTTATACAGCGCAGTTTGCTTTTTCTTTGCGGAGATCTTCGACCCGTCCAGCATAACAATACAAAGCCCACGCTGCTTATTTACATAGACCGGGTTGCCCTTATGTTTCATTTTCTCGCATACATCAATCAATCCGAGATCCCTGAAAATTGGATTTGCAATATCAAAAGCATTTGCCAGCGCGAGGACCTGCAGCGGCTCCTGTCCTTTTAATTCCCGGTTACGGTTCATTGTCTCATAAGCATTTAATAAAGCTGTTCCTTCATTCTTTATGGGTCTTTCGTGCTTCTCCGGTATAAACTCATCGTATATCAGAAGTTTAATATCGCTGGCGTCAAATCCTCGCAGGTTTGAAACCGTAGACAGCGCGCAGCTATACCCAAGACACAATTCATCCAGATAAAACGCGCTGCTGTACTTATTCACAGAATCCACAACTATATCCACACCCAGATCTGCAGAAACCGCCTTAAATGGTGAGAACTCCTGACGGTTTATCAGATCGGCCTGGCTTTGTGTCCTTCGCATCAGCATGATTTTTTTCTTATGCTCAATGCAGTATTTTAAAGCTCCGTATGTCTTCCCCGTCCCGCGGCCGCCGATCACGAATATAAAAGGGACTCCAACAGATAATATAGACTCTATATCCGCATATCCGTTTTCTAAAAATCTTCTCATATTGTCCTCCAATAACAAATAGGCGGCGCTGGATACCCGCAGCTACCGCCCATTTAATAAAACTGTGAAAGCACTTACCAACTTACGTCAACCGTCAGGAACTCGCGCCCGGCCTTGCTGGTGCCGGTCCCGATCAGGATCTCGCCAACATCATTACCGAAAAACTCGGCAATATCCTTAAACTTTGAAATAAATGTCTGGCTGATTGTGGCGAATAGTTCGCCGTCTGCACTGATCGTCAGGATCTCAATGGTTTCCCCGTTCCGATCCTCACCCTCATACAGGACCCATGCATCAGGATTGATCACAACACCCTTCAGATCAATCATCTTCTTTATGTTGTCGCTGGTCATCATAGCGAACTTTTGTCTTTTGTCCATATCCTCTGGAAATGATTTAATAACCTTCATACTGTTCTCCTTTCTGGTTACTTATAATGCTTTTCGACTCTAATAATAGAATCGTTAGAACCAATTTCCTTGATACATTCTTCAATAAACTGAAAATAGTATATATCATCATTCTTGATAAAACATTCATATATACCTGTAATAACAACACCTGATTCCATCAAAGCCCTAAAAATAACAAATTTCTTACTCATAATATTGTTCTCCTTTCATATAGTTCTCTCTGCAAATATGTTAACATACGGAACGCTATATCGTCAAGTAAAAATATCACGCCACACTTCGCAGCGCTCCAGCAGACGCCGGTACTCTCCGGTTACTCCCAGTGTATATTCGCTATCTGCAATAACAACATTAGATGTAATCGGGATCCTCTTGCCTTCGCGCACGATCTGGACGATCTGATCCGGGTCATTGGTATACGATATATCATTATATATTGATTCAGTACCGCCGGCGGCCCTGAAGACGAACCCTTCCTGAAACATTTTTAGGCCGCCGGCCTTCGCAAGCTCTACCGCACCTTTGCTCTTGCTGACACCGGCTACCGTTATTCCTAATGATCCGTCTTCATACTCATACGCATATTTTTTCGCACCCATCGTGACGAAATTCTTATATTTTGCGTCAAGCTCATAAACACCTAAATAGTGCTCTTTCCCTGCCGGATCGGCAGCGTGCGCACCATTCTCACGGGATAGTTCCTTATGCGCGTCATTATATCCAGAAAAATCTACATCACCTACATATTTCACTGAATCCGTATCACAATATACAAATTGATGCCCGCATAACTTGATAGCCTTCTCAAGCTCCAGCCGTGCCCAGGCTGTGGTCCAGACACCCCACGCGTAATTCTGGAAGGCTTTCCGGTTCGATTCTTCCAGCAGATCCGGTTCGGGATCCTGACGCTCTATAAAGTCGTCAATAAAGTCGATTGATTGTTTGACCGGGGATTGTACCGACATTCCATATATAGAATTTAATTTGTTCTTAACCTTCATATAATAGACTTCCTGACCCTTTACACCCTTTAGATTTGTTTTATCTTCAAAGTATTGCTGAATAGTTCCCCGAAGCTGCTTCGGCAGCAAGCCATAACGCGCATGATAAAAATCAATAAAAACAATCTCGTCAAAAGTATATTCATCCATTACAATCCTGAAATCAATATCTGTCAGTGTCGTTTCCAAATAGTCCGCTGACATGATCCGCCCGTTATCGTTATCGCCATTTATAATTTTTCTGCACTTTGCCCTGGGCAAATATGGACAACCCCACATAGGATCTGACAGATGAATATTTATTATTCCAACCCGCATTAAACAAGCGCGCTTATGTTTATCCATTTTCCGCAGCACACGGTCAAGGTCCAGCTTCTCAGGATCCTCCCGCAGCCAGTGCGAAAGCGGGAACCTGTGATTCAGCTGCACATCCGGGTATGATGACACTCTGTCATAACTCGTTACATCCGGAATAATCATATCTGTATAGTACCTGTTCGCATGAGTATTACCGCCGCGGAAGGCTTCGCGCAGCATACAAAATATCTCATAATCCGGTAGCTGATCTTTCAGATCCTGATTATTATATGATCTCATAGCCTTCCTAACATCACGCCTGACATAGCCAGTGCTGGTAAGCGGGACCGTGTACAGACTATCTCCATCAGTATCAAATTGTACCTGCAGCGCCTGTACAAGACCTTTAACATCATTGATGCAATATTGCAATTCCAGATCTGTTAACTCCGTCCACGGGTATCTGATCTTTTTATAGTCGAAATCTTCCCCGGACAATTTAGTATTTTCAACACCCATCTTTTTAGTGAACTGATCTAAACTCATGTTAGTCAGAAAATAACTGCAGCGATATTCAAACGTTTGGAACATTTCACACTTCAGGACCTTTCGCGGCTCAACTGCAAATACTTCTTCCGGATCAAAGTGATATATACCGCGCAGGAACTGAAATTCAAAAGACAGATTGTGTACATATATAACAACCTTCACATCACTCGGAAGCTGTTCCATTACACGGGACAGAAATTCAAGCCACTCTTCCCAGGTTCGGCCTATGATCGTATAGGACCCGAACTGATACTGCCAGATATACATATACGCCTGCTGTATCTGCAAATCATTTGTTGTCTCAATATCAAATGCTGTTATAATATCTAAATAGCGAAACTCTGTTTTTCTGGTCGCAGGATTACCCCGGCGCCGTTTGAGTATCTTAATATCTGATATAATCTCAAACGGAAAATCTTTCACAGTGTAAATCATTACAGAAACCTTTTCATCTTACGTTTGATAGCTGAAAATGTTACTTTGCGTTCTGACTTGATCGGCTTAGTTCTTTCCATAGCCGCAAGATTATCTGCAAAGAAATCAAAATTTTTCTTCAGGACTTCAACCGGGATCTTCAAGCGCTGGCCCTCATTAAACACGTCCGCGGCATCCCCGGAATCAAACAACTTATTTCCTACTTCCTCGCGCTTGCTTTCCATGAAATCAATAAAATCGTAGAAATTAGTACGATTCACGAAATCATAACCCCGCTCGTGCAACATACCAATTTCCTTCTTCACAAATTCACGTTCACCCGTTACCGTGGTTCTGGGATCCCGAAGAAACCGCGAAACGTCCGCGAGATCCGCAGCGATCTGTTCATTACTCCGACCCTTCAGTACCGGGAATCTATACCCTCCGCGACTTCCCAAGCCTGCTTCCTGCAGCCTGGAAAGACGCTTGTTGGCTGTAGATCGTAACCTGGAATACTCTTGTCTTATCTGTTTATTCGTCAACTGGCCGATCTGCCATGGTGTAAAAAGCCTCATCCGGAATAACCCCCTTATGCAACATATCATTCTCAACCAACTGTATAAAATAATCTGTGCGATTATCCAGCGATTCTACATAGTCGATCAACCGCGGAAGATCCTCACGCGGAATCGAAAAAATAAATTTACGGTAGCGCTGCTTGTAATACAGCGACTTGTCAGTTATACTTGACATAGGTACACCTCCTCGTGTAATATGTTAACATACAAGAGAGAAAACCGCAACTGCATTATGAAAATAATGGGAGCACCGGAGCATGAGCACATGGAGCATCGGAGCACAATGGGAGCATCCTGTCATAATATGGAAATGTAAGCCCTTACCAAAAATGGTAGGGGCTTCCTGTTTTGGAAATTATTATTAGGTATCCAC
>OCTW011442117.1_pt1 | contig 11321 bp, 6 predicted proteins | sample 1539671 | NCBI WGS metagenome assembly OCTW01 (sample SAMN02144230, study PRJEB22623) | gut metagenome | biome: sheep rumen | host: Ovis aries | place: New Zealand | reverse complement strand
CTGCCGCGGCTGCCGCCAGGCGTTCCTGCTCGACTACTTCGGCGAGGCGCCGCACGCGGGCATCTGCGACGGCTGCGACAACGATGGCGGCGCCTTCTCCGCGCCGCCGCTCACGGAGGATCGCCGGACCGCGGTGCGCAAGGCGCTCTCCTGCGTCGGCCGCGCGCAGGGCCGCTGCCCCGCGGAGCGCGTCGCGGAGGTCCTGCGCGGAGACCGCACGCCGGAGGTCCTCGCGGAAGGCCTCGACGCGCTGAGCACGTTCGGTCTCCTGCCGGACGCAGACCCCGCCGAGCTGCGCGCGCTCCTCGCGGCGCTCGTACGCGCGCGCTGCCTCGCCGAGGGCCCGGCCCCCGGCCGCGAGCTCGTCCTCACCGACTACGGCCTCCGCGTCGCGAAGGACGAGGTCCCCGGCTTCACGATCCCCTGGCCCGGGGATGCCCCCGCCGCTCCCGCCCGCGCCCCGCGCGCCCCCCGCGCGAAACCGGCCCGTCCCGCCTCCGGCGACGCCGCTCCCGCCAAGCGCAAGCGCCGCCCGCCGCCACCGTGGGTCTGGAAGAAGTACCGCTCCCGCGGCGGGTAACCGCGAGAATGCCGCCGCGCGACTGTGTCGCGGGCGGCATTCGTCGTTTCTCGCTTCCCTCGGCCCCGCCATCCCGAAGGCACCCGGGGCAAGCACGACTTTGTCGATTCGGCCGTGTCGTCGGCCGGCCGCTCCCCCGGCACGCCGCGCTTGCCCGGCGCTTGCCCCATAGGGCGGGCTTGTGGTATGCTTCGTCCCATCCGCGCGGCACTCCGCCGCGCACGCCGCCCCCGAGACTTGCCGCCATGCCCCCCATCGAAACAATCGCACGTCCCCGCCGGAACCGGATCAGCGTACCGGTTCCGAAGGAGTATGGTTCGTATTCCTTCCAGGTGATTCTCGTTCCGCTCGTTCCGAACGTTCCGCCGCCGCCGTCATCTCAGGCAGGACGGCGGAAGAAGAACTTCGTCGAAGCGCTCCTCTCGTGTCCGAAGCTGGCCGACGGCGAAACGCTTGACGTTTCCCGCGACGAAATGGACTTCGGACGGGAGGTCGCCCTGTGAAGTACCTGCTCGACACTTGCGTCATCAGCGAACTTCCCCATCGTCGTCCCGATCCGCAAGTCATCGGTTGGTTACGCGTCCAAGATCCGGAAACGCTCTATCTTTCGTTCGTCACGGTCGGGGAAATCGAGAAAGGTCTCGTCAAACTCGGCGACACACCCCGGCGCGTGGCTCTGGAGAAGTGGTTCGAAAACGACATTCTCGCAGCTTTCGAAAATCGCATCCTTCCGGTCGAAAGGTCCGTTTCACTCGCGTGGGGAAAACTGTGCGGCGAAGCGGAGCGGCTCGGACGCAAGAGACCCGCCGTCGACGCTCTGCTCGCCGCCACAGCACTTGTCCACGGAATGACGCTCGTCACCCGGAACGTCTCCGATATGGCGGGAATGGGCGTCCCCGTCTTCAATCCCTTCTCGAAATAGTTTGAACGTCCGCTTTCCCCATTCTTCATTCGGCATTCATCATTTGGAGAACCATCCGCCACCCGGAACCCGATTCCCCGAGAATGCCGCCGCGCGACTCCGTCGCGGGCGGCATTCGTCGTTTTCCGCGCGCTCGTAATTTCCGCGTGACTTGCGTGGCGGGGTCTGGTATCATCTCTCACATCCGCGCGGCACCCCGCCGCGTATCACCGGAGACCCCCGCCATCAAGTAACCCCGAACCAAACCGATTGCTTTCTGCAAGTCGTCGTTTACTCCGAATCGTAGGAAAATTCGCTGAACGACACGTGCAAGAGAGCGTGCGCGTAAGCGCGCGGACCTCTTCCCGTGTTTTCAGCAAAGGCCCCTCCTACGAGCCTGGAGTAAGGACATGGGAAGAGGCCGCTTTTCTGTCTCGTCTCTTTCCGCCTTGCCGGAACCGGAGGAAAGAGAGAGAACGATGTTGAACAAACAGCAAGCGGAAGAATCAGTCCAACCGGACAAAGAAGATTATCTCTGGCACTTCACGCCGACGCCGGAGGCGTTGCTCTCCATCTTGAAGAACGGCGTTCGCGCGACGCACTCGTCCTGCCTGTCCGACAAGATGGACTGTTTGTTGCGGAACGAGATTCGTACAATCTATGTGGATTTGATCAACACGAAGAAATCCAAGGCGGGAAAACCATCCTATCTGGAGCCAGAAGAGGAGACGCTCCGAAGCGTATTTGAACAAGACATATTCCATCCCGCTTTTGTTTCTTGTTTTCTCCAAAAACTGGATGACGACTTCGACGCCGCTTGGGATCAGTACACGCCGACAGGCGGTTTCGGGATTGGCATCAAGCGAGACTTTGTCGAGGATATTACTCGAAATAGTATCACAGGGTGTCGCATTCTTGGTGATGTTTGCAAATACACCTTCGAAGAACAACGAAAGCAAGTCGAAGCAACGATCAACGACATTTTGTCGGAGACGACCGCAGTGAACACCATCGAAGAGGCAGAAGAACTGTGTCGAAAGCACATCGCAGGAATCGAGAAACTGACAAACAAGTTGCTGTTCGTGAAACGAAGCACACTTTCATGGGAGAAGGAATTCAGAATTGCGTATGTATTCAACGAGAGGCTGCCGAGCGATAAACTGAAGGTTGAAAATGGTAAGTTGTTCTTTTTCCCTCCTTATCGCGGAGAACCTAAGGACTGGGTTGGTCAAATCCGCATTTCGCCATACGGAAATTCCAAAAGCAACCTCCGCATCGCCCGACTGTTCGCGCAATCGTTCAACATTGCGCTTGATTGTGTCAAGGTTCAGCCATTGCCGTCCCTTCTGAACAATGCAACCAACCAATCCAAAGACGAGACCCAAAGATGAAATCGGATCCTGCATTGGATTGGAATGCAAAAGCGTTCTGGTGGTTTCTCGTTCGGTTGTCGCAACTCTTTCTGACGCTTGCGCTTCTTGTTGGCGTGGCCGTCGGCTTGGCGTATTTGTTGGACAAAATCGATATCGTCCGAAAAATGGCTGATGTTTTCGCACCGTATGCGAGCAGTCTCCCGTGGTTGCTGGTCTTGCTCACCGTTGCATTGGCCCTTTGCATCCCGGGCGCACCGACGGCTCTTCTCGCCATCTTGAAGCGAGTCAAGAAAGCCGGTCCAATTGAGATGTTTCCTTCCGAGGATCCGGATGATAGGGCAGACGAACTACTGTCAATCAGGCCAACCGTTCTGGATTGCGGTTCAGAAAGGGCCGTTGTCTGCGATTCCCACACGAAGTTCTCAGACAAGGCGAAATCGACGCTCGTTGAATCGCTGACGCCAGAGCAGAGGAAGGCTCTTTTCAAGCGCCTTCACGACAATCGTCGCAGAAAAGACAACATCCTTTGCCTCCATGCGGGAAAGATTGGAGCGATAATCGATGCACGTAATATCCGATTGAAATGGAGCCCCGTTCATTTCGATGCGAGTCTCGTGCGCGATTCCGAACGCTTCCTTGTGCGCGTGGTCAATGCATATTCGGACGATTTCCACAACATCGTCGATGAATTAAGCGACCTTGCCGAACGAATTCAAAGAGTTTCGGAGTCTCATGCGAAAATTCATGTCTTGGTTTTCGAGAAAGCATCCAGAAAACCAACGGATGCAAAAAAGGGACGATGGCAGGCGGAATTCAAAGACCGGCAACATCTCCAGTTCTTTTTCTTTTTCGTTGACGAAAACGACGCAATCAAAACCACGGAGGAATCCCGATGAGAACAAAAGCGACAATCGTTTTTGCAATCCTTGCATTCATGACTACTCATGCATGGGCGTTGACAGCTACAGTCAATGGCATCACGTGGACATACACGGTTTCAAATGGTGTGGCTTCGGTGGGCGGGGGAACACCAAGCACCACCGCCATTCCCAAAGGGACAGCTGGCGACATAACTATCCCAGCGACTTTAGGCGGAAAGCCAGTTACGAGCATAAACTATTGGGCATTTTATAACTGCAACTCGCTATCATCCGTGACAATACCCGACAGCATTACGCATATCAGGCAGTATGCTTTTTACTCCTCTTCGATTAGTTCCATGACGATTCCAGATAGTGTGGTGTGTGTCGAAGAAAGCGCATTTGCATCCTGCGCGTCTCTTCAATCTGTCGTAATTGGGAATGGCGTAACCAGCATCGGCAAGAACGCGTTCATTTCTTGCGGACTCTCTTCCGTTGTTATACCGGGTAACGTATCGGATATTGGCGTCCAAGCATTCAAAGATTGTCGTCAGCTCAACTCCGTGATAATACAACACGGCGTGACAAGCATTGGACAAAGCATGTTTCAAGGTTGCACGCTCCTTCAATCTCTTTCGTTGCCAATCAGTTTGAAAAGCATAGGAGGCAATGCGTTCCAGGGGTGTCTCAGACTTGAATCCGTTTCAATTCCGAACCGCTTGGAACGTATCGAAAGCGGCGCATTCCAGAGTTGCAGCGGTCTGCAATCGCTTTCGATCCCGAGTAGTGTAAAGAATATTGGGAGCGGCGCGTTCCAAGGATGTTCTGGGCTTGTGACAGTATCGATTCCAAACAGCAATGTGAATATCGAGAGCGATGTTTTCAAGAATTGCACCAGCCTGGCTTCGGTAACTATCCCAGGCACCTTTCGCTTGTCGTCGCTTTTCCCCAACAACACAATTACTTCGGTAACCATTGCAGATGGTTCTACATCCATACTACTGGGGGCGTTTTCCGAAAACACCACATTGAAGACAGTTTCGATCCCTAACAGCGTTACAAGCGTCGGCGATTATGCTTTCAAAAACTGTTCCAATATTTCGTCCATTACGATTCCCGGGGAGTTCAATATCGGCTCGATATTTCCTCAGAGCCCGATTACTACCGTTGCGATAGCAGAAGGCTCCACGCGAATTGTTGATAGTGCTTTCGCCCGTCGCGAAAAAATCACCACCATTGCCATTCCTAACAGCGTGACAAACATCGGGCAGCATGTGTTCAATTCTTGTAGCGGGCTTAAGTCTATTTCCGTTGATCCCGAAAACCCAAAGTACTGTTCTTCAACCAATGGTCTTTTGCTGTCAAAAGATGGAAAGAGGTTGATTGCCGGAGTCAATGGCAATGTTACGATCCCCGATTGTGTAAATGTGATTGGTACAGAAGCATTCTGCGGGTATTCGAAACTTGGGTCCGTCAACATCCCGAATGGCGTGACCAGTATTGAAAAGGATGCTTTCTATAATTGCACGAGCCTCAGTTCAATGTCCATTCCAAATAGCGTGACTCTCATTGGAAGTGGAGCGTTTGTCGGGTGCTCCAACATCACAAGAGTTACAGTCCCAGGCGCTTTTCAGGTGTCGACGCTGTTTCCGACAACATATCAATCCATGACATCCGTTTCGATTGCAGAGGGATCTACAATCATCGCAGATGGCGCATTTTCTGGCTGTGGAAATCTTTCGTACATATCAATTCCCGATGGAATCGTTAGCATTGGGAACGATGCGTTTTCGGACTGTTCAAAAATGACGTCAATTGGAATTCCGGAAGGCGTTACAAATATCGGTTCTTGCGCTTTTGCGAACTGCGGACGCGTCAAGTACATTACAATCCCAGATAGTGTAATGGTTTTGGGGACGTCTGCATTTTGGGGGTGCTCGGGCTTGAAATCTTTGACAATTCCAAGAAGGTTCGATTCTTTGAACATTGAAAACACGCCTGGTCTTCCTTCTGATTGTTCAATTGGCTATTACGCATTTTTCACCGTTGTTTCTGAGCATGGAGAACCCAACCCAGAAGTCGGAGAAAAGAAACGATATGTGGATTCGGTCTCATGTTCTGTCGCCTCTCCAGTAAGCGAAGGATCGAATCAACGCATTCGATTTATCTGCCCCGGAGGAAGATGGTACAGCCGTGGTATGACAAATGCGTTTTCCGGCACACAAGTAACGATACCATTGAATGACAATACGGTACTGACGTGGTTGTGGAAAACCCAATACCAGATTTCAATAACGACTGCTGGCGAAGGAACCTGCTCGTTCGGAACCCAATGGATCGATGACGGAACCTCTGTGACGGCTCGCATCGTGCCGACAGTAGAACACATTCATATATTTCTTTCCGGAGATGCGGACAATGTGGCGATCAACGGAACAACGCTTACGATCCCGGCAAACAAGCCAAGAAACATTTCCGTAACTGTCACGAAAAAAATAGGGCTTGAGGTTGCCGGCGTTACGACCGTTTACGACGGAACGCCGAAATCGGTTTCCGCCGAAGCATCGTTCCCAGGTGGCGCGACGGCGGTTCTCCGCTACGCGCTCTCGGAGGACGGGCCGTATTCGGAAACGAATCCGTCGTTCACGGACGCGGGAACGAACACGGTCTGGGTAGTGGCGTCGGCCGCTGGAGAGGAGCCGATCACGAACAGCGCGCAGGTGGTCATCCTGCCCAAGCCGATTGAAGCGGAGATGTTTGAATCCGTCCAAGAGCAAGTGTTCGACGGCACGGCGAAGACGCCATCGATTGTTCCGACCGCTGATTGGAGCACCGTTTTGACCACCGAGGACTATGCGGCGCAATACGAAAACAACATCGAGGTGGGCGTCGCTTCGATCATCGTGACCGGGGTTCGGAACTGTTCCGGGCAAATCACCATTCCCTTCACGATTTCGGAGCCCGAGGACACCGTCTGGCACGTCGATGCCGAACACGGAAGCGACGAAAACACGGGACGTTCGTGGGTCGACGCCCTGAGGACGATCCAACGCGCGGCGGACCGCGCCGTCGCGGGCAACACGGTCCTTGTCACGAACGGCGTCTACGAACCGTTCGCCGCGATGAACAAGGATATCGTCATCCGCAGCATCGAAGGCGCGGATAAGACCATTGTCGACGGCGGCGGCACGAACCGTTGCGCGGCGCTCGGCGAAAGTACGAACGACGTAGTGAAAACGACTCTCGTCGGATTCACGTTGCGAAACGGAAGCGCGACCGAAGCCGAGGCCAATGGAGGTGGCGCCAGCGGAGGCGTTTTGGAGGATTGCGTCATCCGAGAAAACTCCTGCTGGCCCGAAAGATCGAGCGCTACCGGGGTGTTCGGAAGGGGAGGCGGGCTTTGCGGATCCATCGCCAATCGTTGCGAAATCGTCGGCAACCATTCCGGAAACGACGGTGGAGGCGCATACCTCTGCATTTTGGCCGATTGCCTCGTGTCCGGCAATTCCGCGGCGAACAAAGGCGGCTATGACGCTGGCGGCGGGATGATGTATTGCCGGGCGAGCCGTTGCACGATTGTCCGCAATACGGTCGGAGAGGGAACGGCATTCACCGAAACCGGCGGAGCCGGAGCGAATTCATGCGTTCTCGATTCCTGCATTGTCTACGAAAACGCCTATTCGACCGGAGAGGAGGGGAATGCGGTCGCTTGTACGGCCACGTATTCCTGTTTCGGTTCGGTGGTCGCCGGCACGGGCAACATCGCAGCCGATCCGAAATTCGTCGATGCCGCGAACGGCGACTTCCGGCTCGCCGCGGATTCACCCTGCATCGATGCCGGAAACGACGCATCCGTTCGTTCGGCGACGGACCTTGCCGGCAACGAAAGGATATTCGGCAGACACGTCGACATGGGCGCCTACGAAAATCGCGATTTCTTCGAGTTGGCCGTGGAAGGCGTCGAAGTCGTCTACAATGGACAACCGCACAATGTCGCCGCAACCGCGACTTGTCCGGGCGCGACGGCGGTTCTCCGCTACGCGCTCGCGGAGGACGGACCGTATTCGGAAACGAATCCGTCGTTCACGGACACGGGAACGAACACGGTCTGGGTGGTGGCGTCGGCCGAGGGAGCGGATCCGATCACGAACAACGCGCAGGTGATCATTCTGCCGAAAGCGCTCGACGCGTCGATGTTCGAATCCGTCCAAGACCAAGTGTTCGACGGCGCGGCGAAGACGCCATTGATTGTTCCAACCGCAAATTGGTGCGGTATCCTCGACGTCGAGGACTATGCGGCGCAATACGAGAACAACATCGAGGTGGGAGTCGCTTCGATCATCGTGACCGGGGCTCGGAACTGTTCCGGGCAAATCACCATTCCGTTCACGATCTTGGAGTCCGCCGATACCGTCTGGTTCGTCGATGCGGAAAATGGAAGCGACGAGAATTCAGGGCGTTCGTGGGCCGACGCTCTGCGAACGATCCAGAGCGCGGTGGGCCGCGCCGTCGCCGGCAACACGGTTCTCGTGACGAACGGTGTCTACGAGTCGTTTACCACCGATGGACTCGGCATCACGATTCGGAGCGTTGAAGGTCCCGAGAACACCATTGTCGACGGTGGCGGCGTTTCCCGTTGCGCGTTTCTCGGCTTCAACACGAACGACGTTGAAATGACAACTCTTGTCGGCTTCACGTTGCGGAATGGCCGAAACATGCACGGAACGGGTGCTTTCGGAGGCGTGGTGGAGAACTGCGTCATCACCGGCAATTACGCCGGAAAGGACAATGATCCGTCGTTCGAAGGTTGCGGCGGTGGACTCTTCAAAAGTATCGCCCGGAACTGCGTCATTTCGAACAACATGGCGCAGGCCCATGGCGGAGGCGTGGATCTCTGCGAAGTGTCCCATTGCATCATCGTGGACAATCAAGCGCGTGGAAATGGCGCTGGAGCCCGGAGATCCTCGGTTTCGGATTCCCTCATCGCTCGCAACGTTTCGCTGAACGACCGCGGGAGTGCTTCCGGAGGAGGAGCCCGGAACTGTCGTTTGATCCGATGCACGGTTGCCGGCAATCTGGCAGGGCCGGGAGGTTCTTCCAGTCCGGGTCAGGGCGGAATCGATTCCTGCCAGTCGGTCGAGAATTGCATCATCTACGGAAACAAGCTGACAGACGGGACGGACAGCAACGCAAACGGTTCCACGATAACTTATTCCTGCCTCGGATCCTCGGTTTCCGGTACGGGAAACATCGTCGCCGATCCACTGTTCGTCGATTCCGCGAACGGCAACTACCGGCTCGAGGCGGATTCGCCCTGCATCGACGCAGGTGCGGCCGGCGATTTGGATCTGCCGTTCGACCTGGACGGAAACCCGCGCGTCAAGGGACGGGCAATCGACATGGGTTGCTACGAATTCCAGACCGTTCAGACCGAAACGACGACCACGCCCGTTCCCGTTCCGTTCGCGTGGCTGGACAAGTATCCCGAGACGCTTGCGGCGAACGGCGGCGATTACGAAGCCTTCGGCAACGCGACAGCCGCGAACGGCGCCGACAAGGTCTGGCAGTGCTATGTCAGCGGCGTGAATCCGACCAATGCAACGGAACGGTTTCTTGCGCAAATCGCCGTGACTAACGGAACGTCGGTCGTGTCCTGGACGCCCGACCTCAACGAAGGCGGGACGAAGAGCGAGCGTGTCTACACGGTGGAAGGAAAGACCAACCTCGTCGACCAATCCTGGGGTCCGACGAACGAGGCAACGCGGTTCTTCCGGGTGAAGGTCGGGATACCGTAGTGTGGCGGCCCCGCGGCTCGCCCGAAGGGCTCGCCTCACCGGCGCCGTCCCGTCCCGGGTGGGGCGAGGCGTCCTCGCCGAGCCGCCGCACAGGCCCCGCGGCTCGCCCGGAGGGCTCGCCCCACCGCGGTCCCCGCGGACCCCGCGGACCGCGCGCTTGCGGCGCGTGGCGGGGTCGGGTAGAATCCGGCGCCGTGAACGCGAACGTCTTCACTTTCCCGCTCGACGCGGCGCAGCGCGCGCGGATCCGGACGATCCTCGCGGAGGGGAACTACCTCCCGCGCGGGGTGCCGTACGCGGACGCCGCCGCCGAGGCGCCGTCGTGGAGGTGCAGCGTCGTGCTCTATTCCTCCGGCAAGCTCGTCGTGCAGGGCAAGGGGGCGCGCGACTTCGTCGAGAACGTCCTCGAGCCGAACGTGCTCGGGCGCGTCGTCCTCCCGCCGCCCGGCGCGGAGGACGCCGCCGGGGACGCCGCCGCGCCCGTCCTCGGCGAGGAGGCGCTCTCGCCGCACGCCGGCGTGGACGAGAGCGGCAAGGGCGACTTCCTCGGCCCGCTCGTCGTCGCCGCCGCCTATGCGGACGCCGACCTCGCGCCGAGGCTCGTCGAGGCCGGCGCGCGCGACTCGAAGGCCGTGACGAGCGACCGGCGCGCGCTCGAGATCGCCGCGCGCATCCGCGCGGTGCTCGGCCCGGCGCGCCACCGCGTCGTCCGCATCGGTCCCGCCGCCTACAACCGCCTCTACGCGAAGCTGCGGAGCGTGAACCGCATCCTCGACTGGGCGCACGCCCGCGCGATCGAGGGGCTCCTCGCCGGCGTGCCGGACTGCCCGATGGCGATCTCCGACCAGTTCGGCGACGGCGAGGGCGTCGGGCGCGTCCTGCGGCGCGACGGCTTCGCGATCGAGCTGCGCTCGCGCCCGCGCGCCGAGGCGGACGTCGCCGTCGCGGCGGCGTCGCTGCTCGCGCGCGAGGCGTTCCTCGGCGGCATGGCCGACCTGCGCGCTCGCTTCGGCGGCGACTTCCCGAAGGGCGCCGCGCCGCACGTCCGGACCGCGGCCGAGGCGCTCGTCCGCGCGCACGGACCCGCCGTGATGCTCGAGACGGCCAAGTGCCACTTCCGCACGCTCGACCAGGTGCTCGCCGCCACCGGCCACTCCCGCGCCGAGCTCCCGCCCGAGGGGCGGATCCTCTCCGTCCCGCCCTCCGCCTTCCGCCGCCAGCCCCCCTCCGCCCCGTGACCGCCTGCCTCGCCCTCGTTCTCCTCCTCGGCTGGGTCTACCTGGCCTCGTGCTTCGTCGAGGGAAGCTTCTACAACCTCCTCGTGAACCGCGTGCGGACGGCGCTGTTCCGTCCCGTGACGTGGGTGCAGCGCCTTTCGCCGCGCCTGTCGGAACGGGCGGCGGCGGCGCTCCTGCTCGCGTTCGCGCTCGCGGCGTGCGCGACGCTCCCCGTCGCGCTCGGCGGGGATCCGGAGATCCTCTTCGGCGGCATCCATCCCGTCCGCGTCCACATCGACCGCCGCGCCCTGCAATCCCTCCTGGCCGCGGTCGGGCTCCAGCTCGCGGCGTTCGCGCTGCTCCTCGGGCAGCTCGCGCTGCTGCGGCTCGCCTTCGCGCTGCGCGGCCGCGCGGCGGACGGCGCCGTGTCGGAGTTCCTCGAGACGGCGACGTGGCCGCTGCCGCGCCGCGCGCGCCCGGCCTCCGTCGCGGCCGCCGCGGCGGGGCTCCTCCTCGCCGGCGGCGCGCTCGCCGCGTGGTGCAGCGGCGGGCCGGGCGCGACGCCCCGGCTCGCGCTGCTCGGCGCGATCGACCT
>OCTW011456067.1_pt1 | contig 11325 bp, 6 predicted proteins | sample 1539671 | NCBI WGS metagenome assembly OCTW01 (sample SAMN02144230, study PRJEB22623) | gut metagenome | biome: sheep rumen | host: Ovis aries | place: New Zealand | reverse complement strand
CGGTTGTGATTTGCTTGCTTGTTTTGCGTCATCCGTGTGGGCTTTATCAGAATCTTTTGGATGTTCAACTTTGTTGAGCTCATTGGGGGATGCAGCGAGCGGTTGTGATTTGCTTGCTTGTTTTGCGTCATCCCTGGTGCTCTTTTCAGAATTCTTTTGAGGCACAACACTTTTGAACACATTGGGGGCTCTGAAAACTTGGAAATTGTTTTTCTTATCTACTTCTTTGTCGGTGCTCTCCCCAGGTGCTTTCTCAGAATCCTGCTTTGGCGCATTGATCTTGACCTCTGTTTTGGGAGGCAAGTCGGTGGTGTCCTCCTTGAGGGCAGCCACTAAGGACGCTACGTCAAAATCATTGGACAATGGATCAAACTCGTCGGCATCCGGTACACAGTCGAGAATATCTGAAGAAAGCGTTTCGGCTTTGGAATCTTCCAGATTCAGATCTAAAAAAATGTCTGCTTCCACACTGGGCAAATCGCTTGGCTGAATATGACTGGCACTGTTTTCTCGCTTGTGCGGAGCAATGGACAGCGATGCATTCGCCGGTTTGATGGGCAAAGGCAGAGGCTGCGATGCATTCGCCGGTTTGATGGGTTTTGGCAGAGGTCGAGAATGGTTTCCCTCTTTGATGGGGATGGGTAAGGGACGTGATGTGTTGTCCCCCTTGCCGTTCAGCGGCTGTGAGGGGGAATTGCTTGGCATTGAAAGCGGTTGAGAAGCATCGTTTGATTTTTGTAAGATGTCAGGCACACCACCAGATGGCAAAACAGCGGGCGTAGCTTTCGACTCACCAGCTATTTCGGTCTGTGGTAGTTTTCCGCTGCCACTCTGGGACGAGCCATGAACGAAGGGATGCGGTTTTTTCTTTGCAGCCCCTCCCGGGGGCGCGTTTTCGATTGGCTGCGATGTGTTCTCAGAATTGTCCATTACTCATTCCAAATCAGGGATAAAGAGCTCCCATATTTTATCAATTATATCATACAATATCAGACGCTATCTATTCAAATTTTTGACTTTCTGTAACTATTTGGCCGTTGGCAGAGTCTTTTTCTCAAGCCTGCACAAGTTCAGGGCCTCATGCCTCAGGCAGGAGTGGCTCAAACACAATGCCCAATCTGCTTTCAGATATCATGCTTTTCTCTAAAGAGTACTTACTGCTGCCTACTGCCTTCTGCCTGGGATGACTAAGCCCAAGTTCTTTAAATTACAACATGAGACTGAATCGTAACATGGATGGTTACTATTCAGCCGCAAACATTATTTGTTTTAACAAACGGATTTGTTCGCATCTAACGATGCTCACTTTTTTAGTACGAATGTTAGCTGGTTTGTAGGGGCTGAGGCAGTCAATACAAATGCTGTAGAGAGATGGGGGATGGGCCTCATCGAGAGATAAGTTGGCTGGGGTTATGAAAAAGTGATGAAAAAAACATTAATTGTGGGTTCCAAGGCGCCGAAAAGAGCACCATCCAGTGAACGGTGTGAATTGAGGTGACTGTGAGCAAATCAAATGCGCAAGTTGGAGCACCGATAGGCGCGGGAAACGCAGCGCATTTGATATTGCGAACTGAAAGCCCATTGGCGGGGGCCGGGGCAGAGCCCCGGCTGCGGAGTAACGTGGATGCCTGTTTTTACTCATAAAATACTTGTCATTGAGTGGAAGACATGGCAAATTATAAAATTCTATAAGATGTGGCATATTGCCATTTCACACGAAGCTATTAACAAGGTAGGAGTTATCGTTCATGCGTTTAAAATGTGCAGGATTGACAGATACCGGAATGGTGCGAGATCACAATGAAGACAGCTTTTTTGTATCTCAGACCGAATCGTTTGTGGTTGTAGCCGATGGCATGGGAGGACATCAGTCTGGTGAGGTCGCCTCCAGCATGGCAATTACTGAAATTCGTGATTACTATAATTCAACCGTCAAACAAACTTCTCCCATTGAAATGCCGCATTGGCCGGCCAATAAAGCTAAGCCTAAAAGCCGCGAAGAAAGACGTCTTATTACAGCACTGACACGTGCAAATACCATTATTAATAAGGCTGCCGGTGAAAATCCCAAATACAATGGCATGGGGACGACTTGTGTAGGTGCTTATTTTACTCGTGAAGGCGTTTTTATTGCCCACATCGGTGACTCAAGATGCTACCGTTTTAGAAAGGGTGTGCTTGAACAGGTTACCGAAGATCATTCTCTTGCAAACGAATACTTGCGTTCCAAAATCCTAAAACCCGAGGATTTGCCGACATTCCCATATAAAAATGTCATTACGCGCGCAGTAGGTCTGGCTGAAACTGTCGAAGTCGAAGTTCATTTTTACCCGCATGAAGATGGTGATATCTATCTGCTCTGCTCGGATGGGCTCAGCGATCCTGTTAAACCACCTCAAATGACCGAAATTCTTACCAATTTCTCCAACGATCTGCCTAAATGCTGCCGCGAGCTCATCATTGCCGCAAATCAAAATGGTGGCCCGGATAACGTCACAGCATTACTCGCTAAAATCGTTTATTAATAAGTTTGAATGAAGATTGGTTTTTAAGTCCAACATGATTCTATGGCATTGAGCTTTTAGCTCGGAATAGAACCTTATCCTCCGCTAAAAGCTTTGAGCTTTGAACTGGACTGGCATACCTGGTGAATAAAACGCCGCTTTCATTATTCTTGTTATACTTAAACAGGGGCTTTTATGAGGCTCTGTTGAACGAGTGCAGATTTTTTTACCGTCGATAACTTCCATTCTGGCTTAAAACTTGGAGCTTGGAACTTAGAGAAGAGATGAATCACTCGAAGTTCTAAGCTCAAAGCAACGAAATGACGCCGTCTTTGGAACAAGTATCCACGTTGGTTAAACATGGCCTTTTTTATGGGAGGCTTCAGTGACTTCTGATCCCAAAATGCAAGATATGCCTCTCGACTCTTCTGAATCCGGGGCTGAAGAAACCAAGAGTCGTGAACTTTTGGATTCCGATGATCCTGAAAAGCCATGGATTCCTCCAGGTCAGTCATCCCTTAGCCTTAATCTGCTCGAAGATGATTTGCTTGAAATCAATCAGATTCTGGCGAGTAGTTTGTCCGAAAAGACCCTATCCCAGCGTGCATTCTTGTTTGAAGATTCCGAAGCACCGACCCTGGATTCCAGTTCTGCAGAAAAATCGGACGACAATGTTTTCAAACAATCCTCGGATTCTCCTCTTTCTGCGGGAAAGGACGAAACCCCTGGATCGCCAAAAGAATTTGAAACAAAAGAAAAATCGGAGACGCATGAAGTTTCCTCAAAAGAAAAACAAGACGACTCCGATAAACCTCATGATACGAATGATGCCGGGGAGGAAGAAGAAAAATTACTGGAAGATGAACAGAAAGATGAACTGCCTCCCGATATTCGACAATTTGAAGGTACGAATGAGATTTATGTCCATTCCGGCGTTTTTGACGCAATGCTCGAAGATGAGGAAAATGCTAAAAAACGCAAAGCTGGTAAGCTCTCTTTAGATGAAGAAATTAAATTATCTCACGAAGTTCATCTTAAATCGAAGAATACAGATGATTCCAACGTCATTGGCATTATCAGTTCCGGTATTTTGCCAAGTGTCGAAATTGATAAATCCTTCGAATCTCCGTGCATCGAAGAAAACGGCATCGAATTTGGAAGCATTAATCTATTGGAAGATGATTTAAAAGAAGAAGCCGATGATGATGATGGCATTATCATTGCCGATGAGCCCACGCAGATTATACGTTCCCAGAGCGAGGTGTTCGTTTCCAGGATCTCCCAGGATGGGGAAAATGCCAAGATCGAAAGACCTTCACAAGAAGGATTGAGGCCGGCTCCAAAGGCAGGCATTAAAGTTCTGCCCGAAAATGCATACGGTCTTCCACTGCCCGAGAGCCCCGAAACCATCCATCCCGAAGATAACGCACTCATTTCAAGCAATGCAATCTACAGACAATTCGCGATTGAGCATATCTGTGATTCGAAACTGACTGAAATCTTCGGACAGGAAACCGATGATGATGGACTTGAGGTGGATATTAAATCTATTATGGCTGCTTTGGCAGACATGAGTGGTGCTGACCATCCCAGAGCAATCCAGCTCGTTTCTGATTGCCGTTTCGCTTTTAATCGGTTGATGCGCGCACTTGTTCAAAATTGCGCAGACGATTTGTCCGATTTCTATTTTTATGCAACCGCTTTGCCAGAACAGGAATGTTATCTCGATATTCCTACTGCCCTCATGGCAAGCCGTATCGGATGTTTTCCTGGTGACAGCGAAGATATTCGCAGAAAATATATTCATCGAGGGGTAAATCATATATTTGATTCTTCCCTGCGATCATGGGCAATGGATATCCTGAGCCTGCGTTTTGGTATGCCCAAAATGGTTGTAGCTCAAAAAGATATTTCAAAACTAAAATCACGCTCACCCATAGATATACTTTCGGTATTACTCAAAGCTATAGAGTCCGATGCCCAGAAATCTCCGGTATTTATCGTTCTTAGTGAAGATTTTACCACAATCCGGCATCCCTGGCGTGATGTGATTCGCCAGATTAAAACACTCAATCTTCCGAATATATTAATTCTCGTTCAGACGAATGAAAAATCATCTTTCTTTAGTGATGAAGATACTTTTACAATTGGAAAATTACAAAGTGATGATTGCTTGGCAATTACACAAAAAATATTAAAGAAATATAATTTATCCAATGCAGTTATAACAAGGATTGCCTCTTTGGCCACGAATTCCTTTACGAGTATTCGTAGGACACTCTATACCCTTAGGTCGAAATTCGATGATGAAAATCAATTAAATGAAGAATTGGAGACATTTTCCAGCTATTCTGAGAATGCACGGGATAATGCTTATCTTGAAAGTTTTTCGGATGACCAGAAGAGTTTTCTTTGCTTTGGGTCTTTGCTTGGACCGACCTTTTTCCTCGAAGATCTCATCCGCATTTATGCGTTGGAACCGCTTCCTGACGAACCTTACTGGTCCCATGAAGAAAGGCGCAAGTGGGCCAAACGGGTAAGCCATGAACTCATCGAACGTGGCGAACTCTATAAGATATGTGAATACACTGGTCTTGGTGGACGTTTCTTCATTCCCGAATGGAAGTTTATTGCCTCGAGAATGTTCGCCAATGAACCGGAAACAGCACGACGAATTTGTGGATGCTATGCCCATTTGCTTATACGCAGACGCGCCGATGACAGTCTGATCGCTTTGACTTTTGAACACGCGGAAATGTGGAGCGATGCCGCACAATACTGGCTCAAAGTCATTCCAAGAATGATGAATGCCTTTGGCTTTAGGTCCGCACATTCGATTATTGCTCATCGCTTTGAACATATCGGGCCCGAAAACGATCAGCTTTACCAGTCATTGCTCGAAAAATATATTTCTTTGGCCATCTGCCTTGGGAAATACTCTGAAGCCGCTCGCTATGCAGAAATGCTGCTCCATCTTGGGTTCATGCTCAATGATACGAAATGCACTTGCCGCGGCCTTATCCTCTTGGGGGATGCTCAGCGCCTTCTTGGGGATTACGATTCGGCTGCTGATAATCTTCAGAATGCCATCCAGTTCGCGCAGGAAATTCGCGATTCACGGCTATTGGGAAGCGCTTATCATCATGCAGCTAAACTCATGCACGATGCCGGTGAAAATGGCGCGCTCGTTGGTGCTTTGCGCTATACCGAAAAGGCACTTGAAATCATGAGAAGAGAGCGCGATTTGCCCGCCATTGCAACGACGCTCGTCACATGCGCCCAAATCTATCTGAGCCGTGGGGAGCCCGATAGGGCAATTCAGGTAACAACTGAAGCGTATAATGCAATGGCGGTCTCGGGATTATGGGCACAACTGCCTATGGTGTACTGCTCGTATGCCAGGTGCTATACCGAACTTCATCAAGATAACCCGAATGCACAGCTCGAAAAAGCACTCTCGCTCATTGAACTGTCCAATATTCGCGAACATCAATACCAGTTTCTTGTTACGAGTATTTCAATTCACCTCGAATCGCTTCAGAAAAAGGCCGTGCGCGATAGCGTGGAACAGCTTCGGCAGCTCATACAGCAATTCCCGATGCAACCATGGATCGCCAATTATCAGCTGCTTAAGGCAAGATTCGATTTTAGCCGTAAGAACTACCAAAAGACGACCAAATCACTCAAGATCTTCTTTGATACAACGAATTCGTTTAAAAATTCTTATCTCATCAGCCTTGGATATGCACTTTCGGCAGAACTCAATTATGAGGTTTACAAACGCGACCTAGGTAAAATTTCTATTGAAAAAACACACAAACTCTTTAGAAGTGCAACCGGTATGCTCGAAAATATCGGCGCATGGCATGCCGTTGCCGAGGTTCTTCGAAAATATGCCAACTTCCTGGAATTCCTCGGTGAAAAAAATGAGGCGGAAAACAACAGGATACGCGCAAATAAGGTCGATCCCTACAGCAAATAATTAGGAATTGGATGACGATTCCATATAACAATCTTCATGCCACGATGGAACGTATGATTCGTAGACAAACGCCACGGAGGAACTCAGCGTAGTCCCACTGGGCGAGGATGAGTCGGCAAAGTAAACGACGTTCCTGAGGGCGTTTTAAATAAGAGATATTCGTATGGCAAAAAATAAATCACTCTTTGATTGGGTGCAAAGCAACGCATACAAAATTCAACAAGGCCTCGAAAAAGGCATTGAAGCTTCTGAGAAGGTTCGTAAGACCATTGATAAAAAGATTGAGGCACACCCCAAAGTAAAAGCAGCTCGCGATGTTGCAACGGAGTTTGTCAAAGCCCAGGCAGAACGTCTTAGCGATGTCAGGATCAATGGCACGCGCGTGGGAGATTTCCCAAACGCCGCACAAAAACTTACCGAAAGGCAAATCTATAAACTCATAAGCAAACTGCGCGAAGTTGATCCAGATGCCAATTGGGATCAGTTCATTCCCAATACAAACGATATGCCCGTTTTTGGTGCCTTCGAGACGCTCGGACTGCCCTATGGCGCCCCCTTCGAGGAAGTCAAGAAAACCTATCGTTCACTGATGCGCGAATACCATCCTGACAAGCACGGGGATTCTCCCGAAGAGGAACGCAAGGCGACACAAAAGACACAGGAACTTACGGCTGCATACGAACTCATCTGTCAGCATTACGGGAAGTAAAAAAAATCCCCGCTTGACCATCAGCCAAACGGGGATAATCCATGTGCTATCTCAATGCCGCTTTATGCGGCATTGTTTTTATTGGCGAGAAAGGAAGTGCCCGCTACCACCAGACCAAGTGTCTTTGGTAACGCGCTGATAGTTCGTATTGGCATTATTTGAACCAATGAGCGTAACATTTCCGCCGGAATTTGAATATACAAGCTCTGTGTGTCCGAGACTGGAATTGCACCATACATCGCCTGGTTTGGCTTGAGAACGATCCACTTCGCGATACCCGTTCGACCCACTTCTCAGTGCGTAATACACACCTTCAACAGTGTTATCGTGAAAATTCAGCCACCCACAATTCTGGAGGCAAGCTGTGACGAAATTGGCGCAGTTAAGATCATACCCGCCATTTGAGGGACCATACCATGAAAGATCCTGCAAGTAAGGCAGGATTGGGCTATGGGTAATAAAATCATGAGTATAAAGTTTGGTGGTATCGTATAGATAATTTTCTGCAAATTTGGCAGGATTATCACCACTTGGAACTGTTCCCCCAGAGCTTCCACCGCCACCACTGGACTGTTTTTTATCGGTGACGTAATCCCCCGAAACATAAGCTACACCGCCATTAAAGCTGATTTTCTTCCATCCGTTGCTTTCGGTGCCGAGCACGGAAATCTCCGAGCCATAATTCAATGTGCCAACGATACCATACCCCGTCCCCGGTCCCTGACGAACGTTCAGGACGTCGGCAGTCGTGTACATCGTGGTTGCTTTATCACCGCTGGCTGTCTCACCGCCACTGCTCGTACCGCCACTGCTCGTACCGCCACCGGAATTTTCCTGTGATGCGTTTTGCTCGCTCGATGCCGGCGTCGTCCAGTCTTTGCATATCCAGCCTTCCTGGCCACCGTAATTGATCTTGAGCCAGCCACCCTTTTCTTCCGAATAAGAAATGACTTTGCCGTAAGTCAAGGTGCCAATGATGCCGTAGCTCGTGCTGTTGCCCATGCGGACATTGAGGACATCCGCGGTCACTTTGACGGTTCCCGCCGATCCCGAAGATGACGAACTCGCAGCACCCGACGAACCGCCAGAACTGCTCTGTTCGCTTGAACCGCCCGAACTCAGCGCCTGCGTGATGTTCGTGTACTGTTTGCAGATATAACCCGTCTGGCCATTATAATTGATCTGAAGCCAGCCATTCGAATCCGAATAGTACGTCACCTGCGTGCCATTGACGAGCGCGCCCAGCTTGCTGTAACTCGTTCCTGCACCCGCTCGAACATTCAACCCGTCCCAAGTATTAACTTGTGCTTTTCCTTCTGCCATGGTGTTTTCTCCTTATGTTAAAGTTCAAACCACATCAACACCTGGCACAATCACTTGCACTTTCCTGTTTCGACGTCAAGAAAAAATACGCAAAAAATTGTTCTTTTTTATTGCAAAAAAAACTGATTTATGCATTCGAATAATCGGATACATTTGGATGTTTTAAGGGGGAATTTGGCCTGTGCGCATGCGCGCACACGGCCTGCATTGCGGCGCTATGTCGCATCTCACCTGCGGTTCGCGCGCCATACACGCCACTGTGCCCGGCTATTTCATACGCCGGGCATTATTTTGCTTGAGCCGTCTCCGAAAGGAAGCACTACATTTAATCGACAATATAGAAATCAATAGAAGTCACGACGCGCACAACTTTGCGCTGTTCCATGCCCTCTTCGGCATCATTGACAGAGAACCATCCCTGTGAAGCCTGTTTAATTTTTCCAACTGCACTATTGGAATCGAGTGCAAACTTTTCTGCAGCTTCACGGGCATTTTTCGTCGCCTCGGCAATCATTTCCGGTTTGATCGCGTTGAGGCCGACAAAGTCGTAATTGACACCCGAATAAGAAAATTCCTTGTCTGTGCCGTCAAGTTCTGTCGTATGCATATAGGCGTTGCTGATGGCCTTGAGATTGTTTGTCCGAATGAGGATGCTCTGGGAGATATTCGCTTTGGATGGATGATCGACGTTCTCGTATCCGATCATCTTGCCCTCATCGTTATACTTTCTTTCTTTTGATGTGTAGGCTTTGCGAAAATCAATATCCGGCTTATCTGGAATGAGATCCTCATCGGTCAGACCGTTTGATTTGAGATAGTCCGTAATTTCGGCATAGCGCGCATCAAAGAGTTTGTGAGCTTCCTCGAGCGTTTCGGCCGTAACAGAAAAACTGACGTGCATTGTTGCCAGATCGGCATCCACTTCACGCTCTGATAAACCACGAACCGAAACGACGCGATCGGGTTTGGCAATGGTACTGAATCCTGCTGCAATTTTACCGAATCCACCCGATATGACCACGGCGGATCCAACGAGTGCTGCACCGAGCAGAATGCCAAGTATGAGCGCTTTAATCACTTGAAATTTACCATCATTCATAAAACTCTCCTTTGATATGTAAGGGGAAAATATAATCGAATCAAACATAACAAACAAAAGCTAAATCACCAAAAAATGTATGTTTCATGCGCTCTGGTTTCTTATTGTGCTGGACATAGATAATGACAATACATACATGGTTTGACAGTGGCACATGCCCCACTGTCACATAAGTTATATGCCTCTACTGTCGATAATCATGGCCGGAACAATAGCAGTACACGGCTGCAGGGGGGCTATTCTCCAGCGAGTTCTAACAAAAACAAAAAAACGCGGCGTATCGTCAGATAGCCGCGTTCATGGGACGCGTATGGGCCGCAAGGCCCAAAGCGGCCCCGCAAATAATGAGCAATGTGCAATTGGATAATAAAACCACGAAGCCAACCCCTGAAGCTAAAGAAAAGCAATTCTTTAGAGATTACATTGAGAAGGCTGAAATCATTGCTAATTGCTAATTCACCCGATATCCAACAGCTTTTCTCGCCCGATTCAGCACTTCATCCATTTTGACGCGGGCGCGGGCAGCACCATCGCGCAGGACATCTTCGAGCGTATCGGGATGGGCCATGTAATCGTTGTAAATCTGGCGCGGTTTCTCGGTTTTTTCCATTAACAGATCGTAAAGGGCGAGTTTGGCGTGACCATAACCGAAGCCCGGCGTGCGGTATTTTTCGGCCAGTTCGGCGCATTGTTCCGGCGTCGCAAAGAGTTTGTACAAATTATAAACGTTGCAGGTCTCGTACTCTTTGGGCTGGTCGATGGGGGTCGAGTCGGTCACGATGCTCATGATTTGCTTTTTGAGCTGTTTGGGGGCGTACATCAGATTGATGGTATTGCCGTAGGATTTGGACATTTTGCGGCCGTCGAGCCCTGGAATCGTCGCCATCGTCTCGTTGAATTTCGCCTGGGGCAGATGGAATGTCTCACCAAACGTGAAGTTGAAGCGCTCGGCCATGTCGCGGGTCATTTCGACGTGCTGCACCTGATCTTTGCCGACGGGGACGATATCCGAATCGTGAATCAGGATATCGGCGGCCATCAGCACGGGATACGCAAAGAGCCCGTGACATTCTTCGCCGGCGGTGCCGCGATCTTTGGCGGCTTTCCAGGCATGTGCGCGTTCGAGCAGCCCCATGTTGGTCACGCAGCTCAATATCCAGGCGAGTTCGCATACCTGCGGCAAATCCGACTGACGGTAGAAAATGCACTTTTTCGGATCGAGGCCAAATGCAAGGAAATACGCGGCAATGCCGTGCGAATACTCGCGCATCTTGGCGGCGTCATGCACCGTCGTCATGGCGTGGTAATCGGCAATAAAATAGCGGCAGTCGTACTGGTCCTGCAGAGCAATGGCGGGTTCGATCATGCCGAGGTGATTGCCGACATGCGGCGTCGAAGTGGGCTTAATTCCGCTGAGTGAAATCATGTTGGATCCTTTTTTATTCGTAATGCGTAATGCGTAATGCGTAATTGGAGACAGACAGAGTCAAAGGATTATTCTGAAGCATGTGAGTATGAGATATCCTCAAAGCCTGTGGGATAAGGAACATTCAGATACTTTAGAAATGATCGAGAGTATGACCAAATAATTACGAATTACGAATTACGAATTGATAGAAGCTGCGAACAAATCCGTTTGTAAAAAAAAGAAAATCAAAAAGTGAGCAGCGTTAGCTGCGAACAAATCCGTTTGTAAAAAAAAGAAAAT
>OCTW011605709.1_pt1 | contig 11326 bp, 13 predicted proteins | sample 1539671 | NCBI WGS metagenome assembly OCTW01 (sample SAMN02144230, study PRJEB22623) | gut metagenome | biome: sheep rumen | host: Ovis aries | place: New Zealand | reverse complement strand
GTCCATCGGGTACTTTGCCGGATAGCGTATGGACGATTTCTACCCGATGGTATAACCAACAAGTTCATCCGGAATGAATTGTTCCCTGATGAGAAAGGCATCCATCAGCGGCCCGAAAAACAGGTCGGTTTTTGTAATAAAAAAGGAGTTGAATGCCCATTTATGGGCAGCTGGAACAAGTCTGGACAGGTGGCAGACCTTATTTGCGCCTGCAAGGGCGCAGCCGATATTCTAGGGCTATGCCCGTATATAAACATCCACCGGCTAGGCCGGTGGATGTTTACTGCAAGGGTAAATATAGGCTCAAAGTAGAGCCAGCAGCACAGCTGCCGGATTGAGAGAGCATACTGCCTATCAATATGCAGAAAACAGAAAAAACCGCCTTAAGGCGGTTTAGTGTTTCAATTATAGGAATTTAAAGGTGGAACGCACACGCCGGAACACGGTCTCATAGTAGGAATACCAGGTTCTCGGCGCGGTGATGCGAATCTGATACAGTGCATTTTCGTTGGCGACGACAGTGATGCGCCCGTTCATCTGATAGGTTTTCGTACCATCGTTGTACTCGGCACGGTAATAGCAGTAAGATCCCTTTGCTTTTCCGACGCTGGCACTGGCGATGTTGCCAGGGGTGAAGGTGGTGAAGCTTTCAGCCAGCTCCTCCAGGGTGGATTCCAGCTGAGCCCGCGCATCGCTGGCGGACTGCGGCAGGCCCATGTTGACCTTTTCCACGGTCAGGCGGGTCTGGTAGCCGACCTCGTCCATGATCTCAGCCTTCGGCTCCACAAACTGCACGACCCGATCGGCAGTGGTGTTGGGATTCTGCAGCCAGGAGAAGGGGATGGAGAAGGAAACCCCCATCGCATCATTGACATAGGTAGTATATACATAGGATGGCGTCGGCATCGGCGTGGGTGTAGGCTTGTCAATGGGATCGACAGCTACCGGCGTCGCCAGCGGATTATCGAGCTGTACGGTGGAAAAATCGATGGTAAAAGGCTCAACTCCTGTGCCTGCACTTTCCGCAAATGCGGAACCGGCCAGAACACAAAGCAGGAGAGATACGAGCAGGAACTTTCTCATGAACGGATCCTCCGGGAAGATCATTGATTTTTTCCAAGTATAGCAGTATGATGGCGAAAAGTCAATGAAAGGCCGCATGCAGCGGTATGAGGGAACGGAATGGAAAAGCTGAAAGGCATCCGGGCGGTAGTGTTTGATCTGGACGGGACGCTGATTAATACGGAGGTGCTTTATCGGCGCTTCTGGCTGGAAGCAGCCCATCAGATGGGGTATCCCATGGAGGAGCGGCACACGCTTATGATCCGTTCCTGCTCTCCGGAAGTGGCGGGGGCAATCCTGAGACGCGAGGTTCAGCCGGACTTTGATTATTTTGCGGTGCGGGACCTGCGCAGGAAACTGATGAAGGCGTACCTGGATGAATACGGCGTGGAGCCTAAGCCGGGCATGAAGGAGGCACTGCTGCGTCTCAGGGACAGAGGCATGCGTATCGGACTTGCGACCCAGAGCCCGCTTGAACGCGCCAGGCAGTGCCTCACGCAGGTGGGTGTCCTGGACCTTTTTGACATTCTGACAACCGGTGATCAGGTCCGGCACGGGAAGCCGGATCCGGAAATATACCTGACGGCCATCGATCAGCTGCGGATGTCCAAAGAGGAAGTGCTGGCGGTGGAAGATGCCCCGACGGGCGTCCGTGCGGCTGCAGCATCAGGTGCCCGCTGCGCGCTCATTCCGGATCTGGATCAGCCGGGGCCGGAGATTACCTCCCTGTGTGCCCTGGTGGTTCCGGACCTGCTGACGCTGACCGAGATGCTGGATTGACACTTTGTGGAAATTTCCTATTTTTTGGGTACATATCTTGAACGATAGGATGGACTTTTGATATAATAGTAGCGACAAGGAAATAGCAGGACCGACTTGAACGACGAGAAGGAGGCGCTGTTTATGGAAAATACCGTTATTACGATTGCAAGAAGCTATGGAAGCGGCGGACGCAGAATGGGCAAGCTGCTTGCTCAGGAACTCGGCTTTGAATTCTATGACCGGGAAATTCTGCGCATCGCCAGCGACGAAAGCGGAATCAATGAAGAGCTTTTTACCAAAGCGGATGAAAATGCGAGGCTTTCCATCTTCCGCATTGCACGACAGCTCTATAACGGCGAGGTGATTCCACCGGACAGCGACGACTTCATCTCCAACGAAAATCTGTTCCGCTATCAGGCCAAGATTATCAGGGAGCTGGCAACAACCCGCAGCTGCGTCATCGTAGGCCGCTGCGCCAACTACATCCTTCGGGGCCGGGACAATGTCATCAATATCTATGTGACCGCACCGGTTTCGGACTGTGTGCGCCGCGTTATGGAGACGGACGGGCTGGATCTGGAAGAGGCGGAAAAGAAGATCCGCAAGATCGACAAGCGCCGTGCGGACTATTACAAGTACTTTACCGGCCGCAACTGGCAGGATGCAGGCCTGTACGACCTGTGTCTCAATACCGGCCACATGCCGGACCAGAAATGCGTGAACCTGGTGAAAGCCTATATTCAGGCACGATTCGATTCCTAGAAAAAATCAAACAGGCAGGGAAGGGCAACACCTTCCCTTTTTCCTGCCGAAAGAGAAAGGGTTACTATGGCAAAGTTGTATTTCCGCTATGGAGCGATGGGCTCTTCCAAGACGGCCAATGCGGTCATGGTTCAGTATAATTATCAGGAGCGGGGCTGCCGTGTCCTGATGCTCAAGCCGCAGATGGAAAACCGGGACGGGGCCAGAATTGTCCGTTCCCGTTCGGGGCTCGAAACGGCCTGCCGGTTCGTTGAGGAGCTTCCGGAGCTGGACCTGAATGGCATCGCATGCATCATCGTGGATGAGGCACACTTTCTGACCGCACAGCAGGTGAGGATGCTGGTGGACATTGTAGACGACTATAATATCCCCGTCATCTGCTACGGACTGCGCACGGACTTCAGGGGCGAATTCTTTGAGGGCAGCCGGGAACTGATGTGCTGGGCGGATACCATTGAAGAGATCAAGACCATCTGCTGGTGCGGCCGAAAAGCGACGTTCAACGCACGGATTCAGAACGGGCGTGTGGTCAAAGAAGGAGAACAGGTCCTTCTGGGCGGAAATGAAAGCTATGTGAGCCTGTGCCGCCGGCACTGGAAAAGCGGAGAACTGGGACCTGCAAAACAGGAGCAGAATCCATAAAAGACGCCGTCCGGCGTCTTTTTTGCATAAAAAACGGGGTACAGAGAGCTGTACCCCGAATGATATATAATAGAAGAAACGGTCTCAGGCGCGGCCGGTTTCGAACCGGTTGATGGCCGAGAGGATGCCTTTGACAGAGGCGAAGTTGATGTTGTGCTCGGTGCCCACGCCGTAGATTTTCTGACCGCCCGGTCCGCGCAGCTGGATATAGGCGACGGCCTGGGAATCGGATCCCTGGGAGATGGCGTGTTCGGAATAGGAGAGGAAGGCATAGTCTTCAATGCCGGCCTGCTTGAGGGCGTTGAAGAAGGCGTCGATCGGTCCGTTGCCCCGGGCCTCCAGCTGCAGGAAGTCGTCATTGACGGAAAGCACGCCGGAGAAGTGGGTGAGGTTGGCTGCGCTGCCGGCCACGGCCTCTTCGTAGAATTTGGCGCGGGACAGGGCATACGGCTTGCTGATATTGAGGAATTCGTTCTGGAACAGGGCAAGCACTTCCTGTGCCTGCAGCTCGCGCCCGGTGCGGTCGCATTCCTTCTGCACCACTGCGCCGAATTCGGGGTGCATGGCCTTGGGCATATGATAGCCGAAATCGTGGTCCATGATGAAGGCGGCGCCGCCCTTTCCGCTCTGGGAATTGATGCGGATGATGGGCTCGTATTCCCTGCCGATGTCGGCGGGATCGATGGTGAGGTAGGGGATCTGCCAGTACTCGCTGTGGGTTTCCCGCATATATTCATGGCCTTTGTTGATGGCATCCTGATGGGAGCCGGAGAAGGCGGTAAAGGCCAGCTTGCCGGCATAGGGCCAGCGCTCCGGCACGGGCATACGGGTGAGCCGCTCGCAGATTTCGCGGACGTGGTCGATGTGGCTGAAGTCCAGCTGGGGATCGATGCCCTGGGTGTACAGGTTCAGGGCAACGGTGACGATATCCAGGTTGCCGGTGCGCTCGCCGTTTCCGAAAAGCGTACCCTCAACGCGCTCGGCGCCGGCCATCATGGAAAGCTCGGTGCAGGCCGTGCCGGTTCCGCGGTCGTTGTGGGGATGCACAGAAATGATGGCAGCTTCCCGGTTGGGCAGGTGGCGGATGAAATACTCCACCTGATCCGCGAAGGTGTTGCAGGTATTGAGCTCAACCGTGTTGGGCAGGTTCAGGATGACCGGGTTTTCCTTGGTGGACCCCAGCGCTTCCATGACCTTGGCACAGATTTCGACGGCAAAGTCCGTCTCTGTGCCGGAGAAGGATTCAGGGCTGTATTCATAGCGGAAGTTGGTGCCGGAGTGATCTGCTTCGGTCAGCTCGCGCACCAGCTTTGCGCCCTGCACGGCGATGTCGATGATGCCCTGCATGTCTTTTTTGAACACCACGCGGCGCTGCAGCTCGGACGTGGAGTTATAGAAGTGGACAATGACGTTCTTGGCGCCCTTGACCGCCTCGAAGGTTTTGCGGATCAAATGCTCCCTGGCCTGCACCAGGACCTGGATGGTGACATCATCGGGGATCAGGTTCTGGTCGATGAGGGCGCGCAGGAATTCGTACTCGGTTTCAGACGCGGAGGGAAAGCCCACCTCGATTTCCTTGAAGCCGACTTCGACAAGCAGCTTGAAGAACTCGATCTTCTCTGTCACATTCATGGGCGTAACCAGGGCCTGGTTTCCGTCCCGCAGGTCCACGGAACACCAGACAGGTGCCTTTTCAATGTGATTGTCGGGCCATGTGCGGTCCGGCAGCGTGACCGGTACAAACGGCTTGTACTTTTCAAATCCCTTTTTCATGCTCTTTCCTCCTTATCCTTGAGACAAAAAAACACCCCTGTGCCTTGCACAGGGGCGTAATTAACGCGGTACCACCCTTATTCAGCAGCCAATGCTGCCCTCATCGGTCTCCAACAAGACCTTGACCGTTCACGGGGTCTGCCGGCACAAACTACTGAATTCATCTGTGCAACTCCGGGAGGAGCTCTCGGGGGAAGAACAGTCCGGCTTGCACCATACGCCGGCTCTCTTGACTGTCGGGTCCCACGATTATTTCCCATCATCGTCGTTTGGGTTTTCTCTGGAATTGCACCTATTGTATCGGTCGGGTTCTGCTTTGTCAAGATGGTTTTTTCATCGATTTTTCGAACTGGCATGGAGGAACAGGGGAGAAATGAAAAGAAAGAGATAAAAATTGTATGTTTTTTCGCTGATTTTTTGTAAAAAGAATCTTGACACGATCCCTTAGTTTGCAATAGAATAGCACCTGCGGCTGTATGTCTGTAGCCCCGGACTGCATCTGCGCGCAACGCCAAGCGTATGACCAGCGCAAGGCTTCTGATATCAAGGATATCATTTTAGGAGGAAATACACGTGAAAACGTTTATGGCAAATGCCAATACCGTCGAGCGTAAGTGGTATATCGTCGACGCGGACGGAATGACGCTCGGACGTCTGGCTTCTCAGGTGGCTTCTGTGCTCCGCGGTAAGAACAAGCCCACCTTCACACCGAATGTGGATACCGGTGATCATGTGATCATCGTTAATGCTTCCAAAGTGGTACTGTCCGGCAAGAAACTGGATCAGAAGTTCTACTATCATCATTCCGGATATCCGGGCGGACTGCGCGAGACCAGCTATCGCAAGCTGATGGCTGAGAAGCCCGAGTTTGCGGTGAAGCACGCCATCATCGGCATGCTCCCCAAGGGATCGCTTGGCCGCCAGATGGCCAAAAAGCTGCGCGTATACGCCGGCCCCGAGCATGAGCATGAGGCTCAGAAGCCTGAAGTGCTCGAGCTCGTGAAGTGAGATCAGGAAGGAGAAACACAAAAATGGCACAGGTTCAGTATCAGGCGGTTGGCCGCCGTAAAAAGGCCATTGCCCGTGTTCGCCTCGTTCCGGGTGATGGAAAGATCATGATGAATGGTCGTGGCATCGATGATTATTTCGGACTTGAGACTCTCAAGATGACCGTGCGTCAGCCCCTCGTCTTGACAGCCCTCGAAGGCCGTTATGATGTGCTCGTGAATGTTTATGGCGGCGGTCTGACCGGTCAGGCAGGCGCAATCCGTCACGGCATCTCCCGTGCACTGCTGAAGGTAGATCCCGAGCTGCGTCCGGCACTGAAGAAGGCCGGTTTCCTCACGCGTGATCCGCGTATGAAGGAACGCAAGAAGTACGGCCTCAAAGCCGCACGTCGTGCACCGCAGTTCTCTAAGCGTTAATTTTCGCGTAAGCAGGAGGCAAGGAACATGGCGGTTGTTACGGTTCTTATCACCATTATATTGGTCGTCAGCGCATGTGTCCTCATCGGCACGGTTCTGCTTCAGCCGGGCGAGTCCAATGGCCTTGGCGCCATTGCCGGCGGCGCGGAGACTTTCTTCGGCAAGAACAAGGCCAAGTCGATGGAAGGAAAGCTTGCACTTGCAACAAAGATCTCTGCTGCAGTATTTATCGTCTGCGCTCTGATCGTGGCAGTGCTTGCCTAAAGCGTAACTGAGAAGGACTGAAGCAAATGCTTCAGTCCTTTTTTTCTGTCAGTTTCTTGAAAGCAAAACCGGATACTGGTATACTTGCAGGGTTAGAAAGAGAGGTCAGTAATGGGATATACATATAGAGTTTCGGATGCGGTGGTGAGAAGGCTGCCCATGTATTACAGGCAGCTCCGCGAGCTGGAAAGCCGCGGCGTTGCGCGCATCTCCTCCCGGGAACTGGGAGAACAGATGAACCTGACCGCTTCACAGATTCGGCAGGATATCAACTGTTTCGGCGGGTTCGGACAGCAGGGGTATGGCTACAGGGTTTCCGAGCTGCGCAGCCATATTGCCCATATTCTGGGCCTGAATGAAGAATATCATGTGATCATTATCGGCGCCGGAAACATCGGCCGGGCCGTAGCCAATTATGAAGGCTTTGCTCAGGAAGGATTCCGGGTCCGCGCCATCTTTGATGCCAATCCCATGCTGGTTGGCGTCGATGTGCACGGCCTGCCGGTGCAGAGCATTGAGCGCCTGGGGGACTGGATGTCCAGCCATAAGGTGGATATCGCGGTCATCGCCGTGCCTGCCAAAAATGCGCAGGAAATTGCGGATATGGTGATGCGCTCTGGCATCAAGGCCATATGGAACTTTGCGCCCATTGAACTGCATCTGCAGAAAGGCTGCGTGTGCAATAATGTCCATCTTTCGGACAGCCTGCACATCCTGACCTACAGGATGAATGAAGATGCCCTTTTCGAGGAAATCGACAGGGCGCGTCAGGAGCAGCGTCAGATTGAGCGCGGACTGGGCATGATGGATGTCTGAGATGAGGGAAAAGAAGCCGTTTCCCCTGTGGACGCTGGTGATCATTCTGGCCTGCATCGCGCTTTGGCTGTATGCAGCAAAGCTGCTTCTGGACCAGCAGAGGCAGTATATGGCCTTCAGGGAAAGCTCTGCGGTGCTGTCCCAGACCAGGGACACCTATCTTCCGGGGATTGCAGTGGACGGCATTGATCTGGGCGGCATGACGCGGGAGGAAGCCTCTGCGCTTTTTGAATCCCGCAAGCAGGCCAGGCAGCAGGCGTTTTCCGTTGTTGTACAGTCCGGCGAGCGGCGCTGGCGCATCACGGAAGACGAGGTGCCCATGTCCTTTGAGATCACCGACGCACTGGAAGCCGCCTTTGTGCCCGGCCATACGGGAACAAGGGAGGAGCGTCTGGCGGAAATAGACAGAGTTGCCAGAGAAGGACTTTCCTTTGAAACGGGGTACGGGATTGATACCAGTCCGGTTGCCGGGCTTGTAGAAGTGATTGCTTCAAGCCTGGAACGGGAAAGCGTCAATGCGACGTTGGATGCCTTTGACATGGATACGCTGACCTTTTCCTACCGGGAAGGGGAAAGCGGCGTGCGTGTGGACCGCGTAAAGCTGGAACGGGACATCCTCTCTGCAATTGAAAAGGAAGAGCAGGACGCTGTCGTGACCGTGGAAACCGAGACCATACCGCCGGAAATCACGGCAAAGGATCTGGAGGGGCGTTTTGGCCTCATGTCCACCTTTACCACCAATACGACAACGGACAGGGACCGCAATAAGAATATTGCCATCTCTGCACAGGCGCTCAATGGACAGATGGTCTCTCCTGGAGAAACCCTGTCCTTTAACGGCTGCACGGGGAAGAGGACCTATGAAAAAGGCTACCGGGAGGCGCATGCCATCGTGGGCGGCGTTCTGGTGGATGATACGGGCGGCGGCGTCTGCCAGACTTCCTCTACGCTCTTCAATGCGGTAGTGCGGGCGGATCTGGAAATTGTGAAGCGGTATGCCCACAGCTGGCCGTCCATTTACGTGCCCAAGGGCGAGGATGCCACGGTCAACTGGCCGAACCGGGACTTTGTCTTCCGAAATTCCTCACCGTATCCGGTCTTTATCCGGGCGTGGTACGAAGACCGGCAGGTGACGGTGGAGGTGTACGGCCTCCTTCCTGTGGACTACAGCCGGATCGATCTGTTCTCGGAAACCATACAGACCATAAAGCCATCCGACGATGTTCTGTATACGCTGGATGAATCGCTTCCGCTGGGAACCCGCCAGGCGGGACACAGCAAGCGGACGGGCTATCTTGTGGATACCTATAAGGTTTACTATGATATTGAGGGAAATGAGCTGCGCAGAGAAAAGCTCTGGCGCACCGATTATCCCGCTACTCAGCAGGAGATTGTCTACCACTGAGTCAGGCAAGGAGGAGTGACATGAAAAAAGGAGATCGGCGAAGGGAAGAGGTCATCGAGACTGCGGAACGGCTGTTCTACAGCCGGGGCTATGAAAAAACCTCGGTGCAGGATATCCTGGACGAGATGCACTTTTCCAAGGGCGGTTTCTATCACCATTTTGAAAGCAAGCTTCAGCTGCTGGAAGCCATTTGTGAAATGCGCACGCATGAGATCTGTGAGCAGGCCAAAAAACAGGCAGAAGGAAACTTTTCCAAGGCTTCTGAGCGCCTCAACGCGGTGCTCAGCCATTCAGCTCTGTGGAATGCAGCCAGTCCCGGCTTTGTTTCCCTGCTGATCGGTGTAGCCTACCGGGAAGACGGAGCCCTTATGCGGGAAAAAATGAAGAACTGTCAGCTTCAGGGAATGCTTCCCCTGGTGACGGAGATCATTTGGCAGGGATGCAAAAGCGGCGAGTTCTACTCCCCGGATCCATCCGAGACAGCAAGCGTCGTTCTGAGGCTGTATATGCAGTTTACCGATGAAATCGCATTTCTGCTGGCATCTGATGCCAATGAAACGGAAATGCTGGAACGGATGATCCACAAGCTGTGGGTCTACCGCGGGGCGCTGGAACGGATTCTTGTAGCACCCCTCGGCTCCCTGGTCCTCTTTGACAGCTCCGAGCTGACTGCCCTGGTCCGCAAGATTCTCACGGACCGCCGCATGCATCCCGTGGCCGCATCCATGGCCTTGGAGCGTGCTGAATAATCGACAGATTGTTGTCTGTCTGTATGAGATCATAAAAAAAGATTGACAACCTTATCTTCGTCTGTTAAAATCTCCTTCGCTTAACTGCCTTATTGAGAGTGGCGGAGGGAATAGGCCCGATGAAGCCCGGCAACCGGCTCTGGCTGGTGCCAAATCCTACGGCTTCGGCCGGCAGATGAGGTGCGTTCAATAAAATGATTCCGCCTGACCTGTGTCCGGCGGTTTTTTTATCGTTTAAAGGAGATGTCATATGAGAAAGTTTTTTACTTCCGAATCGGTCACTGAAGGCCATCCGGATAAGATTTGCGACCAGATCAGCGATGCGGTTCTGGACGCTATCCTTGAAAAGGACCCCAATGCGCATGTTGCCTGCGAGACCTGCACCACTACCGGTATCGTCATGGTCATGGGCGAAGTCAATACCACGGCCAAGGTGAATGTGGATGATATTGTGCGCCGTGTGGTATGCGACATCGGATATGACCGGGCAAAGTACGGCTTTGACGGAAATACCTGCGCTGTTCTGACGGCCCTGCATGAGCAGAGCCCCGATATTGCTCAGGGCGTAAATGCAGCACTGGAAGGCCGCGACGCGGGTGAAAAGGACATCGGCGCGGGCGATCAGGGCATGATGTTCGGATTTGCCTGTGATGAGACCCCGGAGCTGATGCCTATGCCGATCGCACTGGCACACCGCATTACCAGGCGCCTGTCCGAGGCCCGTCGCTCCGGTGAACTGACCTGGCTGCGTCCGGATGGAAAGAGCCAGGTGACCATCGAGTATGATGGGGACAAGCCGGTGCGCGTAGATACCGTGGTGGTTTCCACGCAGCATGCGCCGGAAATTGATCATGAGACCCTGTCGAAGGAAGTCATTGAAAAGATCATCCGCGTAGCGGTGCCCGCTGAGCTGATGGATGACAAAACCCGCTTTTTGATCAACCCGACGGGCAAGTTCGTCATCGGCGGCCCGATGGGGGATTCCGGCCTTACGGGACGGAAGATCATCGTGGATACCTACGGCGGCTATGCGCGTCACGGCGGCGGAGCATTCAGCGGCAAGGATCCGACGAAAGTGGACCGCAGTGCTGCCTATGCTGCCCGGTATGTGGCCAAGAACATCGTTGCAGCGGGGCTGGCTTCCCGCTGTGAAATCCAGCTGGCTTACGCCATCGGCGTTGCCCGCCCTGTAAGCCTTCTGGTGGATACCCGCGGAACCGGCGTTGTCTCCGATGAAGTTCTGGCGGATCTGGTCGGACGGGTCTTTGACCTGCGCCCGTCCGGAATCATCCGGATGCTGAACCTGCGCCGCCCGATTTATCAGCAGACAGCGGCATTCGGCCACTTTGGCCGGATGGATGTGGACCTGCCCTGGGAGAAGACGGACAAGGTGGATGAACTCCGCCGCGCTGCAGGTCTCTGAGAACTGTAAGGAAAAGGATGTAACTGCGCTGCAGGAGCAGATCCGGAACAGGAAAGCGCGGAAATGCTCGAGAAATGATCGGGAAACCGTGAAATTCCCTGCGCCACGCCTTGCATCCCTCCTGGAAACAGGATATAATTGTCTGGTTAAAAAGATACTGATTGAAAGGAAGGATCCTTCCCATGAACATGATGAACTGGCTTGCCGTTGCTGCGGCAGAAACAGCTGGAACAGCCGGTACGGC
>OCTW011420983.1_pt1 | contig 11326 bp, 9 predicted proteins | sample 1539671 | NCBI WGS metagenome assembly OCTW01 (sample SAMN02144230, study PRJEB22623) | gut metagenome | biome: sheep rumen | host: Ovis aries | place: New Zealand | reverse complement strand
ACTTTTACAACTCTAGGTGTTAATATACTAAAGAAGCTTTTTTTATCTTCATTTTCAATTACTTTTATTTCTACTTGACTTTTTGTAACTTTTAATTGTTTTAATCCATTTTCTATTGCTTCGTTTGTAGTCTTTCCTTCTGATATTATGCTCTTAGGCATTTTCCTCTGCCTCCTCTTTATTTATTACCTTGTTTATAACAAGTCTTTCTATTATCATTAAAATATTGTTCATTAACCAATATAAAGCTAATCCTAATGGTGCTATTATTGCAATTGATACAGACATAATTGGCATCATCCACGACATTGTTTTTCCTGCATCTTGCATAGGATTATATTCTTCTTCTTCCTCTTTATTCTCGCCGTCTGATATTAGTTTTTTTTCTTCTTTTTTGTTCTTGCTAATTTTGCTTGTCATTCTTATTGATATAAATGAAGATATAACATATAATACCGGTATTATGAGAACTTTAAAATCCTGCCAGTTTTGTGTAGGTATTTGACTTAAGTCTATCCCTAAAAAGTCCATATTTAGGTTTATTTGTTCTTTATAGTCTTTAATATTAAATCCATCTTCTGCTACGGCATTGTCTTCATTAAGGTTTCTTACGTATTGTATAACTGATATCTCAGCATACGCATTTTTTGCTCCGGAATTTTTTTCTGCTACTATGTTTTCTATTTTGTTAATTACTTCTGTATCCATCTTTACCATATATGTAAGTGGTTGTCTTACAAGTAAAAAAACTGAGAATAATAGTATGATTTGTACTATTGAGCTTAGACATCCAGAAAACGGACTTGCACCTTCTCTTTTATACATTGCCATTATTTCTTGATTAAGTTTTTCTGGATCATTTTTATATTTGAATTGAATTTTCTTCATTTCTTCTTGCATTTTTTCATTTTTCTTCATTGCCTTCTGTTGCTTAATTGATATAGGAATCATTATAACTTTTATTAGTATTGAAAATAGTATTATTGCCCATCCAAAATTACCAACTAAATCGTACAAGAACTTTAAAACATATCCAAATATATTTGCAAAAAAAGCTAACATTTTCTCCCTCCATATTTTATTTTAATGGGTCATATCCACCTTTTGAAAATGGGTTGCATCTTATAATTCTAAGTGTCCCTAGCCATATACCCTTGAATACACCATATTTTTCTATTGCTTGTTTAGTGTATTCTGAACAAGTTGGATAATACTTACACTTAATGTTTTTATAATCTAGCCATGCAGATATATGTTTTTGATACCATTCTATAATTTTAATTAATATTCTTTTCATCTTTCTACCCTATGATTTTAGCCTTTTTAAATATCTCATCTACATCTTGCTTAACCTGATTGTACTTAACATTTGATATATTTATGTTTTTCTTTAATAGAAACACTATACTTACATTTTCTGTAATATGCTCTTCTATACTTTTGTAACTTTCCCTTAATAGTCTTTTTAATCTATTTCTTTGATATGCATGTCCTGATTTAACGCTAATTGCTAATCCTAAATAATTTGATTTCTCCTTATTATTTAGGATAAACGCTTCTATAGCCGTTCCAGAATAGTAAGTTCCTTTTGTGAAAACATAACTAAATTCATAGTTCTTTTTTAACATTTTTGTCTTTTTCATCTAACAAAATCCTTATGCACAAATTTTCTTTCTTCCTTTTGCGCGTCTTGCTTTTAATACATTTCTACCTGATCTTGTTGACATTCTCTTAAGAAATCCGTGTTCCTTTTTAGCTTGTCTTTTTTTAGGTTGATATGTCATCTTCATCTCTAAAGCACCTCCTAAATTAAATATTATTATTCTTTTACTTTTTACGCAAGTGTATCTATTATACAATCATTTTAAAAAAATGTCAATGGATTTTTAGATTTTTTTATTTTTTCTTAAGGAAATAAGCCTTTTCAAAAATTTTTTTATATATTTTTTAAAAATGTGTTGCATTTTGGAAAAAAATGTTGTATAACTTTTTTAACAATTTATTTTTTGAAAATTTTGTAAATTTCTTTTTGGTTATCCACAAGTTATCCACAACTTGTGAACAGCTTATTTTGAATTTTATTTTTCAAATATTACAAATTGTCACATTTCAAAAGTGCACTTATTCCGCAGGTTTTAAGTTATAAATTTTTGTTTGCTTAAGTGTAACTTTTTACGAAATTGTTACAAAGTTATCAACACATGTGGATAACTTTGTGGATAAATTTTTTTTTAGATATTTTAACTTAACGTTACATAATAGGTTACGTTTTATCTAATATAAAATTTTAGACTTTTTGTCAGAAAAGGAGGTTATTTTATGGATTCATCAATAAATGGTCAAGAGGTTGTTGAACAAATGAAAATTGCTTTAAAAAAAGAAATAATGCCTATAACATATTCAACTTTTATCTCTGTTCTTAATTTTGAATCTATGCAAGGTAATCATATTTTTATGACATGTAACTCTCATTACTTAAAACCTTCTATAGAAAATCAATATGGTCCTTTAATAATTAATGCCCTAAAATATGTTTCAAACAGGGATTTAACTTTTTCTGTTCGTGCTTTAGATGAATCTGAACCAATTCCTGATGTAGTTGTATCAAAGCAACCAGAGTCAGAAGATGAGGATAGTAAAATTCCAAGGAGTTCTTTAAATCCAAAATACACTTTTGAAACTTTCGTTGTTGGAAATAGTAATAATCTAGCTCAAGCTGCTGCTCTTGCTGTTGCAGATAATCCTGCTAAAACATACAACCCATTATTTATTTATGGAGGAGTAGGTTTAGGTAAAACACATTTAATGCAGGCAATTGGAAACAGAATTCTTCAAAATAATAGAAATATGAATGTTGTATATGTTACATCTGAAAAATTTACAAATCAATTAATAATTTCAATAAAAGATCAAAAAAATGATCCATTTAGAAATAAATACAGAAATGCAGATGTACTAATAATAGATGATATACAATTTATAGCTAATAAAGAAAGAATTCAAGAAGAATTTTTCCATACTTTTAATACTTTATATGAAAATGGAAAACAAATAATAATATCAAGTGATAAGCATCCTAGAGATATTCAATTTCTAGAAGATAGGCTAAAATCAAGGTTTGAGTGGGGGCTTACTGCTGATATTTCTAATCCAGATTATGAAACAAGAGTTGCCATTCTTAAAAAGAAGGCCCAGGATGAGGCAATCGTAATTGATAACGATATTCTTTCAAATATTGCAACTAAAATAGATTCAAATATAAGGGAGTTAGAAGGTGTATTTAACAAGATCGTTGCTAGAGCTTCTTTAACCCATAATCCTATTACTCTAGAATTATCTGAAAATGTTATAAATGAATTTATTTCTAAAAAAGAAAAAGTAATATCTTCAGATTCCATTCAGGAAACAGTTGCAAAGTATTTTGGAATAGATAAAAAAGACTTAGCAGGGGATAAGAGATCAAAAGATATTGCACATCCTAGACAAATTGCCATGTATTTATGCCGTGAAGTTGCCAATATGTCATTTCCACAAATAGGCGTAGATTTTGGTAATAAAGATCATTCAACAGTAATGCACGCCTATAGAAAAATAGAAAAAGAAATTAAAGAAAAAACAAATACAAAGTTAATTGTGGAAAGTGTGAAAAAAATTATTTTAAATAATGACTAATTGATTTTTCAAAAAAAATTATTATTTTTTTAAAATTAATGTTTGTAGAAATTTTAGTTTGTTTAAAAATTTTAAATTCTACTTACGGAAAAGCTAGATTGATTATCCACACCCTAAATGTGGATAACATGTTGATAAGCTGTTGATAACTCATTTTCCACAACAAAATGTGAAAAGTGTGGATAACTCTATTACGTTTTCCACAAAATTATACACATGCTAAGTTAAACAGTCCGTAGTTTTCCACATGGTTTTCCACATAATCCACAATGCATACTACTACTACTACTATATATATTATATTTATATTAAAAAAATAAAGCGCTCATTTGCTTAACATAGAAAGGATGATTAAAATGAAATTTGTTTGTTATAAAGACACAATAATTAAAGCATTAAATTCTGTAGTTAAAGGAGTAGCATCAAAAACTACAATGCCTATACTAGAAGGAATTTTAATTCAAACAAATGATGGAGAAATTAAATTAACCACTTATGATTTAGAAATTGGTATTGAATACACAATGAAATGTGAAATTATAGAACATGGAAGTATAGTTGTTAATGCTACAATGTTTACAGAAATAATCAGAAAATTACCAAATTCAGAAATCAATATTAGTGTAAATGAAAATAATTTATTAACAATAGAATGCGAGGGATCATTATATAAGCTTGCAACAATGAATCCAGAAGAATTTCCAGATCTACCAAAAATTGAAATAGAAAATTCTATAGATTTGGAACAAAGTGCATTAAAGAATATGATTAGAAAAACTATATTCGCTGTTAGTTCAGATGAAAATAAACCTATTTTTTCTGGTTGTTTATTTGAAATAAAAAATAATAAGTTAAATGTAGTTGCAATTGATGGATTTAGATTAGCACTTAGAACACTAAACTTACCTGTTCCTGTAAATGATTTTAAAGCAGTTATTCCAGCCAAAACATTAAACGAAATCATCAAAATTTTATCGGATTCGTTTGATACAGTTAAGATGGGAGTTTCAAAAAATCAGGCATTATTTGAGATGGAAAACTGTAAATTAGTAACAAGAATTCTTGATGGGGAATTTTTAAACTATGAATCAGTTATTCCAAATAATTGGCAAACAAGGGTAAAAGTTAACAAAAATGATTTGCAAGATAGTTTTGAAAGAATTAGTTTAATATCTTCTTCTTCTATAGAAAAAGAAAAGAAGTATCCAGTAAAAGTTGCAGTAGACATTGGAAAAATGACAATTTCATGTACAAACCAATCAGGTGATGCAAAAGAAGAAGTATTTATTTCTACAGAAGGAAAATATTTAGAAGCAGGGTTTAACCCAAAATATTTCTTGGATTGCTTAAAAGCAATTGAAGATGAAGAAGTATTTGTTGAATTTGGAAGTAATATTTCACCATGTCTTGTCAAATCTGTAGAAAATAGTAATTATATTTATATGATTTTACCTATAAGATTAAAGGATTAAAGGTAATGATTATCCACAACATATTAACAAATTGTGGATAATCATTATTTTTTTTTGCAATTATGTAAAAAACGAAGCGTGAAAATCAAAAATAAGCCATTTTTATTTTTTTTAAATATAATTTTATAAAATGTTCTTGACAAAATAAAAAAATATTTTATAATAATAATTAAATTATTAACAAATGGAGAACAAAATGTGGATAAATAGTCTTAAAGTAAGCCATTTCAGGAATTACGAGTTTGCAGAAATTAATTTTGAAAAGAATATAAATGTTTTTTATGGAAAAAATGCTCAAGGTAAGACGAACATAATAGAGGCAATTTATTTAAGCAGTATTGGAAAATCTTTTCGAACTAATAAAGAGAAGGAAATGATTAAATTTAATGAAAAATTTCTAGATGTAGAAATAGATTTTGAAAAATCAGATAGAGATGGAAATATAAAGATAAATATAGGTAATAAGAAAAATATTTTTGTAAATAAAATTAAAATCAAGAAATTAAGCGAGCTACTTGGAAATATTAATATAGTTCTTTTTACACCAGATGATATTAATTTATTTAGAAAATCTCCAGAAGAAAGAAGAAAATTTTTAAATATTATGATTAGCCAATTAAGGCCAAAATATCTACATGTATATAGTTTATATAAAAATACTTTAGAAGAAAGAAATGCATTTTTAAAAAATATGGAAAACCAAAAAAATGACTATATAGAAATATACGATGAAAAATTAGCTGAATATGGTTACGAAATATATAAGTACAGAAATGAATTTATAGAGAAGTTAAAAGATAAAATAAAAATAATTCATCATAATATTACAGAAGGGAAAGAAAAGATAGAAATCATATATAATTCAAATTGCAAAAATAAGGAAGAGTATATGAATTTATTGAAACAAAGAAAAAATTTAGATATTATTAAAGGTTATACAACAAAGGGGATTCATAGAGATGATTTTGAAATATATATAGATGACAAACCTGTAGGGATATTTGGATCACAGGGGCAAAATAGAACTGCAGTTCTTTCTTTAAAACTTGCAGAGTTACAGGTTATTTATGATGAAATTGGAGAAAATCCAATTTTATTGCTAGATGATTTTATGTCTGAATTAGACGAATTTAGGAGAAAAAGTTTTTTGGAAAATATTGAAGATACTCAAGTTTTGATTACATGTACAGATAAATTTGAAATAGAAAATAACAAAGTGAAATTTTTTAATATAAAAAATGGAAATATATGTTTATAAAAATAATTAAAAAAAATATTTGACAAAATTAATTTTTTATTTTATTATATTTAAAGAAAGGATGACAGTAATGGAAAAATACGAACATAAATACGGAGCAGAACAAATTCAAGTTCTTGAAGGCTTGGAAGCCGTAAGAAAAAGACCTGGTATGTATATAGGAAGTACATCGATTAGAGGTTTACATCATTTGGTTTACGAGATAGTAGATAATGGTGTTGATGAAGCTTTAGCAGGTTATTGTAATGAAATAAATATAACCATAGAAAAAGGAAATATAATATGTGTAGAAGACAATGGTAGAGGAATACCCGTAGAAATTCACCCTAAAACAGGGATATCTACAGCAGAGACAGTTTATACTGTTTTGCATGCAGGAGGAAAATTTGGTGGAGACAGTGGATACAAAGTTTCTGGTGGATTGCATGGTGTAGGTGCATCGGTTGTTAATGCATTATCAGCTTGGACAGAGGTAACAATTCAAAGAGATGGTGGAATTTATACTATGCGCTTTGAAAAGGGAAAAACAGTACAAGGTATAAAGAAAATAGGTGAATCAAATAAAACTGGTACAAAAGTTAGATTTATGGCAGATGATACAATATTTGAGACAACAGAATATGATTTCGAAACGTTAGAAACAAGAATCAGAGAGATAGCATTTTTAACAAAAGGTTTAAGACTTACAATAGAAGACCAAAGGGAGGAAGAACCTAAAAAATCAGATTTTCATTTTGAAGGGGGGCTAAAATCTTTTGTAGAATTTTTAAATAAAAATAAAGAAAAGATAAATAAGGACCCTATTTATATAGAAAAAAATGGAGATGTGCCAGTAGAAATAGCAATTCAATACACAACAAGTTATTCTGAAAATATTTATTCTTTTGTAAATAATATAAATACTGTAGAGGGAGGAACACACTTAGAAGGATTTAAAAGAGCATTAACAAAAGTATTTAACGATTATGCAAGAGGACATAATATTTTAAAAGATAAAGATTCAAATTTACAAGGGGAAGATATAAGAGAAGGAATAACAGCTGTTATCTCTGTTAAAGTTAAAGAGCCACAATTTGAAGGACAAACTAAAACCAAACTTGGAAATAGCGAGGTTACAGGTATTGTAATGAGTATGGTAAATGATTCTTTATCAACGTTTTTAGAAGAAAATCCTTCTGTAGCAAAGGCTGTTCTTGAAAAATGTATAAGTGCTTCACGTGCAAGGGAAGCAGCAAGAAAAGCAAGGGAATTAGTAAGAAGAAAATCTGCACTAGAAACAACTACACTTCCAGGTAAATTGGCAGATTGTAGTAGTAAAGTAGCAGAAGAATGTGAAGTATATATAGTAGAGGGAGACTCTGCAGGAGGAAGTGCAAAACAGGGAAGAGACAGAAAATATCAAGCAATTTTGCCATTATGGGGAAAAATGCTTAATGTTGAAAAGGCAAGAGCTGACAAAATTTATGGTAATGATAAACTAAACCCTGTAATAGTCGCTGTAGGAGCCGGTATAGGAGCCGATTTTGATATTACAAAAATTAGATATGGAAAAGTTATAATAATGGCAGATGCTGATGTTGACGGGGCACATATAAGAACACTATTATTAACATTTTTCTTTAGATATATGAGACCATTAATAGAAAACGGAAACGTATATTTAGCTCAACCACCATTATATAAATTGTCTAAAAAAGGAATGACTGATGTATATTGCTACACAGATGAAGACTTAGAAAAAGCATATAAAGATCTTGAAGAAAAGGGAATTACAAGGGAGCAACTTGGCCTTCAAAGATATAAGGGTCTTGGAGAAATGAATCCAGAACAATTATGGGAAACTACTATGAACCCAGAAACAAGAATTTTAGTTAAAGTAACTATGGAAGATGCAATTAAAGCAGATGAAATTTTTACAATCCTTATGGGAGATGAAGTTGATCCAAGAAGAGAATTTATACAAAAAAATGCAAAATATGTAAAGAATTTAGATGTATAATAAATAATCGCCGCAAATTAATTGACGGCGATTATTCTATAAAGCTAATAATAATCATAGCTCAAACTAGTATATCTAATATTCTGACCTAATATATATTGCTATATAAATAAGCCACCTACCACATATATTAATCAGTTGCTCGACTATTAATACACTTTTTATAACTTTATTCATCCACTTGGGACTACTAAAAACCATAAATAAATATAAGAATAATCTTAAGCAAGAATATATTATCTATATTGTAACCATACAATTTGACCTGTACAGCTTGCCTACAAATAATACACTCTATCTCAGAAAATAAACTAAAATATATTTTAATTTACTATCTATATGCTTAACTATTATTAACCTTACAATCTTATTATAAGCAAAAATAAAAAAAATATTCAAAAAGATTTAAAATTTTTTAATTATATTTTTTTAAAAGTCTAAATATAAAACTTTTTTAATTTTTTGTGTGTCGCAATTTCCATATTTTAAAGAAATAGTATGTAAATTGTAACAAGAAAAACGAGAGGTCGAATTTTGTCGAACGATTTTTGTTGACATTTTTTTAATATGTGATAAAATAAATATACCATCAATTTATATCTAAACCAAAATTATGAAAGAAAAAATTTTTACCGCTCAAGATTGGATAGAAGTCGAGAGCATTTTAAACAATGGTATTATAAAATTAAAAAATAATAAATATATTAAATTAATAAAAATAATGCCAATTAATTTCAATTTAAAATCAAATTTTGAAAAGCAAGTAATTTTAAATTCATATAAAACTTTTTTAAAAACTTGTAATTTCGATATTCAAATATTAATACAAAGCAATAAAAAAGATTTACAAAAAAGTATAACTAACATTGAAGAAAATTTAAAAAAGGAAAACAAGGAATTTTTAACCGAGATAGGAAAAAATTATATTTTATTCATAAACAAAATAAATTCCCTAAAAAATTCAGGAAATAAAGATTTTTATGTTATTATTTCTCACGATAATTCATCAGAAAATAATGTAGAAGACTTAATATACAACGAACTCAATGATAATTATTTTAAAATAAAAGAATGTTTACAAAGGTGTGGAAATATTGTAAAAAATATTAATAGTAAGAAAGAAGCAGAAAAAATATTATTATCTTTTTTTAATACAAGGTTATTTTTACTATAAAAAGGAGGGATAAATATTTTTAAGAAAGAATCAAAAAAAGAAAAATTTTTTTATGGAGCAATGAAAGAATGTGACAAAATTGCACCGGCATATATTAATCTAAAAAATCCAAAGTATATTGAAATAGATAATATTTATTACGCAGGATTAATTATAGTAAATTATTATAGAGAACAAGAAGAAATAATTCTAAAATCATTAATTGAAACAAATATTAATATGAATATTTCAATTTTTTATGAAAAACAAGATCAATATAGTACAATTAAGGATCTAACTTATCATATAGGAAATGTGGGAGTAGATATAAATTCTAATAATCAAAATAGACAAGATATTGACTTAGCCATATATACATACAATGATGCAAAATATATTAGAAAAGAAATGCAAGTTAATAATGAAGATTTATACTATTTGTATATTTATATAGATATTTATGCAGAAGAATTAAAAGAGTTAGAATATTATTTAAATAAAATCGAAGGCATATTACAAAGTAGAGGACTCATTACTAAAAGAGCAAATTTTAGACAAGAACAAGTATATAAGTCATGTTTACCACTAATGCAAAATAATAATGATATAAAAAAATCTGCAAGAAGGAATATATTAACATCAGGGTTATTATCAACATATCCTTTTATTTCAACATCAATTTTTGATGAAAATGGAATTTTTATAGGAAAAAATATTTATAATAATTCATTAATTTTTATTGATAGATATAATACAGAAAAATATAAAAATGCAAATATATGTGTTTTTGGAACAAGTGGTTCTGGAAAATCTTTTTATACTAAATTATTAATTTTAAGATATAGATTGCTTGGCATTGAGCAATATGTAATTGATCCTGAAAGAGAGTATACACAACTTGCTAAAAATTTGCAGGGAACAGAAATAAAAATTGGTCCAGCATCAAATACATATGTTAATATAATGGATATTAGAGAAGAAAGCTTAGAAGATGGAGAAAATGGATACCTTGCAACAAAAATTAGTAAATTAATTGGTTTTTTTAATTTGATTTTCGGAGAATTAAATGAAGAAGAGAAAGCTTTAATAGAAGAAAAACTAATTGAAACTTATAAATTAAAAAATATTAATTTTAATGACGAAAGTTTATATAATTATTTTCCTGAAAAAATTATTTCAAAAAAATTTAAGTCAACAGAAGAAATGCCAATTTTAGAGGACTTATATAATGTTCTTGAAAAAGATGACAAAACAAAAAAATTTCAAATTAAATTAATTCCATTTGTAAAAGGCTCATTAAATTTTTTTAATAAACACACAAATATAGAATTAGACAATAAATTAATAATTGCAGATGTATACGAATTGGGTGAGGATAATTTAAAATATGGAATGTATTTATTTACAGATTTATTTTGGGATAAAATTAAAGTTAACAGAAAAAATAAAAAAGCAATTTATTTGGATGAGATTTGGAGATTAATAGGTGTTACTTCAAATAAAAATGTTGCATCATTTATCTATAAAATTTTTAAAACAATTAGAAAATACGGAGGAAGTGGAGTTGCAATAACACAAGATATATCTGACTTATTTAGTCTAGAAAATGGTATTTATGGAAAAAGTATTTTAAATAATTCAAGTATAAAAACATGTTTTGCATTAGAAGAAGAAAATATAAAAATTTTATCAGAAAATCTTGATATTTCTGATAAAGAAAAAATAGAAATAAAATCTTTAAAGAGAGGAGAATGCCTAATGATTGTAGGAGA
>OCTW011291010.1_pt1 | contig 11326 bp, 24 predicted proteins | sample 1539671 | NCBI WGS metagenome assembly OCTW01 (sample SAMN02144230, study PRJEB22623) | gut metagenome | biome: sheep rumen | host: Ovis aries | place: New Zealand | reverse complement strand
ACTATTTAATGTTAGTTTTAGCGGTGACAGGATTTTATAAATTCTGTCACTTGTAAAATTAATATTAAAAAGGGGGGAAAATGATTATTGTTTCACGTGCAACGTTGTTGAATAGGGGGCGGGAAAATGAAAAAAATAATAATAGTACTTGCAATAATAGCAAGTATAGCGTGGGCGTATAACTTATATATCAATCGTCAAATTGATTATTATAGTTATAATCTAATACAATTTAGCGACGGAATAAGGTACGACGAAAAAACAAACACAGTTTACACAAGCGGTAAAATAGGGCGGTGGATAATGCGAATAATGGAACAAAAAGCACAAAAAGCGGGAACAAAAGAGTATTATTTAGAAAAAGGGGAAAAAGGGGACAAATTTTATAAATGTATTCTTGTTAAAAAAGTAGTGTATTGTGATTAAGAAGGGGGCTGTAAATATGTATGTATTGGAATTAGACAAAACAAAAATGTTTTTGCATTTCTGCGAAACACTAGAACAAGCAAAAGGAATATTTAATTATGAGTGCCACGAAAATATTAGCGAACCTTTTTACAAGGTTATACGCTTATATAAAGTAGAGGGGGCGAAAATAACGGAACTAAACAAAGTTGTTTTTCAATATTGAATATCTGACTGTATATTTTAACAAGTGCAATAGATTTTTCTGGAATATATAAGGGGGGCTTAATATGTTACATTCTGCATACGTAAACGGCGTATCATACGCGGCAGGAAAAAAATACATTTATAAAACTAGATTAAGCGGGAAAACAGAAAAATACATTATGTTGTTGGATGATATAAAGCGCGTAAAACGGATTGAAAAAAATACGTATAATGAAATAGCATTATTTGAAGAACTAGAAGAAATTTGGAAAGCATACGATTTTTTAAACGGTAAAAGTGTATAAAAGGGGGTTTTAACATGGAAAAAGCTATTTTAATTAATGACAAAAACAAAGAGAAAATCGAAAAAGCCTTACAGGAAGGACAAAAAAGAGCACGCGAGCGAAAAATAAACAACTATGATGAATTAGTGGAAATTGTCGAAAAGTATATAGATTATTTGCCGCCAATTCCCAAAAAACATTGGTTTCAATGTGAATTAATTGTAAAAATTGGGGCGGCAAAATTTCCTAATAAGTATAACGGTATACCATACGGAACTAGGATAGTTATTACTTTTAACAAAAAAGGCGAATATATGTTAAAGGATATTAGTAGAGAAAATGTAAACAAGGTAAAAGAATATTATTTCAATATGACAGATACAGCAAAAAAATCTATATTAAACGCGCTAAATATAGTCGATAGTAAATTAGTTATTAACGGTGAAAATACTTATTATGTTTAATTATGCTTAAAAAGTTGAATGATAGTTGATTAAGTTGTTTCACGTGCAACAAAATAAAAAATCACGTGTTGCACGTGAAACATTGTTAAATGATAGGGAGGTTGTAAAAATGGGTAAACAGCATACAACGAAAAAGGAAATTTATGCAAGGTTTGGAAAAGAAAACGTATTTTGTATAAACACAGGTAACGGGGAGATATTATTATTTGAACCAGATTATTATACTACACGTATAGAAGGATTTGCGGCAAATGTTTGGATTTTAGGCGATATTGTTATCACAGAGGGTTATGCACCTTTTGGAAATACTAAATTAGATTATGACAAAGTAAACAAGATATGGAAAAAAGCGTATAAAGTATATAAATCTAGTTGCCAATGGTCATATAATCGTAAAGTCGCACAAATAAGAAAATATAGACGGGAATTGTATAATTTAGCAAAAGAAACACAGCAGGGAGGGCGGGAAAAATGAAATTAATGATTATTAACACTAAAATTAATAATGCAAGTCGTTATTATCGGCTGTATAAAGTTGATGGCGAAAAAATAACGGAAATAGGCTTTTCTGGATTAGGTACGGATTATGAAGAAATTAAAGAAAACAAAAAGGATTATAAAAATGGTAGTTTCGTTTATGTTTCTAAATTTTATCGCGTTGATGGTATACCGCGGGATATAGTTTATTATTTGCGGCATAGATTTTCCGAATTGATAATGATTGACTATAATTATAACGGCGTGCAAGTCTATGATGTAAAAACGGTTTTAAAGAGTCTTATTGATAATTTCAGCGAATAAAGGGAGGTTTTACACATGAAAAACTATTTTTTCCGAATTGTTTATAGCGGTGTAAACATAAACGGGCATTGCAAGTATAAAATTTACGGCTATAAAAAAATAGATTGGACGGAAAACGAATACAATTATATAAGTGCACAAGACATGGAAAAAATCCGTCTGGGAAGAATATACAAAGAAAAACATTATATTTTGACGATATACGAAAAAGTACATATTTTGGAAAAATTGACAGCGGCTTTTAATAATGATTATAACTATATTTTTGAATAAAAGGAGGCGGCTGTATGAAAAGGAAAATATTTGTAAATGTCTGGGAACGTATAGACAAGCCAGAAAAAAACAAAATAGATATATATAAAAAGCACAAGCGCGTATTAAGAGAAATAAACGGCGAGTATTTTGTGTTATTGCATAATATGCGTGCTTATGTCGGATTTTATGATGATGGTAAAAATGTGTATATAAAGTGTTATGAGTATATTATAAAAAAGTAAAGGGAGGTTTTTGTGATGGTTGCTATTGATAAATTAGTAAAGATGTATAAAGACGGGAAAAAAGAAGGAAAGCAAGGCAATCACTCTTTTGAATTTGAGGAGGGTTGGAACTGTTGGCAAGTAAAATTCTATTACCATAATACGCCGATTTGTATTTTGACATTAACGGGAAAACAGAACAAAATTTATGACGTATGTTTTAATTTTGGCGGCTTTTTTACAACTAGCACAATAAAAGCAATAAATTGCTATCGTTACCACTTCGCTAAATATCAAAAAAAATAAATATATGCTTGTTTCACGTAAAGAAGGAGGTTGTAATATATGCAGGTTATAAAAATTACAGATTATAATTACATTGAATTGTTAGAAGTCGATTATAAGACGGAAAACGTTGTTTTTAGATGGATAGATAAAGGAAAGCGGGGGCGAAAATATAAAGCGCGTATAAGATACACTCATAGCGGGGAAAATGGTAAACCGTATTTTAATACTTATAATCTGTCAATTAGTTTAGAAGGGAGAATATAAAATGATTAATTTGAATAAGCGCGAAATATTGTTACCGAATAATATTATTATAAAGCGCAAATTGTATAGCAGGTATATTGCGAATAATAGCCCTTCATGGGTAAAAATTAAGGGCATAGACTTTTATGTTGAATATGATGAAAAACATAATATAATTCCCGTTTTTTGTAACTATGCAGAATTTAGCGCAAAATATCCAGATTATATATTAGAAGGGGAAAAGGAAAACACGATTTTACACGTTGACAAGTGGTATTTTGATAGATTACATGATAGTATTGTAAAATCCAATTTTTGGGAACTGGTGAAGAATTGAAGGAGGTTTTCAAAATGAGAAAAGTTGTTTTAACAAAAAACGTATATGATTATGATGAATTAAGCGAAAACGCCAAAAAGAATGTAAGGCAATGGATGGCAGAAACAAGCCAATATTATTATGATGAATTGATTGATAGTATTAAAGAAATATGCAAACATACGGGATTGAAAACAAGGGATAAATGGGATAATGTATATAATACAGTTGATAATTTAACGGGCATAAGGGCATATAAATATATATATAATAATTTCATTTATCCAAACAGAAAACCAAAAGTGCTAAAATATAGCGATAAAAAAGGGCGGCTTATATATAGTAAATTACAAGTGGAATATGGATGTAATTTTACGGGCATATGTTATGATTATATTTTGTGGAACGCATGGCAGGATTTTAAACAATATTTACGGACGGATAAAAACATTGATATTGATGATTTTTGCTACATTTTAGGCGGCAAAATTAAACAAGAATTTGATGGAATCGAAGAATATATTTATAGCGACGAATACGCGCAAGAAACAAGCGAAGCTAACGATTATGAATATGATGAAAACGGGCATATTTTTAAAGAATAATGAGGGAGGTTTTTGATATGTTATACATGATAAATGAATTAGATGTTTGGCGGGATATAGAAGGATACACGATAAATGATGTAATTAGAGACGTTGCAAGGGTTGACATTAATAATCCGTATAACACGCGCGAAGTATTAAAAAAGGTACGACAATTTTACACGTTAAAAAATGGGAAATACACGACAAATATTAAGGATTTTTGTAGCAATGAAATGTTTGAAATTATAGACAGGAAAACAGGTAAATATGTATTGCAACTTGAATTAGTAAGGGAGGAGTAAAAAATGGATAAATATTATTATGGTGCATATCAAAAAGGAAATAAATATATTATTATTACAGCGGCACATAAGACACATAAGGAAGCATGGCAAGCATTTAAACAAAAAGACGAACAAATTAGGAAAAAATATCGTGCATGGCATATGGATAATTTATACGGATGTTGGTATGGAGTTTTAGCAATGACAAATTATATCGAAGTAAACGATTATCCTTTTGGCATGGTTGAATTAATGGGATTTTAAAGGAGGTTTAAAAAATGGATAAATACAGGGATAAGTGGTATATAAAATCATTTGATTTTAATAGTTTAGTATGGGTTTGTTGTCGGTCATATAACGGATATTTAGCAGAAAAAATCTTTACTAATTCAGACGTTATCACAGGTACCACAGAAAATGTTATAGCGATACGCAACGAAAAGGGAGATTATACGATAACGCAAATATACGACAATGACAAAATATATTTTATTGACAGCGATAATAATAAGATTTTAAGGGGGGAGTAATATGAGAATGTATCTAAATATTATTCGGGGTCATTTAGAGGTAAGACCGTATAAAACCAAAAAACTTGTATACGCTTTTAATTCTAGCAATATTTTATCATGGATAAACAGCGGCAGGAAAAAAGAATATTACCGCGAATCATACTGTATAAACGATATATATGATTATTTATGTGATATTGGGTTATTATATACAAATGCTTTCGGAATTGACCGCCTAACAATTAAAGGACTTAATTTGTATTGGTGGAGAAAATGCAGGAAAAAGCCAGATTTTACATACACACAAGAACAATATGAAAAGCTAGTAGAAAATATGGATAAATGGTATTGGGAAAATGAATAAATTTTGTTGGGAGGGGTAAAAAGAATATGAGTATTTTTGATAGGATTTTTAGAAGTGCGAAAAGCAATACACAAGACAGCATAACTACAGCGCAAAAGGAAGGCACACTATATTATTTAAGAGTGCGGAATGTGTACACTAATTTTGATGAAACATTATGTTTTTCAAGTGATGTAATGAGACGTAAATATATTAATACAGCTAAACAGTCAACACCTTTTCCAAATGATTTCTATTTTGACACATGGGAGGAGACAGCAGAAACACGTTTACAAAACGCGCTAAATAAACAGCGTCAAGAACTAACAGCGCAATTTGAAAAGGAATTGCAGAATTTAAAATACAAATTGCATACACTACAAACAGACAAAGACAGCTTGCAAAAGTCAGCGCGTTATAAAAGGGATTTTCTGGAGACGGCTATAAAACTGGATGATACTAAAAAGGACTTACAAAAGGTTACATCACAATATGAGTATCTTGCAATGCAATACAATACGCTAATAGATTTAATTAAGAGTACAAAAGACAAGAAGGAAAATAAGGGAAAAGCATTACAGGAAAAAGGGCGGCTATTGCTTATAGACATTACTACAATTCTAACAACAGTCAATCTGCCAGAACTAGACCAATTCACACAAGAATATAAGCAGGAATTGAAGGGATTGAAAGACAGCGATTTAGTATTACAAGGTAAATTAGTCATTGCGCTTGTGTCCAGATTTGTAAATAGCATATGAGCCAGATAGGGCGGGAATTATCCCGCCTATTTTTTATGCTTGCATGTTGTAGTATGATTTTATTACAATATATACAATAATAAAATGTTTTATTAGGAGGGCATATTATGGAACAAAAAGCAATAAAATGGGCGCAGGAAGGTAAGGAACGTTTAGCAAAAATAACGCCAGAACAAAAAGCCGTCTATGGTAGTATGGGCGGACAAATAGCACAAAAGAGAAGGAAAACAAGACAAGTTGCAAAAGATGTATTGTTGGATTTGTTAGCGTCAAAGAGTACAGATAAAAGTATTAGTGAGATTTGTGAAGAGAAGGGAATAGAAGGTACGGAACTTGCAACGTTACTGTATAACATGACAAAAAAAGCTAGTAAAAGCGCACAAATGGCAGAATTAGTTTTCAGATTGACAGGTGATTTAGAACAAACACCACAGCAAAATATTACTATTGTTAATCAATTAACAGATGAACAATTATCAAAACAGATACAAGAATTAAGGGGGCGGGATAATGTCATTGACATAACGCCCAAACCACCAGAAATTGAAGGATAAATATACAGGGTTTTAGTGTCAAGTGTGGTTAACGGATATTAACCACAGTTACAATTTATACACTTAAATGGAATAATTATTAATACAGTTGACAAATGACGATTGAGCAAGGCACGCGGCTATTGATGGGAAATTTTGCGGGGAAAATGGGCGGCAGAAAAAGCACGCCCTCCCCGCCCAAAAAAGAACCGAAAGAAAAAAAATCGGCGGCTAACAAGCCCCCCGAAATATTTTCATTTTAAACCTTCACAACCCAAACTCTTATGAAGCCGCATAGGGGAAGGAGGTCTATATAATATATATAATATATAATATAAATATAAATACAGAAATAATACTAGAATATCCCTTAGTTATTTTATATAATATATAAATATTAAATACCAGAAACGGAAAAGAAATATTTCTATAGTAGTAATATATATAGCTTATAGTAATAATATATTATATATATCTCTATAGAAGGATAGGGGGTATGGGGGGAAGGGAGGTATAATTCACCCCATGTCTTGTCTTTCCTCTTAGGGAGAAAACCCAAAACACGGAGTGTCTAAAGTAATCTACTTTTGGGAGGGGGCGTTAGCCCTTGAAACATAAGGGTTTGAGGGGGAAAATGCCTATGCAATATATTGCAGACCTGTTAAACAGGAGTCTTTGTGGAATAGACAAAAATGGATAGTGAGAACAAAGAAAATAAAAATGTCAATACTCTGGGCGAATTTTTAGCAGGAACACGGAAATCTACGGAAATGATAGTGGAGCGAGAGGATTTAGGAGGTTGGACGCTTCTTCATTTCATCAACAAGGACACGGGAAAAGAATTTCACCGTCAATGGGTAAGGAAAAGCAGGGTCTTTTCTGATGAAATACCAAAGGGGGAATATACAGGAGGTGCAGAACCTTATGTAATGCTCTTTTACCGTAGAATTGAAAAGGTTTTTAAGGGGGACTATAAGGGGCATAAGCTAATCCAATTAGGGGCTTTGAATGTTCTTAGTTCGTTTGTTCAAATGAACACGGGTAAGCTGATTAACAAGAGAACGAAACAGCCCCTAAAACAGAAGGATATTGCAAAGGCTTTGGGGGTTTCTGTACGGACAACGGCAGAAATATTATCTAACCTCAAAGAAAATGGATTTCTTGAACGAAAAGAGGGAGCGTATTTCATAAAGCGGCACTTCATAGCGAAAGGGAGAGGGCTATAATGCGGTATCATTACACGGATGGCGAATTAAAAACGCTTCTGGGTAGTATGGTTATTTTGGTGGACACTAGGGAGCAAGAGAACGGACACATTCTTAGCTATTTTGAGCAAAAGAAAATCCCGTATGAGTCGAAAAAATTAAATTTTGGCGATTACTCTGTCAAAGTTCCGAAAAATGAAAAATTAGGGCTGAATCGTGACATTTTCTTTGATGATTCTGTAGTGGTGGAACGGAAAGGGTCACTCACAGAGTTAGCAGGAAATCTTACGGTAGGAAGGAAACGCTTTGAGAACGAATTGTTGCGTTCTAAGGGCGTAAACATTGCATTAATCATAGAAAATGCAAGCTATACTGATTTGGTAATGGGTCGGTATAGGTCAGACCTAAACGCAAAGTCTTTTCTTGCTTCACTCAATACTTTTTCAGCAAGATACGGGCTTGATGTGAACTTTGCAGATAAGGATTTTGCAGGGAATTGGATTTATCACCGACTCTATTATGCGGTGCGGGAGGAATTGTTGCATGGGTAGACCAAAGAAAGAGAAAACCCCAGAGGAAGAAGCACCCAGAAAGAGGGGTAGACCCCGTACCCCCCGTAAGAATGTGACATACAAGGTTTGTAGGGAGTGTCAGAAGGTCAAACCTGCAAGCGAATTTTATGTGCGGAAGGAAAATAAGGACGGACTCTTTCATAGCTGTAAAGAGTGTATGGACAAGCGCACGAACCGCAATAATCACAAGAAACAGGCTGAAAGGCGGCGAGAAAAATTGATTGAACAGGGAGCGACTAAGGTCTGTACAAAATGCGGTCAAGAGAAATCTGTAGAGGATTTTGGGAAAAATAGCAAGAAAAAGGACGGACTATCTGATATTTGCAAGCATTGTGTAACAGCGGCGGCACAAGCTACACGGCAGAAGAAGTTGGAACGGCAGGAACAGGAACGCTTATACCTCTTAGAAAGGGAAATGACCTTACGGAAGGGGCGGCAAAACTTCTTCAACTTCTGTCAGATACTTGCCCCGCAGTTCTATAAGCCTACACGGTGGCACTTATGGCTCTTGTGTAACACACTACAGGCACTTTATGAGCGTCACCTGACGAAAAAATATTTCTACGCTCTTTGCACAATGCCGCATATTCCTAAATGGCTTGCGGAAAAGGTGATTGATTGGGACAGATTACGGGATAACCATGTTTACACCAAAATTATGATTAATATGCCACCACGTAGCGGGAAATCTCGTTCCCTTACTATGTTTGAGCAATGGCTTTTAGGCAAAAGCAGAGAAAATCGTATAATCACGGTATCTTACAATAACGATTTAGCTTCTGATATGTCCAGATACGTGCGTGATGGTATTATGCAACAGAAAAATATACCTACGGAAATTGTTTTCTCAGATTTTTTCCCTGACTGTAAGATTTCAAAAGGCAATGCAGGATTTATGAAATGGGCTTTGGAAGGTTCGTTTTTTAATTATATGGGGGCGGGCATGGAAGGTAGTTTGACTGGTTCTGGTGGTAACTGCCTAATATGCGATGACCTAATTAAGAACGCTAAGGAAGCATACAATGAGCGTGTACTTGATGGGATATGGAATTGGTATGTAGGAACATTTTTATCACGCGCTGAACACACAGGAGAAGGCTCGATACAGATAATTAATTTTACTCGTTGGAGTACGCAAGACCTATGTGGAAGAATCCTTGAAAATCCTGCTATGTCAGAGGATTGGATTAATCTTATTATCCCTGTAGAACATGATAAGGAACTTTATTGCGAAGAAATCCTGCCAAGAGACGAATTTGAACGGCTTAGAGAGGGCATGGACACGAACATTTTTGAAGCGAACTACTATCAGAAGCCGCTTGATGTGGAAGGTAGGTTGTTCTCTGACCTTAAAACGTATGAAACGCTTCCAGAGGGTACGGAAAAGTGCATTGCATATTGTGATACGGCTGATGAAGGTTCAGACTATCTAGCGTGCGTTGTGGGCGTTATAAAGGACGGTGAAGGGTTTATCACCGACATTTACTATACACAGGAAAAAATGCAGATTACCGAACCTGCAACGGCAGACCTTCTTGTTAGAAACAAGGTGAACAGCGCAAAGATAGAGTCGAATAACGGCGGTAAAGGTTTTGCGAGAAATGTGGAACGGCTGATATGGGAGAATTACCACACTAAACAGGTAAATATTGAGTGGTTTCACCAATCAGAAAATAAGATGGCGCGTATTCTCACAGGGGCAACATTTATCCAAAATCATGTATATTTCCCAGAAAAATGGGATAAGAAATATCCAGAATTTTACAAGGCGGTTATGGGATTTTCTAAGGACGGGAAAAATAAGCATGATGATGGTGTAGAAGCCCTTGTAGAGTGGGGAAAAATGATAACAGGTGACGGCTCTATCAATTCTTATTTAGAGTTTATGAAGAAAATGCAAGGCTGTAAGGCAAATAGGGATATGTCGTGGGAAAACAAGTTATGAAGAAAATACAGGGGGTAAGAAGATGAAAAAAAGTGTATGGGCAACAACAATACAGGAAATTTATAAATGTCAACCAAAGAAAAATATAAAAGTGACCGCAATACATTCTTTGCTTGATTACACCAACGTAGCAAAATTTGATTGCAATGAAATATACGAATATGTTTATGATGAAGATAATGAAAAGTATTGGGTAGAATATGAAGGGCATAAATATTGTTTCCCATTTTCTAAAAAAGAATTTAACGAATTTTTCTTAGAAGTTGCGGAGGTAGTTGAAGATGAATGATAAGGACTTAGAGAAAGAAGAATTTATAAATATGATTGCAAAGCAAATTGTGTTTTGGAGCATTTCTGCATTGCTATATTTTGCGGTTATCCGTGAATCTATTGTGGCATGGTGGATTATCGGTTCTTTGGTTGTTATGAAAGTTTATTCGGTGTGGAAAAAGGATTTTAACAATGATAAAGATAACTGATGTGCGAAGTCAAAACAGAAAAACCCTTTATGAAATCTTACACCTTGACGATTTACGGCAAGAATATGCAAACGCGATTAACAATATGTCATATCTGGGAGCGCAGAACATTGACGGTATGCCGCATGGTACAGGCATAGGCAATCCAACACAGCAGAAAGCTATGAAATTAGCTGACATTGAAGCAAAAAAGAATTGGATTATGGCTATTGAGCAGATGGAAAGCACACTCAATGAGAAACAAATGGCATTTTTAACTATTCGCCGTAAAGCTGAAAAAGAGGTTTTCCCTACAGGCGGTAGACCTTCATGGAAAGCCTATACGCAAGCCCATTATAATGATTGGTACTATGAAAGATTCGGGACATATATCTCCATTAGTGAGGAAACATTGAAGATATGGCAATCAAAAATCGTAGATAAGACCGTCCGTTTGGCGATTTATTACGGGTGCTTTTCTGTGTAAAAAAATGTTTTAGGTAACACAAAAGTCGTAATGTTATGTGATATATTAGTAGCATAGGAAATTGGGATATATCAAAAGACGCATTGCTTATGTGGTGCGTCTTTTGCTTTGGAATAACAAGCGGAAAGGAGGAAAAATAATGGGATTTGTTGACA
>OCTW011387355.1_pt1 | contig 11327 bp, 7 predicted proteins | sample 1539671 | NCBI WGS metagenome assembly OCTW01 (sample SAMN02144230, study PRJEB22623) | gut metagenome | biome: sheep rumen | host: Ovis aries | place: New Zealand | reverse complement strand
ATACACAATTACACATGTTTACATTCGCAAAAGGGTGTATTCATGCTCCAACATGTTAGTCTACAATCCAAAACATACATCGGATGAATAATGATATTATTTGGAGGGAAAACGCCATGTTTCGCCGTGTTTTTTGTCCAGCCGCTCTTGCATTGTCCGCGCTGTTTGCCAAGCATGCCATGGCACAGAATATCGCAGGAACACTGCCCGATGGCTGCCAGGCTCTCGACAACAACGAAGCCTGGACTAAAGAATTTACCGAGCTGACATCGAACTACAAGGCCAAAGAATACAAAGCGGCACTCAAAAATGCCGATCAGCTCAATTCCATTTGTGATCGTTCCCCAATACTGAATTTCTCCATAGGGCGCCTCTACCGCGAAATGGGCGACGACACCAAGGGCCTGTACTACATGCAACGTGCCACGATGTTCACCGAGGAATTTCAGGTCAAAGGTGAATTGCTCGAACGCATGTGGTACGAGCGGTACGAAATTGAGCATGTCGATGCGCGCGAAGAGAGCATTGCGGCTCGCAAAAAACAAATCGAAGACCAACAGGCCGAAATTGAACAGCTGCGTGAAAGCGTCCAGACGCACGAACGACGGAATCTCGAACAGACTGCCCAGGCGAATTTAGAACGCAACACGGCTTTATTAAACGAGCGCAGCCACTATGCAGCCGGCCTCTGGAGCGGCGTCAGCATTGGCGGTTTAGGCGTCGTTCTGGCCGTTACAGGCGGTATCATGATGTATAAAAATAAGGATGATGCTGTAAAATTTGCGGATGCAGAGCGCAAAGGCTGGCCCAAAGACAGTACCTATCTCTACACGGGCCTATTTGCTGCAGGCCTGGGCATGACCATCGCAGGCACGATCGTCTCGGGCATCATGGGTTATCATTATGCGCGCACGCCCATTCCCGACACCGATTTCGATATCGCCATCGGCCCTACAGCTGCGTCCCTCTCGCTTGTGTTTTAGTTTATTCACTATTCACTATCCACTATTCACTATGCGTTGTCATCCGATCCGTGGGTTACGCTGTCGCTCCACCCACGGCTACTGCTACGAATGATACGCCCCTACGGGGCGTGACGATTACATAATTCGCTATTCACTATTACATATTCATTATTCACTATGCGTTGTCATCCGATCCGTGGGTTACGCTATCGCTCCACCCACGGCTACTGCTACGAATGATACGCCCCTACGGGGCGTGACGATTATTATGATTTGCCATTCAATTGCACATTGCACATTGCTAATTACTAATTGCTAATTGCACACTCCACACTCATCCGGAGGTAAACCATGAAACGATATACACTATGCGCTATTATCTTAGCCTGCATCGCCAGTTGCACATCGGGATGCGGCAAGACCGATTATAATGATTTTATGAAGGGCTATGCTCAATTAAAGGAAAATTGCCTCGAATCTGGTGGTCTGGCATTTAAATATGAAAATGATCGAGCCATTTGTGTATGTAACAATGCAGAATGCGACTTGGTCTGCACCGAAACAGGCAAATGTCACGAATGTGAAGATGGTGAAACGAGATGTGAAAATAGTGAATATCAATATTGCGATGGTCATATCTGGCATACGGATGGCAACTGCATTGTCAATCCAAATGTGTGCGAAAATGACTGCGAAGATAAAACCTTAAAAAAATGCACCAAAGACCCAGTCACGAACGAATCCCAAACCATCGAAATTACATGTGAATATGGATGCATCAATAACAACAATGAGCTGCGATGTCTCGGCAAAACCTGCACAGACGAAGGCACTATGAAGTGCAATGGGGACTATCTCGAAGTATGTGTAGAAGGACATATCAATAGTACTTATTGTCCATTTGGTTGCGAAAATAATACATGTAGAAGTTCTCAAAAAAATACATGTGCAAAAGCAGAAGAAAAATGCGAGGTAAGTACGTTCCAAAAACCAGTCCATTATAAATGCGTTGAACATAAAGACGAAAAAACGGGCGAACAATTGCCCAATACCTGGGAAGTCTTTGAAATCTGCGAATCCAATGCATGCGATGTGCAGATGAAAGCATGCGGCTGTGAAGCTGGGATAAATTATACATGCGACGAAGATAACAACAATCGATTGAGAATTGAATGTCAATCCATTGGCAGCACAAATTATACAAAATTAGTAAGCACCGAGATAATTCCCTGTGAGAATGGTTGTCAAAATGGTGTTTGCAGATGCAAAGACGAAGAAAAGCAATGTGTCGGCAATTATGTTGAATCGTGTATCAATGGTAAATGGGAAAAAGCCCAGAAAGAATGTGATCATTTTTGTCAGGATGGCGAATGCAAGGAGTGTTTGAATGGTGCAAAACAGTGTTTGGCCGATGATAATATTGTTCAGAATTGTGTAGATGGACAATGGACAAATAACGAATGCGAGTACGGATGCAACCAAGAAAGAAGTGAATGCAACGAGTGTAAAAATGAATCTAAAAGATGTGCAGACAATACAGTAGAAGAGTGCAGGGACGGAAAATGGGGAATGGAAACGAAATGCGCAGAAGAACAAGTTTGCTTTGATAACAGGTGCATAGATTGTTATCCTGGCTCAAAAATATGTGATTCAAATGGAAAACGGGAATGTGATAGCAACGGATTTTGGGGAGCGGCAGTTGAATGTAAAAACGGCTGCAATGGAAACGAATGCAAGGACTGTGACCCAGCTATGGGTTCAAAATCATGCCGGGATAACCATCTTTTTGTTTGCGGCAATGATAATCAATGGGTATTAGAAGATTCGTGTGAGTCATTTGGATGTGGTTATAAAGAAGATGGTGAGGCCAGTTGTAAGATATGTAAAGTTAATGAGTGTACTGATGATAAAAAAACACTCAAATATTGTAATGGCGGTTTTTGGGGAGACCAGGAAATATGTAATACATATACCCAGTGTGGAGTGGTGAACAATTCTGTTAAATGCGCTTGCATGGAAGGAATATCAATTGTGGAGAATCAGTTTAAAGTTTGTCAAGAAGATGGAGATTTTGTAACGGCCAATAAGGTTCAATTGAAATGTAATGAAAATAAATGCAATCTTTCCGTGGACGGTATTGAAATTCCGATTATTGTTAGTGAAGATATAGATGGCTTTGATGGTTTTAAAGGGGTTATAGAGAAATCAGCAATAAACATAAATACAGTTAATATTCATACTATATGCGTTAACAAGCTTGTTAATAACAATAATGGGGTTACAGGTGCATATTCATTTACATTTGATGATAAAGACTCAAAATATAATGTTGTGATGAATTACTGTGGTGTATGTAATGCGGATCACAACGGCTGCGGTAAATGTTCAAATAATCAAAACGAAAGTAGAGAGGATAAGCGATATATGTATGACGGCATACCAGCCGTTTGTGAAAACAATTCTTGGAAACATGACTCCAACATTAAATTGCACGACTGCGCTGCCCCAGAAGCAGAGGAACACTATTTGTATAATCCACAGATTAGTATTGATAAAATAAACAAGGATTTTTGCAATCTTGCAATTGGTATAAATGTGTTAAATAAAATTGATTGGAATCTAGAAAACTTTAATTCTGAATATATAGGCTGTTATGACTCTTTGTATAAAACCGCCCAATCTATGTATATTTACAATGATAACGATAATAACATCCAATATCGTTCATGTGGTACAAAAACTGTATCTATAGGAACTTTAGAGAATATAACGACACCTGTTTTTGTTAGATGTAATAAAGAATACAATGCATGTGAAGGTGATTGTGTGCCTGGTGTATATGACATGTCTGTTTATCTAAATGGAAAAGTTACTGAAGTTTGCTATAATGGTACAAAAGGCAATGCACAATGTAGCAAACCCGATCTAACCGTTTCTTGTAGTTCTAATTTTTCTGATAATATTAACACGGATGAACTATGTCTGGATGTTTATGATTCGAAGGGCAACAAAGTATCATATATTTTGAAGCAATTAAATAATAACAGTTATGGTGGTATCAGGAAGTGTCCCGCTGGTTGTAATGATACATACAGCAGCTGCAAATAGTAAGATGGGACGCGAATAATGCCCCCATTTGTTCCCTGCCGCCAGCCGCGTGGCGGGCAAGCAAACACTACAAATATATGCATGCCTCGGCATCGGCCTGCGACCGGCACGACTGGGCACCGCGCGGCGTCCCCGGAGCATCGGAGGTTCAAACGAACGGATATATTATGGCCACTACCTTCTTCAAAAATACAATTCACCTTGTGTTTCGTGTAAAATGTTCGAGCATACGGATACGTGAGTGTGATTTGGATTCCCTTTTCAGGTATATCGGCGGGATTATTTCAAAACTGAACGCAATACCGTTTGAAATCGGCGGAATGCCTGACCATATGCATATACTGTGTACAGTTCCCAAGACCATGGCATTGTGTGATTTCGTATGCAAAATTAAATGTTCCAGTAGCAGATGGCTAAAAACCGTTCACGAACGATATATCGACTTCTGTTGGCAGGATGGCTATGGGGCTTTTTCAGTGAGTCCGTCTGTAGAGAACAGAACTGCCCGTTATATCCGCAATCAGGCTGAACATCACAAAAATGTAAAATTCACTGATGAATATAAATCCGTATTGGATGCATACGGTGTGGATTACGACGAATCATCCGCATTCAACGATTGAATGGTCATTCCCTGTGTTCCGTGTTCCGTGAGCTACGCGCTGCGCGCTCCCCCCAGGGCTATATTATGACGCCCCTGCGGGGCTTGGTTTTCCCAAGCCCCGCAGGGGCGTCACATTCTATCCGGGGGCAAGCGCACCGCGCGGCGTCCCCGGAGCATCGGGTGTGCCTCGGTATCAGCCTCTGACTTGCACGACGGGCACCGTGCGGCGTCCCCGGAGCATCGGGTGTGCCTCGGTATCAGCCTCTGACTTGAACGACGGGCACCGCGCGGCGTCCCCGGAGCATCCGCACACCACGGCATCGGCCTGCGACCGGCACGACGGGCAGTGGGATGCCTTGTCAATGCCAACGATCAGGTCATCCCCGTCGTAGGCGCAGAATCCGATGGCTTTTTCAAAGCCAATCGGTTTTTATCATCTCACAGTATCAAACCGTTCATCCCGCGCCATCGTCCTTTTTGGGGGATCGAAACAAAGGGTACTATCCTGCCCGCATGCTATTTCCGAAGCTTAGAGGTTGAATCATTACAAGGCAGTAGGCATGACGCAGAAGTTACTCAGACACAAAGGAATGTTTTTTTTATAGAAATCATACCATTTCCCCCATAATTCTTTCTGTTGCCTTCTGCCTACTGCCTTCTGCCTGGGTTGACTCAGCTTCGTTTGTTTACATAAATCACAGGGGGCTGAATCGTTACCAATGCGGACGTTGCAGCAAGAGGGCTTTTTAACATATACAGGAAACGCCGCGTATCCCAAAGGGATAGCGGCGTTCATGGCCGGGCGTATCGCAGATAGCCCGGCGTACCAAATATAAAAATACATATTTAATACAAATGTGTATTCAATCCCCAGGGGGTATCCGCCGGTGAATCATTCAGTGAATTGATTTTATCGTATTCTGTGCATACATCCGCGCCCGAAGCGTCATGTTTGCAGTTGACGTTGCCGCTGGCTTTGCCGCCATAGATGTTTTTAAACGAATAGGTCACGCCCGATGCGCCTTCTCCGAATTGTTCAGTACGATTGTTGATGAGGTGCAAATTCCTGATGGCCGATGCAGACAGATGCCCTTCGTGCAGGACATTGTCCTTTATACAAAACCGATTGACGTACGTCAGCTGAACCCGTTGATTGGGGAGATCATTTTCGACAAAGAAACTCGGATATTTCTGCTGTGTTTCGTCGGGTATAGTATTTTTGGTGTAACCATACGAACAAAACAGCTGATTGCTGCACCCCGTATTGGCAATATATTTACTGACCTTATTCTGGTAAAATATATAAGTCGATGTATTGGCTCTCGTAATAAACGGACCGTCCGTCATATAAGTACGTTCGCCAATATCAAACAAATTACGTTCGATAAAGGTCTGCTGCCCATAGATAATCAGGTCGCCGTTGACATTATCATTAAAAGTATTGTTATCGACGATGGCCCTGTAAATTTTGCGCGACCGGCCGTTCGGCTCAAAATCAATGCCAAATTCCGGAGACCCGCCATTGGTATGATGGATATGATTGTGTGAAATTCGGATACCATCCATGCCGACGATGGCGATGCCATTGCGGTACGCGTCATCGATCTCACTATTGGCAACGATGATCTCCTTGGCGATCGTTTCCTGATCGTTCGGAGTATAATCCAAAATGAGTATGCCGTCCCCGTGTACCGATTTAATCTTTACCCCATTGACAAAGACATGGCCGCTGTCAAAGATCTGCATGCCGCCGCATTCGGAATTATAGCTCTTATTAATATGTTCATATCTTTCGCCGACAAGATTGCCGCCTTCGATATATACATTTTTCTGTCCCTTAATCGTCACGAGCCCGCAGTCCCCGCGGTCGGTCGGAATCATCTGCAAAGTGACATCATTACCCATGATGACAGCGACATTGCTGCCCGGCGTAATGCCCTGATCGGTCAGCGGATAGTGTCCCGGCGGAATCACAATGCGATGATAACCGGCTTCTTTATATTCCTGGATGGCCTTGTTCAAACCTTTGGTCGTTTCGTCGGCCTTCGCAACATCATATACCGTCGAAATATGATATTTCTTAGTATCGATCGTCACTTCATAGCCATACTCGGGCAAAGCCGGGTACTCGATGACGTGGTGTTTGGGATACTCCCACTCCGAGCAGCTGCCGGATATTTCCTTGATAGGAGGCAATGTATGATTCGGGACGATGCGCACAGGACAATCCGTACTGCCATCTCCGTCGATATCTCTATCTTCGAATTTGCAGCCGCACACGCCGGGTTCCGTCTTGATGCTCAGATCGACACACTTGCCATCTGCATCGACTTCCGACTGTGGCGGATCATCGGGATTACTGCCGGGCGTCGGTTCTTCGGGATTGCCGCCGGGCGTCGGATCATCGGGATTGCCGCCGGGCGTCGGATCTTCGGGATTGCCGCCGGGCGTCGGATCATCCGGATTGCCGCCGGGCGTCGGATCATCCGGATTGCCGATTTGGGGATCAGTGTTTTGTTCGGAATGGGTACCGTCATCCGAACAGGATGTAACCAACAGCGATAAGCCTGCCAAAGCAGCAATCCAAAGGAATGGCCATTTTTTCATCGTTAAACCGAGCTCCAATGGCTATGTTTAACCACCGTGGATATGGATTGTTCTTTAGGTTTCGTCTTTTCATTGCTCAGAGTTTTGAGCTTTAATGACGAAGACCTTCTCTAAGCTCCAAGCTCTAAGTTCCAAGCAAGAATTGCATTTTTTAGCGAACCAAATATCCACGTTCGTTAAACAGAGTCTTAGTAATTATTATATGAAATCTTTTTCCAGATTAAACCACTGTCTGCGGGCCATTCTCCAGCCTCTGTCGCATGGGGAGTTCCCGATTTTCCAGGGGCTTTATCTGAATTCAGAATGAGTTCGCAATTGGCAGCAGTCTCGGGAGTGGCAAAAGTCGGGCTCACTTCGAGAGTTCCCTTGGCATTGAGTTTGATTTGATTGAGGTTGGGATTGTCCTTAAATGTCGTACCCGCATTGCCATTCTCATCGAAACCGATCTTCGTTGCGGCCGAAAAAGCCACGGATGTCATTGCCGTTCCGACGAATACATCCGTCTGCAGGGTTTGTACTTTTTTGGCCGTCAGTGAGGTGAGGCTTTCGCACCCGTCAAAGGTGCCGCGGGACAATTGTTCGGCAACCGATAGCGTGACTTTGTTCAACAGCTTAGAATCCTTGAACATATGGATGGAGGTCGCCTGCAATTTGCCAAACGATACCGTCTTGAGGTTGGGACATTCCGCAAAGGTCATGCCTTCGCTGCCCTCGGAAATATCGACCGTCACAAGGGCACCCATCGTGACAGTTTCCATGCCGGTCTTATAAAAAGCCTTGTCTCCGACTTCCTCGATATAGGATGATTTAAATTCTTTAAATTTGTCGTTCCCATCCTTGTTTGTAATATTTTCGAACCCGGCAAACGCCGCTTTCCCGATCTTCTTCAAATTGGGAAATGAATTGAGATCGCTCAATCGAACGATATCTTTAAATCCCTCGTCCGGTCCGGAAATTTCCGTGACGACATCCGCTTCGTCCGCGCAGACGCGCGCATCGTGATTGGCATCGAACTGTTTGATGGCATACGCCTTAAAACCATCGTCATTAAATACGATGCAGCACGATCCTTCGGAGCAGGTATGGTAGCTCTTGCAGGCCATGGCGTCACTGCAGCCCTTTGTTGCACCACAATATCTCAGGTTTTTCTTCGGGTCGACACAGATTCCGTCGCAGAGCACATAATCGCCTGCGCATGCATCGTCAGGCTCTGTATAGGCTTTTTTGCACACGCCAAGCACGCAGGTTTCGCCCGACTCACAGACCTGATAAGTCGAGCAGTCGTCCGATGCACCGCAATAAGCCGCGTCAGACATGGGGTTGATGCATGTCCCATTGCATAAAGTCGATTGGATACCATAGCAAACCGACGAATGATCGTGGTTATCCGGATTGGGATCCTGGGCAACAGCAGCACGAGACAAAGAAATAAAAACCGCCGCAGTCGCCATCGATGCCATCACAAAAAAGCGCAATTTCCTAATCATCTGAGTCGTGTCCATTCGGGTCTCCTCAAATATACTGTAACTATTCAGCGGGGCTCTGCCCCGGAAAAGTAGATAAGGTATTCCTGTCAGTAACATCTGATCTCATATACGGTTCGATGTGTACGACGACATCCACGATATTGGGTGAATCCCTGATGATTTCTTGTTCAACTTTTTCGCTGATTTCGTGGGCATCGAGGACATTCATCATCGGATCGACTTCGATATGCAGATCGATAAAATACCCCTGACCAATCTGGCGCGAACGGATGGCGTGGGCATCGCATACGCCGGGAATCGAAGCGGCAATCGTGTGGATTTTAGTGTACATATCCTTGGTGGCGCCGGCGTCAGACAGCTGAAACAACGCAGGAATCAGCAGCTTGAGCGACATGACGAACAACATGGCCGCCACGATGATGGCACCGATGGCATCGATAAACGTCACATCGGGATATAGGAATGCAAACAATATGGCCAGGAATGCAGGGATCGAAGACAGCGCGTCGCTTCGGTGATGCCAGGCATTGGCATAGAGCGCCGATGACGAAACCTGCTTGGCTTTTTTTGCCGTCCACTGAAAGAGCAATTCCTTGGCCACAATGGAAATCGCCGCTGCGATGGCCGCAGGCAAACCTGGCGCAGACTGCGGATTGCTGAACAGATAGATCGCGTTTTTGGCGATAAAAAATGAAACGACACCGATGAGCACCGCAATCAGCATCGTCACCAAAGTTTCGATTCGACCGTGCCCATAGGGATGGTTGTTATCGGGTGCAGCGCTCCAAAAGCGCACACCGATGAGGATGGCCGCATCCGATATCAGGTCGGACAGGCTGTGTATACCATCGGCAATCAAAGTGGCACTGCTGAACAGCAGCCCAAACAGCAGTTTGATGCCCGACAACACGAGGTTGACGCCTACACCAACCCAGGTCACTTTCGAAACGACTTTTGCTGTATCAGATAATTTATCGGACATTATCCAGACAATCCATCGATATAGAAACGCGGACTTTTCGAGTACATCAATGCACGCACTGTCCGCCCTGCCCTATCGCCATTTGCGACAGGCACACAGATTTTAGAATATCCCCGTGAATGAATCAATCATGATATGCACGATATATAGGGCAGAGTGTTACTACTCAGCCCTTCCCTTGACTTTCATAATGGAATATGCATTCCAAAACGTAAAACGTATGAAAACGCTAAGGTTTTGTTCGGAATGGGGGAGGGGCCCCATTTCGCACTGGTTCATGAAAACGATAAGTAAAAAAACAAAAAATATTGTGGGTTCCAAGGGTCTCAGACCCTTGGCGGGGTCCAGGGCAGCGCCCCGGCTGAGTAGTAACGGCTGAGTCGTAACAAGATAGCGGTGCCCATCAATATCCATGTTGACAATTGGTGCAACCTTCCTCACAATAGCGCCCAACGTGGGCTGAGAGACGCCTTTTTGGAAAACTATTTTGAATGGGAACCGCACATGAACGCCGACAAGACCGTACTGACCAATTGGACCAAGAAAGACCAGGACCGCCAGAACCTCCATCTGCAGCGCATTCTCGACAGAATTCACGTCAAGACGAAACGCCAGGCCTCCTCTGTCGTCATCTTCGACCTGGATGGAACGCTGTTCGACAACCGTCCCAGAACCATGTACATCTTTCGCCAGATTGCCGATCAGTTTTACGACCAGGTGCCTCAGCTGGTGAAGGCGGTCGAAAACGGCGAAATCAACAACCTGGACAATTACCCGTATGGCCCGGAGGATTCGATGGCGTGCCTGGGCGTCACCGACGAAAACGAAATCAAGCTGATCAAATCCGAATGGTCCAAACGCTTCTTTACCGACTACTATCAGCAGTACGACGTGCCGCTTCCCGGGGCGAAAAAGTTCGTCTGCGACGTCTATGAAGCGGGCGCCACGGTGATTTACCTGACCGGGCGCGACGTCAACATGCTTGTGGGCCTGACGCAGACGCTGCGCATGTGCGGTTTCCCGGTGGGCGTCGTCGGCACCATGACGATGACCAAAAAGGACTTCAACCAGGACGATGGCATGTTCAAAGACGAAGTCGCCGCCTATCTCGACCGCCTGGGCGAAGTGGTGGGCATCTTCGAAAACGAACCGGCCAACAGCAATCTGTTCCAGAAGAATTTTCCCGGCGCCACGTCGATGTTTTTGCTCACGCAGCACAGGCCGGATGCGCCCGCCCTGGACGACGGCATCACGCCCATCCGCGATTTCCGCATCCTCAATTAGGATTTTTTGGTGCGCTCGCCTAGAGACGTGCGGACCGCCCGTCTCTACGACTCGCTGCTCGCCTATGCCTGCGGCATACGGCTCGCCTTTCGGGCTATTGGCGCAAGCGCCAATACGCCCTATTTTGTTATGATTCAAAAAGAGGAACGCCGTAGGCGTTCAATATTGAACCCCGCTGGGGGTCTATGGATTAAGGTCACGCTCTGATCCCCCGGTAGTCGCCTTCGGCTCCAACCGGGGGCTATGAATATAGAAGCCCTAGCGGGCTTCCTAATACAACTCTCAAAATT
>OCTW013404427.1_pt1 | contig 11329 bp, 9 predicted proteins | sample 1539671 | NCBI WGS metagenome assembly OCTW01 (sample SAMN02144230, study PRJEB22623) | gut metagenome | biome: sheep rumen | host: Ovis aries | place: New Zealand | reverse complement strand
TTGTTTTCTGCTGCAAAGATAGGGATTTCTTTTGTAAACTCCAAATATTTTGAGAAAAATCAGAGGCGAAGCCGTGTGGCTCCGCCTCTGTTAGTTTTCAGTCAGATCTGTGCGATCTGTGTGCGATGATTACTTGTTGATAATCTTCTTACCATCCTTAATCACCAGGCCCTTGGCAGCAGCGTCAACCTGCTGACCGGCTACGTTGTAGGTAGCGCCTTTGAAAGCAGCCTTCACGCCCTTTACAGCCTCGATGCCAGAACCAGTGGTGAACTCAAAGCCATAGAAGCCCAGCTTAGAACCGTCGCACCATACCATGTAGGTAGAGCCAGCCTTTACGTCAACACTATAGGTGCCATAGTACTTGGCATCAACGGTGATGCCTGCATAGCCTTCCATGTCAGTACCATCCTCAGAAATGTGGAAGGCTTTATCAGCGTTCAGAACTACAGCAACAGTCAGTTTACCAGCAATTGCTGGCTTGAAAACATAGATGGTTCCGCCAGCCTTGTTTCCGTTAACATTGTTGCCCTTGGTGTAGAAGCCCCAACCCTGTTCTGTGAGGTTGGTATCTTCCACAGCAGCATCGAAAGCCTTGCTCTCACCAGGAACAGCAGTGTTGCCGAAAATCATCTGGATGTTTGCAACAGAGGTGATTTTGTCACCAAATGCATGTGCCTCACCTGATGTCATTGCATACTTACCCTGTGCGTTAGCACTCAAAGCCATAGCGGCAACTGCGATAAGAGTAAAAATCTTTTTCATACGCTTTGTTGTTTAAGTTTAAAGATATTATTTGTTAGTGAATAGAATAATTCATATTTCAGTGCAAAATTAGGCAATTTCCCCCAAACCGCCAAACATTTTGCACAATTCTTTGCAAATTCTTACGTAAATGTTTGCGTGGCTAAGCTTATGGGTTTGTTATAGGTTTAATTGTTGAGGTTGAATAAGAATATATTCATCTCCCTTGTAATTCAAATATAGTCTCGTCAACAATATATTGATCACTCATTGTATTCAGGAAATCATGCTCATCGTGGAGGCGCTGGTTCGTTTTCGATGAATAGAAAAGATCCAAGGCTTTCTTGGGCTCTATGTTAAGCCTTTCTGCTAATTGGATGATAATTCTTCCAATCTTGTTCCACATTAGAATATCGTTAAGCATCATATATGTCTTTATACTTTGTTTGATTCTTTAAAAACCAAGAATTTGTCTACAATGTCTTGATTCAAGATGCAAATCTGGTTGTTAGGTTGATGACGGGCCAGTTCTTCCAAGTCCTTTTCTGCCTATATTAACGATGGGCGTTTTTATCTCTATTGTACTGCCATGATACACTGTAATCATGCAACCTCCTTTCGCTCCCATTCTTCAAGGCAGCCAATAATATCTTCAGTAATTGTTTCTCTGCTTTCTGAGTGGATGGTATTATAGTGCTTTAGAATATAACCATCAATCAGATTAACTCTTTTCATTCTCTTGTATATATCTGAGGTGCTGCACTTCAATTTCCGTGCAACACTTTCAATGCATGACGAGACGAATATCATGCGTTGGATTTCTTCTTTAGTATAAACACTAGATATATTCATGTTGAATTAAATAGCTTCTTCGCTGCAAAGATACGAACTATATTTCTAACTTCCAAGATTTTGGCGAAAAAAATGCAGCGATTCCTTATGTGTGATGTTCTTTACGATATAGAATAGGCACGAAAAAAAAGAAGTGGAGCGCGAGGCCCCACTTCTTGATGGATGTATTGTAGCTGCTTACTTGAACGATGTGAAATCATAGCCGTTCTTGAAGCCGCCAATCAGAGCGTTCTCTGACAGGGGAATGAGGTAGATGGGAGCGCTCTTGCAGTCCCAACCCTTGAACAGGTCCTTGTAGTAGAAACCGTTTGTTTCCTCCTGGTCAACAATAGCCTTACCCCAAGGCTTCTGATAGTAACCGTCAGGAGTGGTGGTGATGTTGGTGAACAGACCCTTGATGGCGATGTTACTATTCTTGAATTCAGCCTTAGAAGGATTCTTGTAATAGTCCCAGTCGTGCTGTCCACGCCAGCCGGGGAACTGAACAGCCTCAGTATCGTTGGCAGGCTCGAAACCGGCAACGCGCATGTTCTCAGGAGTTGCAGGAGTAACACGGCTCTTCATACCCAGAGCAGAGGGATCAACACCTTTATAATAAATATAGTTACCAATGGTGTTGCCATTCTCGAAGGTGTACTTGCCGTCAGCCTTCAGGCCGTCGATCATCTTCTTGGTGAGGTCTCTGATGGCCTGAACCTTCTTGCCGATGAAGCCAGTACGGATCAGTGTCCAGCGGCGGTCGCCCTCAGCAGCGAACTCGAAGCCACGCTCGTCGACCACATTCTCCAGCGTTACACCGTTCTTGGTGCCCAGACCAGCACGCTGGTGGGTCTTGTTATAGTAGGTGTCAGCTGTGTTCTGGTCGGGGGAAGTCTTCATCAGAGCAGCCTCTGCCAGACCGAGGTAAACCTCAGAGATACGCATATAGGGAGCGTTGATACCAGACATACGCTGCTTGGTGATGTAGGGCTCTACCTGACGGTTCTCGTCGAACTTACCGCAGGCAATACCTGCGCCGTCGGCAGCAGTCTTCATGTTGAAGCCCAGGATAACCTCGTAGCAGCAGCCCTTACCGTCATATCCGGCAGCCTTCAGGTCGTCGCGGATACCAGCAGTACCAGCCTTCAGGTAAGAACCGGTGACTACGCAGGAAACGTCACGACGAATGTCCTTCGGGTCGAACACGCCATAGTAGAAGGCAGGATTGATGCGGCACTGTCCGTAAGACTTACAAACTCCATACTTGTTAGAGCTGGTAGCAGGACGGCCGATAGCATAGGGGCGCTCGCAGTTACCAGTGGTACTGGAACCCTGTACGTTCTCATCCTCGAAGATGGACTCTCCGGCGAACGATCCGTCGGGCTGGTGCAGGTCGGTGAAGAATGTCGTGTAGTCGTTAGCGTCAAAAGTAGCTCCTGCGGGGTTCTCGGCTACCCATTTGAAGGCATCGTAGGCGATGTCGTAGTAGCTCTTGTAATTCGTAGGACGAGCGTAGGCAGCACCATGAGCGTCGGTGTAGTCGGGATGACGCTCCAAGCGAGAAGCGGGGGTTACGTCCAGACGATAGGTCTGGTAGCTACCAGCCTCCATAGCGATACGGCCCAACAGCGCATAGGCATACTGCTTGGTGAACCTGTTCTTGTTGGTAGCAGTCAGCTCGGGGCAGAGGTCCTTAGCCTTCTGCAACTCGGCGATCACCTTGTCGTAAATGTCTAGACGAGAGGTGAAGGCGGTGGGGTTGTCATGCAGCGTGAATACGGAGAACACGTCGCCGTACCACTTGATGAGCTCTCGGTAGCAGGTAGCCTTCATGCAGACAGCCTGACCATAAATCTCGCCATAAGCCTTGCCGTCTTTCGGATCGGCCAGCATGGCATCGGTGATACCATCGGTGAGGATGTTCATCGTGGGGATGATACCGTAGAGCTTTGCGTAGGCTGTTGCGTCGTCAGAGTTGTTGAGGCCCTGCAGCACGTTGAAGGTAGAGATGATAGAGGGATCACCACCATTGTAGAAGGTCTCGATTTGCAGACGACCGGTGTTCTGCTCACCACCGTGGCGCTCGATATCAGAACCGGCAGCATCGGTAGCATAGAAGAGGTTGTTGCCGAAGATCTGGTCGCGCAGGACTTGGTGGAAATTCGTATAAGCTCCTTCCAGTGTTGTCTGGCAACCGTCGATGGACGACACGGCCAGTTCCGCCGTAACGGTGGAGGGAGAACTTGTTTCAAGATAGTCGCCACAGGAGCTTACGGCGAGCATGCCTGCTGTGCAAAGGGCGACTCCTAATATCTTATTTCTCATATTGTTAATCATTTTTGGGTTTGTTTTTAGAATGCTACGTTAAGACCGAAGGTGAAGGTACGGCTGCGTGGATAAGAGTTGTAGTCGAAACCTGGTGTGGGGAATCCCGAGTAGTTGGGGTCCATTGAACCGTTGGTGTTCACGTCAGGATCGAGTCCGTCATAACCCTTAATGCAGAAGAGGTTACCAGCGGTGAAGTAGACACGAGCATTGCTGAGGCCAATTTTGTTGATTAGCAGCTTCGGCAGCGTGTAGCCGATGGTCAGAGACTGCAGGCGGAGGTAAGCGGCGCTCTCGATGTAGTCGTCGCTGACGATAGGAGCATCGTCGTTGGCAATGTAGCTCAGCAGACCATACTCAGCACCGGCGTTGCGAGCACGCAGCTCGTTGGGGTCGGTGATGACGTAGAGATTGCCGTTGCCGTCGATGTTGTACATGCTCCAGCTGTTGTCGAACTTGGTGTCCAGACGGTTCATAGCCGACCACTTGGTGTTGTTACCGCTGTGTACCGAACGGGCTGCGTTGGCGTTGAAGACTTTACCGTCGAGCTGATAAGCGAAGTTGGCGGCGAAGTCGAAGTCCTTGTAGCGAGCGTTGATGTGGAAACCACCAGTGTGCTTGGGAGCCATGCGGCCAATGATGTCTACATCGCCCTTGTCTACGACGCCGTCGTTGTTGTTGTCCACATACTTAGGCATGCCGGGGAAGGCATTCTGGCCGTCGGGACGAGTGTAGTTGTTCTGACCTGCATAGGTTGTCAGCTTGTTGTCGGCAACACCGGGCTTCAGCGTCCAGACGTTGTTACCAGCGGCATCCTGAGAGATGGTGAAGTCGTCGACACCATAGAAACCGGCAGCCTTGTAACCTGTAATCAGACCAACGGGCTCGCCTTCCTTAATAATATAAGGTTTAGCAGGATTCATGGCAGATGAAGCAAAACGCATCACACCGTCCATGTTGGCATCGGCGGGAACGCTCTCAATCTTGTTGACGTTGTAGTTGTAGGTGATACCAACGCTCAGGTCTACATCCTTCTTGCGCAGGATGTTGTAGTTCAGAGCGAGCTCAATACCCTTGTTAGAGGTCTTGGCGGCGTTCTGGAACTGGTAAGAGTAACCAGCGATGGAGTTGATAGGAATACGCATCAGACAGTCCTTCGTGGTGTTCCAGTAGAAGTCGATAGAACCGTTGAACTTGCCACCGAGGAAGCCGTAGTCCAAACCGACGTTACGAGAGATGGTCTTCTCCCAAGTCAGGTCGGGGTTACCCTTCAGCTTGCCGGGCTTGTAGCTGAAATAGCCGTCGCTGCCCTGCTCGCTGACCCATTCGTCGATGAATGCGCTGGCAGAGATTCCGTCGTTACCGGAGACACCCATAGAGAGACGCAGCTTCAGGTTGTCGAGCCAGCTGCTGGCATTCTGCAGGAAGGGCTCGTCAGAGATACGCCAAGCGATAGCTCCAGCGGGGAAGTAACCCCAGCGGTTGCCCTCGGCGAACTTGGAAGAACCGTCGGCACGCATGGTGAAGGTGAAGAGGTAGCGGCCCAAGAGGTTGTAGTTGGCACGGGCGAACCAAGAGAGGGTGTGAGAAGACACACCGATGCTGTTCTTGAAATAGCTCTGGTTGCGGTCCTGTGACATCTGAATCTGACCGAAGGCCATTTCCTTGCTCCAGGTGTTAGGATACTGGTAGCCGAAGATCTCAGAAGAGTTGGAGCGGCTACCCAGGACTTCGTTACCAAGCAACAGCGTTACGGAGTGGTTGTCGTTCTTGATGAGGTCGGCGAAGTCGTAGTTCAGGGTTGTGGTCCACGAAGTGTTGTATCCGTCGCCCTGAGTCAGTTTAGCAGTAGCGACGAGGTCGCGGCCGGTGTTCGGACCCTGCCAGGCCTCAGCCTTCGACCAGTTGCGCGACAGGCTCAGCTCGGTTCTGGCGGTCAGGTTCTTGATAATCTCCCAGGTCAGGGCGGTGTTCAAGCGAACGCGCTGCTGCTTCTTGGTGTAGTCGTTGTCGTCGATAACGGCAACGGGATTGTACTGAGGCTCTGCAAAGAGGTTACCCTCGCCAAACTCGGTACGAGCACCATTGCCCAGAGGATTGTCGATGGGGTTGAACATCCACGGATAAACCAGCGTGTTGTTCATGGTTGCCGTGTTGCTCTGGAAGAACTTGTTGTTGCGCAGCTTGCTCTCTGTGTAGCGAGCGTCAACATCCAACTTCAGGTTATGGGTAATCTTCTGCTGCAGCTTCAAGTTGATGTTCCAGCGGCTGTAGCCGGAATTCTTGGTAGTGCCGTCGTCGTCAACGAAACCGACAGAAGCAAAGTACTTGGTCTTGTCTGTACCACCGCTGATGGAGAGGTCGTGGTTCCAGCTGTGACCGCTGCGGAATACATCCTCCATGTAGTTGTGGGCAGAAACGTTGTTATAGTCGTTCAGGTGGTTGCCGTTGGCAGCTCCCAGACCGTAGTAGCGGGCGATGTTGTCACCATAGCCTGCAGCGGTCATGTATTCCCAAGAACGACGAACATAGGTATAGGCATTCTGAGTGTCCAGCAATTTGGGCTTAGCCTTGATCTGGTAGTACATGTTGTACTTGATCTGGGGCTTGCCTTCCTTGGCGGTCTTGGTCGTTACCAGGATGACACCGTTAGCACCACGGGCACCGTAGATAGCGGTTGATGAGGCATCCTTCAGCACGTCGATAGACTCGATCTGGTCGGCGGGGATGTCGTCGATGGTGCTGACAGCAATACCGTCAACAATGAACAGAGGGTCGTTAGACTGTGTGATAGAACCACCACCACGAACGCGGATGGCCATCTCTGCACCAGGACGACCGTCCTGAGCGGTGATGTTCACACCGGCCAGCTTACCCTGCAGTGCCTCGGAAACGTTGGCAACAGGAACCTGGGTCAGAGCGTCACCGGTAACCGATGATACTGAACCCGTCACGTCCTTACGCTTCATCGTACCGTAACCGATGGCTACAACCTCTTCCAGCTGCGTGTTGTCGTCAGACAGGGTGACGTTGATGCTTGACTTGCCAGCAGCGTTCACAGTCTGCGTCTTCATACCGATGTAGGAGATGACGATAGGCTTGTTGGCCGTTAACTTGATGGTGAAATTTCCGTCGAAGTCAGTCACACCGCCGTTCTTAGTGTCTTGTTCCACTACGCTGGCGCCGATGACCGGCTCGCCCTGAGAGTCTTTCACGTTGACCTTAACGGTCTGTGCACTAATGCTGCCTACGAATAATAGGAAAGCAAGCACAAGTGCACTTCGCATACTTCTCATTTTTTCAGACATAAATTAGTAGTTTTAAATGTTAAACAATATTGTTGTAGTAAATATTTTCCGTGCAAAGGTATAAAGAAATTTTAAGAAATCAAAAGGATTGCAATGTTTTTTTTCGTAAACGTTTACGTTTTTAACATTGCGGGGGCTTTTTTCTTCACAAGAGAGATGCGGCGATGGGGAGCAGGCGGTGCTATTTGAAATTAGGCCGATGATGCAAATAATTATTTAAGGATTTACGCGCGCGTGCGTACTATGATTTTTTATTTTTGGTGTATCATCCTACACAATGCATCGAATAGCCTTTGTTTACAGGTGTTCAGATAGTGATAGATATAGTGATAGATGTGATAGATAACGGCGAAATTTAACACAAATTCACTAAAAAACGTGTATAAAAACTTGCAAATGTAGTCGGAATTTTGTAATTTTGTAGCTGAAAAGATAAAGATAATTGTTTCATAAAATAGACCGATTTGCTTATGAGTGATTTCGATTTCAGTAAGGTTCCGACCTTTTATCAGTTTTGTTTCAACAGCCAGTGCCCGCGCAGTGGCGAGTGTCTGCGCTTTCTTGCCGGTCAGCATGTGCCAGCAACGCTTCAGACCGGTATGGCCATCTATCCTACCGCCGTTCGCGACGGACAGTGTGAGTTCTTCCGGCACACCCATGTGTTGCGCATGGCGTGGGGATTCGACAATATCTACAACCCCCTGAAGTCCTACTTCCGACCGATGGCCCGCAAGGCCGTCCGTGATATGTTCGGCAGCGAGGGCACCTACTACCGCTACCACCACGGCGAGCGCAAACTGACGCCCGAGCAGCAGGAGCAGGTTGCCCAGATCCTGAAGAAGTACGACTACGACGGTCCCGTGACCTTCACGCACTATGAGAATACCTACGACTTTGGCATCTGATGTCTGGAGCGTTTCACTCCGGTATATGGAGCAAGTCACTCCAATGGGTGGAGCAACTCACTCCAATGGTTGGAGCGACTTACTCCAAGGGCTGGAGCAAAACGCTCCAAGGGCCTGGAGCGCCAACAGAGACTTTTTTCGAGAGAATTGGTCGCTTCGCTCAAAATTTCCAAAAAATTGAATCAGAAAATTAAATAAAAGCACAGAAGATATAAAAGAATAGATGAAAATATCATTAATACGAACCAACAAGAAAAACGTTCCGACGCTCAAGGTGTTGGAAGTGAGCGATGTACTGGAACTCATGCGGAGCGACACGCCGTATGAGGATGTTGACGGACTGCGCAGTTTTATGCGGTGGGCCGACACCTACTCCAGATATCAGTTTATGTATCGCCTGCCGGTGGTCTATCCCTCCGTGCAGCTGGCGCCGGTACACGATGGACAGCACCGGTTCCGTGCCTTCAACGGTCTGCTGACGCTGACCATCGGACCGCTGAGTGACCGTGACGACGCCTGGCGCATCAAGGATGCCGTCAAGCAGTTGCCTATGACGGTCTGCGCCCTGTTGGGCAGCAGCGGGCGCTCGGTGAAGGTCATCGTGCGCATCGCAAGGGCCGACGGCACCCTTCCGCAGAGCGAGCAGGAGGCCGCAACACTCTGCGAACAGGCCTATCCGCTGGTCTGCCGACTCTATCAGACTCTCATCGACCTGACACCCGTTGCCACTCCTGTCACCGTTGATGTCGCCCGACAGAAAGGGCAGGGGAGCATGCTCATGGCGGGCTTCCGCCAGACGCTGGACCCTCAGCCGTTCTACCGTCCTGATGCTAGTCCGCTGCTGGTCAGCGGCGCCAGCACGATGGCACCCGTCACGTCCGTGACTGCCGTAGCATCCGTGACGGACGTGACTGCTGCACCCTCTGCTGAAACAGTCGACACGGCTGCTGCCGGCTCGTTGCCAGCCGGCTCGCAGGAGGCCCGCATCAGCGAACAGGTGCGCAAGCTCATCGCTCTGCTGCAGAGCCGCTATGCCTTCCGCAAGAACTGTGTCATGGGATATGTGGAGTACCAGGTCAAGTCGGAGCCGTACTACGGTTGGCGCCCCGTCGACGAGCAGGTGCGCAACAGCATGGCTATGGAGGCGCAGCTGGCCGGACTCAACGTGTGGGACAAGGACATCACCCGCTACCTGAATTCCAACCTCGTTCGCAACTACGACCCCATCGAGGACTACCTGTGGGAGGTGCGCGACAAGTGGGACGGTCACGACTACATCGGCGACCTGGCACGGCGCGTGCCCACCCGCGAGAAGCGATGGCCGCGCTGGTTCCGTACCTGGTTCCTGGCGATGGTGGCCCAGTGGCGCCACTATAATCCGCGCTACGGCAATGCGCTGGCACCGCTGCTCATCTCGCAGCAGGGCTACAACAAGTCGACCTTCTGCCGCATGCTCATCCCCCACGAGCTGCAATGGGGCTACAACGACAACCTGGTGCTCAACGAGAAGAAGTCCGTGCTGCAAGCCATGAGCCAGTTCCTGCTCATCAACCTCGATGAGTTCAACCAGATTAGTCCCAAGGTGCAGGAGGGATTCCTGAAGAACCTCATCCAGCTGGCCTCCGTCAAGGTGAAGCGCCCCTATGCCAAGCATGTTGAGGAGTTTCCCCGTCTGGCATCGTTCATCGCCACCGCCAACATTACCGACATCCTCTCGGACCCCTCCGGCAACCGCCGTTTCATCGGTGTCGAGTTGACCGGCCCCATCGATGTTACCACGCCCGTCAACTACACGCAGCTGTATGCCCAGGCGATGACGCTGATTGACCAGGGCGAGGCTTACTGGTTAGACGACAAGCAGACGCAGGAGGTGATGCATTCCAACGAGCGCTTCCAGCTGCGGTCGCCCGAGCAACTGTACTTTGCCGAGTGCTTCCGTGTGGTCGCCGACGAGTCCGAAGGCCAGTGGTACTCCGCTGCGGCCGTCTTCAACGTCATCAAGCTTCGCGCCGGCGCAACCCTGCATGGCGGCAACGTCATCCGCTTCAGCCGCATCCTGGCCAACATCCCCGACATCCAGCGTCGCCGTACCGCCCGCGGCGTCGAGTATCTCCTTGCCCGCCGCCCGTTGGTGCTGTAATTTACTCGGGCTTGTGCTGTTTTTTAGTTAAAATACTGTTAAAAAACGCCTTAATCCTACACATCCTACACTCATCCTACATCGTTGGAATGCCGATTCCCACAGAGTTTGTGTAGGATGTGTATGTTGTGTAGGATGATTTTAAAAAAAACAGAGGCGAAACCTTGCGGCTCCGCCTCTGATTGCCTCTGCAAAATGTAAATTTTACCCTCCTGGCTAAACGTCAGAATTAACGTTGTCCAGTCATTTCAATATGTTCATTTTTCTTGTCCTCTATATGGAAATAAATCAAAAGACCAGTTCCGAATATAGCTACTGTGATTAATGAAATGATAGCTCCCATGATATTCCTCCTAATTATTATTCTTATTTTTATTTCTATTTCTATTATGTAATCTTCTTTTCTCCTCGTCATTCCCTTTCTTCATAAGCAAAGTTCCAAATGCTAGTGAGAGAAAAAGAACAAATGAAGAAGCAACCATTAACCAGGGTTGACTCAACCCCTCAATCATAGAGGTTAGCAACATGGCCGTCAAGACGTATTTTGCTACGTCAAGGAACCATTTGCCGTATTCTTCTTTAATATTCATGCTGCAAAGATAGAGATTTCTTTTGTAATTGCCAAATATTTTGGAAAAAATCAGAGGCGAAACCTTGCGGCTCCGCCTCTGTAGTCTAAAATCTGTGTGATCTGTGCGATCTGTGTGCGATGATTACTTCTGCATAATCTTTACGCCATCCCTGATCACAAGTCCCTTGTAAGCAGCGTCAACGCGCTGGCCGGCAAGGTTGAAGATGACCTTCTCGCCGCGCTCGATGGCAGCCTTGACGGCATGGATGCCGGTGGCTGTGCCTTCAACCTGCTTGGCCTCACCGAAACCACCGCGGCCGTTGGCTGCACGGATGGTGAGGTTGTCCTTCTCGGCATCGATGGTGATGGCAAAGCTGCTACCGGCAGTGATACCGGCGAACGCACCGTTCTTCTCAATCAGGTAAGCCGTAGCACCGTTGTTAGCCGGTGTCCATGTAACGTTGCCGTTAGCATAGGTTGCAGCGGGAGCCTCCAGCTGAGCGGC
>OCTW011571764.1_pt1 | contig 11330 bp, 8 predicted proteins | sample 1539671 | NCBI WGS metagenome assembly OCTW01 (sample SAMN02144230, study PRJEB22623) | gut metagenome | biome: sheep rumen | host: Ovis aries | place: New Zealand | reverse complement strand
ACCTGGAAGTTTGGCCATGGGGCGATGTACTGAGCGTAGTCCACGATGTAGTCCCAGATGAAGAGATGGGGTGCTATCTGTGCCCAGCCGCGCATGTCGTTCATGAATGCCTCGTTCTGTGGGCAGCCGGCTGTAAGAGGGTGGGCAAAGCAGCATTCGATGCTGCACAGACGGATGACTACGTTGTCACGTGGGACAATACCGGTGGGTGGTCGGCGTGTATATTGATAGGCAAAGGTGCCCACGTATTTGTCGGGAAATTCCTGTCTCACCGCATCGGCTACCTGATTCACGAACCAGACCACGATGCCGGCATGCCCGCCGTACTGTGCCTCGATAGCCTGGCACTTCTCGCACTGGCAGAATAGCTGGTTGTCGTTCTGTGAGAGGCTGTAGATACGGAAACCTGGGTGTTCGCGTATCACCTTCATGAGTCGTGTCTTGCACAGCTCCAGCACCTCGGGATTGGAGAGGCATAGCTGGGCGTAGGTGGAGAGGCGCTTGCCGTCGCGCAGGCTGAAGTACTCGGGATGTGTGTCGTAGAATTCCTTTGGCGTGACGAACTGTCCCATGGTGTGGCAGCCCCAGTAGCCTTCCTCGTTGCCATATTCATTGCTGACTGGGCCGCGCATGTTCTCCTTGACGTGGGCGCCCCACTCGTATTTCCCGTCCGTATAGCGATAATTGTGGTAGCGGAACTGGATGGCGGGGCTCTCGCTATGGTCAAGCACAGGTAACCGCCAGCGTGTCTGCTTGGGGACCACCGTGCAGTCGGGCGTCAGCCAGTGGACACCCAACTCGCGCTCCAGAAAGGTGAATACGCCGTACATCGTGCCACGCTGTGCACCGCCCCAGATGAGGAGGTCGTGTCCCATGGTGCGATAGGTGAAGCTCTCGTCGTCGTTCTCTGGCTTTGCCTCGCCTGTGAGGTCTGCGATGCGCTCATTGTAGCCCACATAGATACGTCGGCCGCGTGTGTTCAGGTCATTAGTCACGGGCAGCTCGGCTCCGCTGATTTCTTTGATATACTGTTGCAGCTCACTTGCCGCCTTCTGTTCCGACGTGGATGCCTGGGCCGAGACCACTATCTGGTAGTTGCTCTTTCCGTTGCGGAAGAGCCAATTGGAAGCATTGGCACTCGTGGAGGTCAGCATGAAGGCCACGGCAGCGAAGAGCTGCAAGGCGCGGGAAATGTTTATGCGTAGCATGGTTTCGAGGTTTATTGTTTTTTGGATTTTACGTATTGTCGTACACCGAGCAGGAGCAGAAGCAATGCGAGGATGGCCAGGGCCGTGTAGGCGATGGTCTCGGTGGTCTGGATGCTTCGGGGTTTGAAGGTCATCGTCACGGTGTGTTTGCCAGACGGCACGCGGATGGCACGCAGCACATAGTCGGCGCGAGCGATGGGCGCGGCCGTCCCGTCGATGGTGCATGTCCAGCTGGGGTAGTAGATGTCGCTGAATACGATGATTCCGCCATTGGCGCTTTCCACCTCGTAGGACAGTTCATTGGCCTCATAGGCGGTCAGTGTGACGATGGCCGTAGAGTCTGTTCCTGTTGCCTCGCCCAGGGTGTCGCTGAACCGACGGTCCACGACGGCTGTCCGGCGCAGGTCGGTGCTGCGCAGGGCTGCCAGCTCTGTATCTGCATCGTCCACGTATTTGATGTCGTTGACAAACCATCCGTTGCCGTAGGCATGCGGATTCATCGCAGGCATCTTCTTGCCGTCCTGCGTGCCCAGTATCAGATATTTGGTGTTGAGCATGTTCAGCACGGGGAACAGGCTGTCGCCGTTCACTTCGTCGAGACGGCCTCGACTGTCAATGACGGCTTGCTGTGCGGCGCGCATCTCGGGCTGAATATGTGCCTCGATAAGTTCCTGATAGCGGCGTAGCTTGGCAGCGTGATAACCGCCGATGCTCTTATGGTAGTAGGATGTGGTGTTGTCGTTGAAAGTATTCACGCTGAGGTCCAGTACGCGATAATACTTGTCCGTATCCTGCAGGATGAGTTCGTCGGCTTGCGATTTGGGGAAGGTCTGCTCGTTGGTGCGTGGACGGGAGAACATTCCGTCGTTCAGGTAACGCTTGTTCACTCCCCACATATCCACCAGACAGAGCAGCGTGAGGGCAGCTACGAGGGGCTTCGCCTTCAGCCACTTTTGCCGATAGGCCAGTAGCAAGGCGGTGCCGGCAGCCACGAAGAAGAAACTGCGCAGAGCGTCGGAGGTGAACATGGCTCGGCGCATCTCGCTGATGTTTGTGACAATCCCGGCCATCATTTCCTTGGGGATATAGCCCGCTTCGACGTACTGCTGCATGTAGCGCATGTCGGTGGAAGAGAAGTAGGAGCCGAAGAATACGTCGGGCATCAGCCAGAAGAGCAGTGCGATGCCGCCCGTCAGCGCGAAGGCTATAGTAATATAATGTACGCGCGCGAGGCGACCGTCGTGCCCGGTGAGGCATTCTGGTTCGTCCACCACCTTCTTTAGTGCCAGCATGGCCAGCAGGGGAATGGTGAATTCGGCAATGACCAGTATGCTGGCCACCGTGCGGAACTTGTCATACATCGGTATGTAGTCAAGGAAGAAGTCGGTGAATGGCATGAAGTTCTTGCCCCATGAGAGCAGGATGCTGAGCACGGTGGCTCCCAGCAGGCACCACTTCATCGGTCCCTTGACGATAAACAGACCCAGGACAAAGAGGAACAGCACGAAGGCACCCACATAGACCGGTCCGCTGGTGCCCGGCTGCTCGCCGAAATACTGGGTGAAGGCGCCGTAGATGGGGGCGTAGGTCTGGTTGGCCTTCTTCATGGCTGTTTTGTTGCCGGACAGTGCGTGCGAGGCTCCGCCCTTGGTGTTGGGCACCAGCAGCGTCCATGTCTCGCCTTTTCCGTAGCTCCACGCTGTGATGTACGAGCGTTCCAGTCCGCTGCTGGTCTGGTCGGCCGGATCCTTGGTCTTCTGCGTCAGCTCGCTCTTGCCACGCATGCTCTCCCGACTGTATTCCCAGGTGTGATATAGGTTGCTCAGGTTGATGCACACGCCAATCACTCCGCCTACGGCAAAGGCTGCCGTGCCGGCCATCCATTGGCGCAGCGTCTTCTTGCGGAATGCCTCGATGAGCCAGGCCAGGAGCATGAAGCCGATGACAAAGAGGAAGTAATAGGACATCTGCACGTGGTTCGACAGGATCTGCATGGCGGTAAAGAGGGCTGTGCAGATGATTCCTGCCAGATAGCGCCCCCGGTGACAGAGCACCAGTCCCGCAATGGTGGGAGGAATGAAGCTGAGCGTGAGTAGTTTCCAGATGTGTCCCGCTGCAATGATGATGAAGTAATAGCTCGAGAAGGCCCACAGCACGGCGCCCAGGGCAGCCATCCATGCACGGAAGTCAAAGGCACGCAGCAGGATGTAGAAGCCCAGCAGCATCATGAATACATAGGCCACCACGGCGGGAAGGCCCAGCTGGTAGATATGTTCCAGACGTCCCAGCGTGTCGGTGGAGGGGTAGGAGGGAGCCATCTGATACGTGGGCATGCCAGAGAAGAGCGTGTTCGTCCAGCGGGTGCGCTCGCCGTGGTGTGCGGCACGGTAGTGTTCCATCTCCATGTTGCTGCCCACGGCTGCACTGTGGTCGTTACCTGTCAGTACCAGTCCTTCGGTCACAGGCTTCCAGAAATACACCATGCCGACGGCTACAAAGAAGACGATAGCTGCCACGTCGGGGAGGATACTCTTGAGAAATGTTTTCATGTCGGTGAATGTTTACGTGGTATGGGAAAAAAGTGACTCCCCGCCTTTGCGGGGCGAGGAGTCTTTGTTGCCGTGTCGCGTATTGCTTCGTGCTTGACGAAGCACGCGCCGGAAGAGTTTTTACTTGCGCAGGCCGAGTGCCTTCACAATGGCACGATAGCGCTCGATGTCGCGTGACTTCAGATAGTTGAGCAGTGAACGACGCTTACCTACCAGACCCGTCAGAGCGCGCTCTGTGCTGTGGTCCTTGCGGTTCTGCTTCATGTGCTCCGTCAGGTGCTTGATGCGGTAGGTGAACAGAGCAATCTGGCTCTCTGCGCTACCTGTGTCCTTGGCTCCCTGGCCATACTGGCTGAAAATCTCTTCCTTCTTAGTCGAATCTAAGTACATAATTGTGTGTTTATGTGTTAAACTTGTTCCACGTGCAGCGGCCACTCTCTCGGCACTGCATCGCAAATGCGGTTGCAAAGGTACGAATAAGCGAGGACATAGCAAAGAAAACGCCTGTTTTTTTTGCTTTGTCGAGCGAAAGTGCTTTCGGGACTATGTCCCAAAGGTACGAATAAGCGAGGACATAGCAAAGAAAACGCTTGTTTTTTTTGCTTTGACTGTCGAAAGTCTTCCCTTTTGCATGCGGGAGGGGGAAATTATTTGCTCGCCTTCCCGGGGTGGTCGGTGTTGATATAGTCGATGTCGAGTCGCCGGGTCATTCGCCATGCATTCTTGTTGTCGGGGAATCCCCATATCCTGAACTTGCAGCCCTGGCGGTGGGCCTTCTTTACGTCGCGGCGTATCTTCTGCTGGTCCTCCTTGCTCATCTTTCCGATTCCCTTCCACTTGGTGTACAGGCCTCGATATTCGCTGATGAGGGGGATGCGGCGCAGCTGCTCGGGGGTGTACGTAGTCTCGATGCGTCCGTCGAAGAATACATAGGGCGGATAGGCATCGAAGTCTTCGGGTTTCACCTTGTCGCCGGTGATTGTGAGCTGTATGGCTGCTGGATTTGCAGTAGGGTCGAAATAGTGCTTGTAGTTCTTTTCCTCAATGAAACGTACGAGGGCGTCAAGCGTCTCCCGTCCTGTCTTCAGGTCCACCAGGAGCTGGAACGATGTGCCATCGTCATAGGCCGCGCCACCATGCTGTTCCATCACCTGACGTATGGGTTGCAGGTACATCGCCTCCAGTGTGCGCTCGGGGCGGATGTCTTTTTTGTCGTGGCTCACATAGAGTACTCCCTCCACCAACCAGATGTCGGCCTCGATGGAGGCTGCGTGTGCCTCGTAGGCTCCCCAGAAGGGACGTGCCTGGGCATAGTCATTGTGTGAATGTATGAGCGTGCGCTTGCCTGCAATGGGCAGGGTGCCCAGCAGGCATGTGAGGAGAAGGGCGAGTGTCTTGTTTCTCAGCATGTTTTTGTGTTTTGTGTCGGTTACATTATAATAGATGTGTGCGTGTGGCATTCTTTCCTTTGCCCTCACTGTGCTCTCTCTGCATCGTTCCGCAAGGGGAAGTAGCGTCCGTAGGTGAGCATGCGCCACAGCCACTCCAGCGGTCCGAAACGGAAATAGTGCAGCCATAGGCGGCAGCACGCAACCTGAACGAGGAAGGTGGCCGCCGCAATTATCTCCACCATGATGAGTGGGAGTCGTGTGCCCCATGCCAGCCCTACGCCGTAGAACAGTGCGATGCCTATGAGTGTCTGTGTCAGATAGCAGGTGAGTGCCATGCGTCCTGCGGGACATAGTGCGGCGAAGAGCGTCGGATTTTGTCGGCTGCGGCTGTAGAGGCAGAGTGCGCAGATGTAGGCCACAGCCAGTGGCACTACGCTGACGGCATAGAGCAGCGAATGTAACGTCGGGCTGCCGAGAAGGTGACCGTGAGTGGCACTCCATGCGTAGAGTATCGACGTGGGTGCCCCCACAAGGAGCGAGATGCGGAACACCCTCTTGAGTGGCAGTTCGTGCAGGCGATTGTAGAGGCGATGCTTGCCGATAAGGTAGCCCAGGAGGAAGAGACCTATCACCTTGGGCACACGATGACCGCCTACAAACTCCCACATCCGTTCATAGGCTCCCTGCATCAGAAAGGCATGTATGGACTCGTAGTCGTGTGCATCGTGGAGCCAGCTGGCAAAGTTCTGTTCCGTGATGCCGCGTCGCGAAGCCTCGGCCCACCACGCTTGATAGCATGGCGCCGCCCAGTCGGTGTGGGTCAGTTCCTGGATGGCATCGAGGCCCACAGGCAGTATCAGCATGCCCACTGCGATGCGCAGCAGCCATTTGTCCGGCAGCGGGGCCAGACCAATCAATAGCATGCCGCACACGGCATAGAGCAAGAGTATGTCTCCACTCCATAGCATCATTAGATGTGCAGCACCGATGGCGGCCAGTATCAGCATGCGTCGCAGGAACAGCATGCGGCTGTGTCGGGCCAGGATGAGCGAGAATCCCACGCCGAAGAGCAGGGAGAAGATGGTGTAGAACTTTCCGTCAACCAGCAGATAGAGCAGGAAGTGTACGCCCCTGTCGGCACCTGAGAGTGGGAGGGCTGCCTGCTCCTGCGGCGAGAGGAATGTCCAGAGTGCGAACTCTGGGAAGTTGGCCAGCGCAATACCTAAAAGTGCAAAACCGCGGAGCGCGTCCAGTATCTGGGCGCGCTCCCACGTTTGTGTAGGCAGATGATTGTGGGTCATGTGTCTTGGTGCGATCTGTTATCCTTGCTGTGCGCAGGTGCCTTTCGTCGTCGTTTAGCACGGACGCTTCTTGGGCAGATGGAATACCTCCTGCACCTCGCGCATGGCCTCTTCGGTCATGCCGTCGGGTTCGGAGCCCATTGAGCGTGCACACATGTAGATGTTGGCAGCCTTGCAGAGCACGTCGGTCTGGTCAAAGGCATCCATGATGTCCGTGCCCACGGCTACCGTGCCATGCTTTTCCCAGAGCACCACGTCGTGCTCCTTGATCTGTTCCAGCGTAGCGTCGGCCAGCTCCACGCTGCCCGGCAGCTTGTAAGGCACGATGCCGATACCCAGGGGGGCGAAGGCCAGTGTCTCGGGAATCATTGACCATAGCACGCGTGTCATCTCGCCGGGGCGCAGGAAACGCTCGATGTGCGACATGGCCACCAATTCGATGGGGTGGGTGTGCAGCGTGGCTTTGTACGTGCTGCCAGTCTCAAGCAGGTAGTTCTGCAGGGCCAGGTGCGACGGCAGTTCGCTCGTCGGCATCACGGGTTCGTCGGCAATAATCTCATAGGATGCACAGTCGTCGCAGATGCGGATGATTGCTCCGTTCTTCATGGGCCATCGGGCCAAGTCGCGCATGCGCTTGCCCGTGCCCTTGGCATAGAAGTACTTGCCCTTCAGCGCGGGGAGCACTTTCCCTATCTGCCGGGCGGGAGCCAATGCGGGCAGCGAAGCAATCTCGCTGTCCACATATTCGGTGATGTTTACGGTGATGTTGCCGCCGTTACGCTCGGCCCATCCTTTCTGCCACAGGTAGCCGGTCACTTCGGCTACGTCATCAATCACGGCCTTGAGTGCCGGACGGTTGTCTAAGATACTTTTCATTTCGTCTGATTACAATAGTTGAGGCACGAATGTGCTGAAGATAAGAACGATGATGCCGCATACAAGCACCGTGATGGTCTTGCTGTTGCATCCCTTCCATTCCTTGAGGATGATGCCCCAGACGTTGGAGAACGTCACGTTGAGAGCCATCAGGATACAGAAGGAGAGCGTGTCCATGGCGCTGCCAGCCTCGAAGAACGAACGGCCCAGCGAGAGTCCGAAGAACTGGCTGTACCACAATGCTCCGGCCAGCGCGCAGAAGAGCAGGTTGTTGCCCCATACGGCGGTCTTGCCGTAGTCGCCCCATGTCTTGTTCTTCTGGTTCTGATAGAAGCAGTAGATGGCATTCGTCACAAAGCCACCCAGCGTGACAAGCAGTGTGGCGGGCAGCGTGCGGAACATTGGATCGGTCAGTTCGCCGAAGTTGATGTCCTTGCCAAACTCCAGGCCCACGTTGAAGCAGCCGCTCATGAAGCCGGCGAGCAGGGCGATGGTCAGTCCCTTGGGGAAGTTGAAGTCCTTGACGGCTGCCTTCTTCTCCTCCTCCGACAGCGAGGCACTCTTCATCGAGCCGGCCACGCCGATGATAGCGATGCCCAGCAGGGTCACAGCCACGCCGATAAGCACGGCTGCCGTGAGCGACTGCAGTGCGTTCAGCTCAGGGAAGAAGATATTCAGCAGCACGGGCCCCATGATGGTACCCAGTGCGGCACAGGTGCCCAGTGCGATACTCTGGCCCAGTGCTACGCCCAGATAGCGCATGGAGAGGCCGAATGTCAGGCCGCCCACGCCCCACAGTATACCGAAGAAGATGGTCATCCACAGATTGAATGAGGGTGCCTGGGCAAACAGGCCAAAGAGCGACTCGCCCGAAGGTACTGCCAGCAGGGCTCCCAGGAGGGGGAACACCAGCCAGGCAAACACGCCCTGTACTATCCAGTAGCTTTCCCAGCTCCATTCTTTGATGCGGTTGATGGGCACGTAGCTGCTCGACTGGCAGAAGGCGCCGATGGCGATTATTAGTAGTCCGATGATGATTGACATAGTCTCTGCGTTTTTAGTTTATACTGAATAATATAATTCTCCCCTGCTCTCCCGGGGAGGGCAGGGGAGGTGTGTGTGCTTCTTATCGCTTGCTGGTCACGTTGGCCTCGTACTGCTCAATCTCAGCGATGAAGTCGGTGCCCACGGGCACGTCGTTGCGCTGGCAGAACTCGTCATAGACGGCGTTCCAGGGCAGTGCCTTCATCTCCTCGAGCATGGCCAGGTTCTGGAATGTCTTGCCTTCGAGCTCATACTTGCCAATCAGTGCGGAGGGCTCCAGCAGGGCGCGGGTCATGCACTTCTGAGCGGCACGCGAACCGGTTACGTAAGCGCCTACGCGGTTGATGCTGCCGTCGAAGTAGTCCAGGCCGTAGTGTACGCGGTCGAGCGCCTTGGCACGTACGATTTCCTGGAAGAGCTCCAGTGTCGGGTCGTCCATCAGCGTCACGTGGTCGCTGTCCCAGCGGATGGGGCGGCTCACGTGGAGCATCAGCTCGGGCACGAACTGCAGCACTGCGCTCACCTTGTCGGCGGGGCTTTCTGTGGGATGGTAGTGGCCCGTGTCGATGGTCAGCAGGGTGTTGTTCTTGGCAGCGTATGCCGTGTAGAAGTCGTGGCTGCCCACGGTGAAGCTTTCCAGTCCGATGCCGAACACCTTGCCCTCGATGCTGTCCTTCATCATGGGCTGTTTCTTGGCAAAGATCTCGTCGAGCGACTCCTTCAGCAGCTGGCGATAGAGATAGTGGTTCACGCTCTGGTCCTTGCATCCGTCATGCACCCACAGGTTCATGATACAGGGGTCGTTCTGTGCTTCGCCGATGGCGTTCGAGATGTCGCGGCAGCGCTTTGTATGCTCGATCCAGAAGTCGCGGATGCCCTTGTCGGGGTTGGCCAGCGTGAGGTTGCCGCTCTTCGGGTGAGAGAAGGACGTGCTGTTGAAGTCCAGCTTTGTGTCGTTCTCCTTGCCCCACTCGATCCAGCTCTTGAAGTAATCGACCGTCACTTCGTCGCGGTCCACTACCTTGCCCTTGAAGTCTCCGTAGATTTCGTGCAGGTTCAGTCGGTGTGTGCCGGGGATGAGGCTCTTTGCCTTGAGGATGTCGGCGCGCAGTTCGTCGATGTTGCGTGCCTTGCCGGGATAGTTACCTGTACTCTGGATTCCGCCCGAGAGGGCGCCGGCCTGTACCTCGAAACCGCTTACGTCGTCGGCCTGCCAGCAGTGCATGCTCAGGTGGAAGTCCTGCAACTGTGCCAATACTTTCTCTGTGTCGATGCCATACTCGGCATAGCGTTCCTTGGCCAGTTCGTAGGCCTTCGTGATTTTCTCGCTTTTCATTTTTTCTGTTTTTTAGTTTATGGGTTATTGTATTTCTCTGTTTCTTGGTCTGCGACTTCTTTCGTTCGCGTGAGTTATTTGGTTATCTTCTCGAATCTCTCGTATGCGGCGTCCCATGCTTCACGGTCTTTGGGCTGGTAGGTCTTCATCTCGATGCTCTGTGCGATGATGCGTCGCATGTCGTAGATGTCGCTCACGAGTCCGGCAGCCTTGGCCTGCAGCATGATGTTGCCGATGGCTGTTCCCTCCACGGGGCCCGTCAGCACGGGCATGCCCAGGCTGTCGGCGGCCATCTGCATGAGGTATTGGTTGTATGTACCGCCACCGATGACGTGCAGCTTCTCGATGGGGAAGGGGGCCAGTTCGCGCAGGTATCCCACTACCTGGCGGTAGCGCAGTGCCAGGCTCTCGAAGATGCAGCGTGCCGTTTGCTGATAGGTCTCGGGCACGGGCTGGCCTGTCTCCTGGCAGTATCCCTTGATGGCCTCGACCATACTCTCCGGGTTGGCAAAGCGCGGGTCGTCGGGGTTGATGAACGAGCGGAAAGGCTCGGCCGTCATGGCGTCGCGGTTGATCTGGTTCACGTCCTTCGGTGCGTCGGTCCACTCCTGTCGGCAACGCTCCAGGAGCCACATGCCGCAGATGTTCTTCAGGAAGCGAGTGGTGCCCTCGATGCCGCCTTCGTTGGTAAAGTTATACTGGAAACTCTTCTCGTTGATAATGGCGTCTCGTGTCTCGATGCCCAGCAGGCTCCATGTACCGCAGCTCAGGTAAGCATAGCGCTCGTCCTGTGCCGGTACGGCGGCCACTGCGGCGCCGGTGTCGTGCCCGGCCACTGCCACCACGGGCACGGGGCCCAGACCCGTCATCTTCTGCACCTCCGGTGTCAGCGTGCCCACGGGGTCGCTCGGGTTTACATAGCGTCCGAACTGGCTTTCCTTCAGGCCGATGACGTCGATCAGCTCGGGGTCTATCTTCTTCGTGCGCGGGTCGAGCATCTGGCTTGTGCTCAGCACGGTGTATTCGCATACGGCCTCTCCCGTGAGCATGTACATCAGTGCGTCGGGGATGAAGAGTATCTTGTCTGCCACTTCGAGTGCCGAGTCGTGGTTGCGTCGCATGGTGGCCAGCTGGAAGAGCGAGTTGAAGTTCATGAACTGGATTCCCGTCTTCTCGTACACCTTCTCCTTGGGCACCAGCTTAAAGTATTCCTCCATGGCTCCCTCGGTGTGCGGGTCGCGGTAGCAGCGTGGATTGCGCAGGATGGCTCCATCCTTGCCCACGTAGAGGAAGTCGCAGCCCCATGTGTCGATGCCGATGCTGGTCAGCTGGATGCCTTCCTCGGCTACGGTCTTCAGGCCGCGGATTATCTCGTTGTAGAGAGCATAGATGTCCCAGTAGAAGCGTCCGCCCGTCTGGATGATGTGGTTGGGGAAGCGGGTCAGTTCTCTTTGTTGCAGTTTGCCGTCAATGATGGAACCCAGGATGGTGCGTCCGCTGGTAGCGCCCAGGTCCACTGCAAAGAAGTTTGTGGTGTTGTTCATATAGCCTGTTTTTGTATGTAATGATGTGTTTTGTCCTGCGAAGTTACGCTTTTTTTCCTGTTCCTCCAAGTAAAATGGCGA
>OCTW011563072.1_pt1 | contig 11332 bp, 4 predicted proteins | sample 1539671 | NCBI WGS metagenome assembly OCTW01 (sample SAMN02144230, study PRJEB22623) | gut metagenome | biome: sheep rumen | host: Ovis aries | place: New Zealand | reverse complement strand
GTAATCCCCAGTTCTTCGCTTGAGAAGAGTCTGCTTACCGGTGACTACCTCTTTGTAAGCAAGGTGAGCTACGGTCCGCGCAAGCCCATGACACCACTGCACATGCCGCTGACCAGCCACACCATTCCCCTGCTCAATATCAAGAGCTTTATTGAGTGGCCCAAGTGGGAGTATGACAGGGTGAAAGGTCTTGGCTCCGTCAAGCAGGGCGACATAGTGGTCTTCAATGTGCCTAGCGGCGACACCGTGCTCGCTAATTATGAAAATCAGGATTACTATACCATCTGCTATGAGATAGGCAAATCTATAGCCTCCCAGCAGTCGGGCATGGACTTTAATGAGTTCTTAGGGGCAGAATCGCAGCTACCCATTAACCAGCAGATACAGAATAGTGCTGTGGAGTATGACTATGCCCAGCAAGTAATAAGGGCCAATGCCCAGCAGATGGGCGAAAAGAAGTATCGACCTGTTGATATGCGCGAGCATTATGTCAAGCGCTGTGTAGGTATGCCCGGCCAGGTATTGCAGATTAAGAAAGGCCGTGTCTATACCAACGGCCACCAGATGTTTATGCCTCACAATGCCCAACAGAGCTATAAGGTCACTCTCCTCCAGCCGCTGCCCGATGACCTGTGTCGCGAGCTTGGCATCAGTCGTGAGGACATATCCGAGTCAGTCAGCGGCGATGGCACCGTCATACGTATGCCAATGACAGCCAAGGTAAAAAGTGTGTTGCAAAAGCGTAAGGACCTCGTTGCCCGCATAGTGAAATGCGATGAGCCTGAAAACTATAAGCTCTTCCCACACACCTTCAACACCGGTTGGACAGCCAATGACTACGGCCCCATCTGGATACCCAAGCGCGGTGCCACCATCCAGCTCACACCAGAGAAACTGGCAATCTACGACCGTTGCATCCGCGTCTATGAGGGTAATGAGGTCGAGCAGCGCGACGGCAAGATTTTTATTAATGGCAAGCCCACCACAAGTTATACTTTCAAGATGGACTACTACTGGATGATGGGTGACAATCGCGACAACTCGCTTGACAGCCGTTTCTGGGGCTTCGTTCCTGAAGACCATATTGTGGGCAAGCCCATCTTCATCTGGCTCTCGCTCGATCCCGACCGTGGATGGCTAGACGGTAAGATACGCTGGAGTCGCCTCTTCCGATTGGTGGACAATATTAAATAATTGATAATTGATAGTTGATAATTGATAATTGAATGCTGAAAGCATCGCGAAGGCTCTGTCAGTAGTCGGCGAAGCTGGGCTGACAAATAAGAGCCTGAGAGCGAAGCGGCATAGTTGATAGTTGATAATTGATAATTGATAGTTGATAATTGATAGTTGATAATTGAAAGTTTATTTTTTACCAGTAAATAGCTAAATAGTACATAAATAGTACATGTGCATGTGGTAGAGAATAAATAAAAGAAGAGAGATAAGAGATGAAAAGAGTGTTTTTACTGGCCTTGTTTATCTTTTTTGGCCTTGCTGGCTTTGCGCAGCAGACATTTAAGGTTAACCTGTGGGGCGACGGCGAGATTGCCGACGAGGATTATAAGGATGCAGTGCTTCATTGCTACTTGGCCTCTGAGCCCAAGGGTCGTGCCGTTATTGCTTGCCCAGGCGGTGCCTACCAGTTTTTATGCATGACCTACGAAGGGTGGGATTTTGCCCCAATTCTCAACAAGGAAGGTATCAGCCTGTTTGTGCTGCAGTATCGTCTGCCCAGGGGACGCCATGCCGTGCCATTGGCCGATGCCCAGCAGGCTATGCGCTATGTTCGCAGCCATGCAGCAGAGTGGGGCATCCGCGAGGTGGGCATCATGGGTAGCAGTGCGGGAGGTCACCTGGCCACCACTGTGGCTACCCATTTCACCGATAGCATCACCCGCCCCGACTTCCAGGTGCTGCTCTATCCTGTAGTCAGTATGGAGCAGGGAGTCACCCATGGCGGCTCTCGCAACGCACTGCTGGGCAGTGAGCCAAGTCCTGAGCTGGTCAGCAGCTATTCAAATGAGCTTCACGTCACAGCCAATACTCCCCGTGCATTTATTGTACTGCCTTCAGCCGACAATACCGTTGCTCCGCGCAATTCACTTAGCTATGCACAGGCACTGGTGGACAATGGGGTGCCTGTTGACCTCCATATGTATGAAGGCGGTTACCATGGCTTTGGCTGTCGCACCGATTACCCCGAGCAGCACCAATGGATAGGTGAACTGCTCTACTGGCTGAAGAAAAACGCTGACCACTAAAAGGAGCCGCGAGAGCGTAGCGGCGAAGTTCGAAAGCTAATTTTCAAACCTCAAACCTCAAACCTTAAAAATGCAAGCAATAATCCTCGCTGCCGGAATGGGCAAGCGCCTCAGAGAATACACCGCCTCATGCACCAAGTGTATGGTGCCAGTCAACGGCACACCACTTATCGACCGTATGCTTGACCAGCTGGCGGAGTTCAACCTTAGCCGCGTCGTCATCGTCGTAGGTTATCAGGGCGATAAGCTCATCAGCCACGTCAACAGCCGTCCTCGCGGGCTCAGCATTGAGTTTGTTCGTAATCCCGTTTACGATAAGACCAACAATATCTATTCCCTCGCCTTGGCCAAGGAGTATCTGCAGGCCGACGACACCATCCTCCTTGAGAGCGACCTCATATTTGAATCCCGCCTCCTACACCTGCTCCTAAGCAATCCTTATCCTAACCTGGCACTTGTGGCCAAGTATGAGAGCTGGATGGACGGCACAATGGTGCGTCTTGACAATGACAACAACATTGTCAACTTCATACCCAAGAGCGACTTCAGCTATAGCGAAAGAGGCAGCTATTATAAGACTGTCAATATCTACAAGTTTTCGCGCCAGTTCTCGCAGGAGAGATACATTCCCTTCCTTGAGGCCTACACCCGCGTGGCGGGCCGCAATGAGTATTACGAAAACGTGCTGCGCATCCTCACTCTGTTAGACACCCGCGACCTCAAGGCCTTACCCTTGGGCAGCGAGAAATGGTATGAAATAGACGACAAGCAAGACCTCGACATAGCTGAGGCCCTCTTTGCCAGCGAGGGCGATATCCTCCGCAAGTATTACGGCCGCTACGGCGGCTTTTGGCGCTTCCCCCAGATGCTTGACTATTGCTATCTGGTCAACCCGTATTTCAACGAGTCGCGCATCATTGACGAACTGGAGGCATGCTTCCGCACCCTTGTGGCCGAGTACCCTTCCGGCATGAAGGTCAACACCCTTCTTGCTAGCAAGTGCTGGGGAGTCAGCGAGGACTATATAGTGCCTGGCAACGGAGCAGCCGAACTGATCAAGATACTCATGGAGCAGTTGCCTGGCACCCTTGGCATCGTTCGTCCTACCTTTGAGGAATACCCCAACCGCCGCGATCCAGCCAGCCTGGTCACCTTCACACCCACCAATCCTGACTATCGCTATACTGCTGCCGACCTGATGGACTATTTCTCTGTCCACCATGCCGACAATCTTATCATCATCAACCCCGACAATCCCTCCGGCAACTTCATTCCCGTAGCAGATGTGCTGACTCTGGCCGCATGGTGCCGTCAGCAGGGCACACGCCTCATCATCGACGAGAGTTTCGTTGATTTCACCGACGGCTATGAGCACAACAGCCTCCTCCATGACAATATTCTCGAGGCCTATCCCGACATGCTCGTGATGAAAAGCATCTCCAAGAGCTATGGAGTGCCCGGCCTTCGCCTCGGCATACTCTGTTCTGCCGACACCACTCTTATAGCGCTAATCAAGCAGCAGGTCAGCATTTGGAACATCAATTCCTTTGCCGAGTATTTCATGCAGATATTCAATAAGTATGAAGCCGACTACCATCGGGCGTGCGCCCGCTTCATAGCCGAGCGCGCAGACTTTGAACAGCAGCTCAGGCAGCTGCCCCAACTGCGCGTCATTCCCTCACAGGCAAACTATTTCCTTTGCGAGGTGCAGCCGCCCTTCACGGCCCGCGGCCTTGTGCTTACCATGCTCAAGGAGCATAACATACTGCTCCGTGACTGCTCCACCAAGATAGGCCTCAATCCCAGTAACCAATATCTGCGCATAGCCGTGCGCAATCATCAGGACAATGCCCGTCTCATCCAGGCAATGAAAACCATTGACCGCTAAAAGTTCAAAAGCTCATTTTCAATTTCCCTAACTCCTATCTCATGACCATTACCCTCTGTGGCGGCGGCAATCTGGGCCACGTGTTAGCCGGTTACCTCTCCTCACAGCCCGGCACCACCGTCTCGCTACTAACCTCGCGGCCCTCCGCATGGTCATCGTCGCTGGAAGTGAGCGACAGCCAGGGTCGCATTTATCGCGGCTCGTTGCAGCAAATCTCCGCTAATCCTGCCGACGTAATACCCACTGCCCAGATTGTCCTGCTGTGCCTGCCCGGTTATGCCTTTCAGTCCGTGATGGAAGCCATAGCTCCCTACCTGTCCCCGTCCACGTGGGTAGGCAGTGTAGTGTCAAGCACCGGTTTCTTCTTTCAGGCAGGCCGCCATCTGCCCCCAGGCCAGCCCCTGTTTGGCTTTCAGCGCGTGCCCTTCATCTCCAGGATAGCGGAATATGGTCACCGCGCCGAGCTCAAGGGCTACAAAGACTCACTCAGCGTGGCAGTCCTCCCTCCGACGTCAGAGAGCAGTGAGAGCGGAGCGGCCATGCTCTCCCACTTCCTCAGTCTTTTCCATGTCCCCGTCAGACGGCTGGACAGCATCTATCAGGCCAGCCTCAGCAACAGCAACCCACTGCTCCACACCTCGCGCCTCTACACCCTGTGGCACAACTGGCAGCCGGGCATCACCTATCCAGACTGTCCCATGTTCTATTCCGACTGGACCCTTGAGGCCTCTCATCTCTACCTGGCCATGGACGATGAGCTGCAGCACCTGGCCCGCATCTTGGGCTTGCCGCCAGGCAGCATACCCACCGTGCTAGACTACTATGAGAGCACCGATGCCGAGAGCCTCACCGCCAAGCTGCGCTCCATTCAGGGCTTTCGCGGCATACCCTCACCCATGAGGCAGACAGACGCCGGATGGCAGCCCGACCTGCAGAGCCGCTATTTCCACGAGGACTTTCCCTGTGGACTCAGATACCCCTGGCAGCTTGCCAGGCAGCACAGCCTCGCCACACCAAACATCGACAAAGTCTATCACTGGGGAATGAAAATGATAAACAGCGCACAATAGAGAAAGAAGCGGCACCGCCATTTGCCGGGCGCATGACAGAGAAACGATAACAGACCACACTTTCCAAATGGAGCGTCTCCTTCACTATACATGGAAAAACAAACTGATGCCTTCAACAGACATTCATACCGTTGACGGCAGGCCGGTGAGGATTCTTTCTGTTGGATTGCACAACAAGGATGCCGGTCCTGACTTTTTCAACGCTGACATCGTCATTGACGGCGAGGACTGGATAGGCAACGTGGAGATACACACTCGCAGCACCGATTGGTATCGTCACGGCCACGACCATGACCCAGCCTACGACAATGTTATCCTGCATGTTGTGGAACAGGCCGACGGTGATGTGGTCACCAGCTCTGGGCGCTCAGTGCCCCAGGTGGAGGTGCAGGTGCCGGGCTACGTGGTCAGCAGCTATGAGCAGCTGCAGGCTGCTGACCACCATCTGCCATGCCTTGTCCATGCCGCCAGCCTGGCACCTTTTCTGCTCAGGCAGTGGGTCGGGCGCCTGACCACAGAGCGCCTGGAGCGCAAGGTTGCTGACATAGAGGCACGCCTACACTATTGCAACAATGATTGGGAGCACGTTTTTTTCATTACTCTGGCACGTGCCTTCGGGTTCGGCATCAATAGCGACACCTTCGAGCAATGGGCCCGTATCATTCCTTACAGGGGCGCAGCCAAGCATCGTGACGACCTTCAGCTGATAACAGCTCTCTTTCTCGGTCAGGCCGGATTTCTCAATACAGAGGACAACCATCTTGACTCATACAAAGAAAAGGCCGCCTTGTCCTCTCTGTATAGTTTTTTGTGCAACAAGTTCTCGCTAACTCCAATGAGTGCACACAGCTGGCGCTTTCTCCGTACGCGTCCTGGCAATTTCCCCAACGTGCGCCTTGAGCAGTTGGCACATCTGTATTGCGAGGGTAGGGTATCGCTGTCTGCGGCTCTTGAGGCGGCTGATACAGAGGCGGCAGCTAACTTGTTCAGCGGTGTCAGCCTGCCCCGGCGCAGTGTCAGCCTGCTTTTGCTTAATGCCGTGGTGCCGATGCTTTATGCCTACGGCACCTATCGCGGCTCTAAGAAGATGAAGGACAAAGCCCTTCTCTGGCTCAGCCAGCTTCCTGCCGAGGACAACCGCTATTCGCGCCAATGGTTGCAGGCAGGCCTGCCGATGGACAGTGCTGCCGACTCTCAGGCAGTATTGCAGCAGTTCACTCGCTATTGTCAGCGTCGCGATTGTCTCCGCTGCCAGCTGGGCTATCAGTATATGAAAAGATAGCATCGCAGCTGCCGGGGGCGTATGAGAGTAACTTTTACCGGACAGCAATAAAAAAATCTAATCCCATGGAACTGTCGTTTTTCCACGGGATTAGATTTCGTTTCTACGCGATAAGATTTCGTTTCTTCGATTATTTTTGCCTTCCCCGCGATAGGTTTTAACTAAAAACGCTAACAGGAGTCAGAAGTTAAGAAGTCTTGTACAATCGTGAAATGGTCAAATGTTTCAGAGCCTTCGTCTTTCGCACTTTTATTGGTATCTTACCTTCTTGCCGTTGACTATATAGACACCTTTGAGTTTTGGGCTTTGCGAATTGGGGCTTGTGATTTTGCGGCCCTGCAGGTCGTAAACACTTTCTGGCTTCCTGACATTCGCACTCTCGAACCTTTGACCCTCTATGCCAGTAACATCGTCGGCGTTGGCGGTAAGCACCTCGCTCTGCAGACGGCTCAGGCGGAAGGAGCTGATGGCCGAGGTGCTGTAGGCGGGCAGATTGTAGAGCACTCCCAGCGACACCTTGGTCTCGCTGGGCATGGTAAAGGTTACGCTGCCCTCATTGAGCGGTGCGCTGGCCAGGGTGGTGGCTATGTCGTTGAGGGTGGCAAGTTCCTCGCCAAGGGTGGCCACCAGCAGGCAGTCATCGCTGTTGTCGGCTGTCTGGCTCACGGCGCTCAGGCGGTAGGTGCCGGCGGGCAGGGTGACGGTCTGATAGATACGCTTGTCGGTGCCTACGGAGCTGTGTCCGTTCCACGAGGTGGTGAAGGTGAGGTTGCTGTCCTTGGATGTGTCAACATACACTCCCGCATCCTCGCTGGGCAGCAGGTTGCCCTGCCATGTGGAGGCGGCGGTGCCGGTCTCCAGCTCACTGCCTTCGCCTACGGCCTGGCTGGTGTGGCGGAAGGGTGCCCGGCTGTTGGTGAGGTACTGGTCGGTGATGTCGGTTTCCTCGCCTATGGTTGAGGGGGTGTTCACGCTTAGGCTGAAGACTCCGTCGCTTTTTACATAGTTGGTGCCTACTGCTTTCTGGAACCCGCTGAGCTGGCCATCGGCCTGGCGGGAGGTTTCGTCGTGGGCAGTAGCTGACAGCTGGTCAAACTTATAGTAGGTGAGCAGTTTGTCCTTGCTCTCGGCAGTGGCTACGTCGGCAATGGGATTGTTGCACACTGCGAGCAGGGCGTCATCCTTGAGGCCCGTGGCCCAGATGCGCAGCTCGTCAATGTTAGCTGCCATCGAGGCATTGGTGCCGCCCAGGGTGAGGTCGCCCCATTCGGGGCAGGAGAGTATGGGTGAAAAGCTGGCGGCTAGCTCGCCGTCGCGGAACAGGTGGAGTCGCGAGCCGGTAAGGGTAACGGCATAGTGGTGCCACTCGTTGGCTACCACAAAGCCTTCGGGCGACTGCACGCTCTTGCCGTTGACGGTGGCAGTCATGACGCCCTTGGCGTTGGTGCTGACGGCGAATGCTCCGCTGGCAGCACGCATGGCTCCGGCATTGAGGAGCATGGAGGGGTTCATCCACCACTCTACGGTGAACTTGAGGGTTCGGGACTCAAAGGGGGCTGGCACGGTAAGGCTTTCGCCGCGATTGCGGAAAAAGAGGCCCGTCTTGGAGCGAGCAGTGCAGACATAGAGGGCGTTGCTCACTGAGGACGACGAGCCCGTCTCGCCGTCGGAGAGGGTGATGGCGTAGCGTCCCACGGCCTTGGGCTCATAGGTGGTGGTGCCACCCAGTATGAGGGTGCGTGTCTTGTCGTTGGCCACAGTCCATACCAGGTTGTCGCTATCGGCACCGCTGTTCTCTATTAGCTCTACGGTTTCGGAGGGCAGCACCACATTGGGCTCCACGCGAAAGGCCATATTGCGTACTCCGGAGCTGACCTGCACCTCCTTGCTCAGGCTGACAGAGCCGGTGGCATTGGTGGCCGTGAGGGTCACGGTGTAGGTGCCGTCGGAGGGATAGACGGCAGAGGCGTTGTAAGTGGTGGGCGCAGTGTCGAGCTGCGAACCGTTGAGGCTCCACTTGTAGGTGGTGGCTACTCCGGCCGAGCGGTTGAGCAGGCTGACGGCGGCTCCGGCCGAGCGGTCGGGCTGGTAGATATCAAAATCAACGGTGGGTAGTTCGGCAGCCACTACGCTGATGGTGTCGGTCACCACCAGGCTGTCGCCGTTGATGTCAAAGGCAGTAAGCGTGAGCTCATAGTCGCCGGCCTTGGGGAAGATAAGTGAAACCTCCTGCAGATTATCTTTGCTCAGGTCCGTGGCGGGCTCACTCCAGTGCCATGCCATTACGCTGCTGTTGAGCTCTGCCTTGACCTTGGCCTCCACGCCAGCCGTAATCACGGAGTCCGCCAGTGTAAACGAGGCACTCATGGGGGCAGGATTGCCGTTGAGGATGGTGGTGTCTTCTGCCAGGGTGGTGGCAGGGTCGGTGCGCAGATAGGTGGCGTGGTGGCCTCCTACTGCATCGCGCAGTTTGGGGATGCCGTCCACGGTGATTTCGTCCATCTTGTAATAGGCCAGCAGGTCGGCTTCGCCGGCAGGGTTAAGCAGCTCGCTGGCCATGTCGGCCTGCACCTGCTCGGCGCTGCGGGCGCTCTTCCAGATGCGCACATCGTCTATCCAACCGTAGATATAGGCATTGTTGGAACCGAAGATAAACTCGCTGATAGCAGGCATGCCTGAGGCGGTGTTTACATTCATGGTGCGCTTCCACACTCCGTCAACATAGAGGTTGATGCGGCCGCCGGTGAGGGTAACGGCCACATGGTTCCACTGGTGCTTCAGGATGGTGTTGGTGGTTGACTGCACGCGTTTGGTGTTGTTGTTTTCAAATCCAGCCGTTATGCGGCCCATCTGGTCATAGTGGATGAGAAAGGAACCCCACCCGGGGCCTACCTGATGGCTGGCGGCGGTGAGGGTGTCGGGCTTAAACCAGTATTCTATCGTGGCGTTGGCAAGAGGCTGGTTAAACACCTCGGGCACGGAGAAACCGTTGCCGTCGAAGTGGCGGGCCATATTGGTCTGCTTGTCGGCAGCAGAAGTGATTTTCACCTTGTTGGAGGGCTCGGAGGTGCCGGTGGTATAGACAGCGGCCACGCTGTAGGTGGCAGCCTTATTTAATACGGTATAGCTGACAGTGTTCTTCGACACGGTGGCCTCCTCGGCCTCCTCGGCAAAAATCTTGTATCCCTGCAACTCGGCGGTGGTCAGGGCGGGGGCGTCCCACTCCAGCAGTCCGTCGGTCGTAAGGGTGGCGTTGCGTGGGGCGTTAAAAATCTCGGGGGTAGCGGCGGCGGTGAGCAACACGGTGCCCGTTTCATGGCTTACGGTGACAGGCTCCAGGGTGAGGGGCGTCTGCTCGCCGGCGGCATTGCGGCTATAGTCGATAACCGAGCAGCTGTGCACCGTGCCTTCGCCCTGGCCGGAGGTCTGGGGCTTGATATAGACAAAGTATTTTACTTGTGTTCCATCCGGCACATTGCCCACAAAGTCGGAGATATCCAGTTCCACCGTCTTGGGGTTGATCAGCGCACCGTCGTTAAGGCCTATATAGTTGGCTTCGCCGCCAGCCAGGGTGAGGCGGGTAAACGACTTGAGGGTGTCGGGCTCTGTGGCGTTGGGGTCAAGGCTGTAGCCCACGGCGAAGCTGAGCTCTGAGCTGTGGGTGTAGTCCATGTTGATTTGCACCACGTGGTCGGTGGCGCGCTCCTCGGCGTCCTTGGCCAGCTGCAAGCCAAAGTCTATGTACTGGCCGCCGCTGGTCTGCTTGACGTGGATGGCTATCACGTTTTCACCATTGGGAATGACAGCCTTGCGGCCTCCGGCGGTGAAGTCCACCATCTTATAGTCCGTCAGGTAGCCGGTGGCCGAATAGACGAGTGTGCCGTTGAAGTAAATCTCCACGTCCTCGTCGTTATATACTATCATGCGCAGCTTGGCCAGCTCCTCATCGGTGAGGTCGAGGCTCACCTTCTTGCGCAGCCAGATGTTGGTGGAGCTCCATCGGGTGCCGTAGGTCATGTTGGCCAGACCGTTGGCGCCGAAGCCTGAGTTGCCAATCTTCCATCCGCTGTCGTCAAAGTCGCTCTTCTGCCACCCTGTGGCAGGTTCCGTCTCTGTGTAGCGCCAGCTCTGGGGAGTGATGTTGGCAGGCGGCAGGATAAACTGCTCCTCCACTCCGTCGTGCTCAATGAGCTTGCGGTTGGCGCGGTAAAGCTTGCTCTGGTCGGTCTTGACCATGCGGTCATAGGTCATCATGCCGTTCACCTCTATCTCCACATCGGTGAGCTGGGTATAGACGGCGGCCGAGAGCCCCTTGTAGGTCTTGTAGTAGGCCAGCTTGCCGAAATAGTTGCACACGGTGCTGTCAAACTCTTCGGCGCTGTTGACCGAGGCGTAGCCCCATCCGTTGCCTTGCCATAGGTGGCCGTCAATGGCATACTTGATGCCGCCGTACTCACCGTCGGCAGTGGCCTGGGGCTTGGTGGTGGTAGGTGCCGAGGGGGCGGGGTAGGGGTGGTTGTCCTTTATGTCGCCGTAGCCGTAGTGAGTCCAGCCGGAGGCCTCGTCAATGAGTCGCGTATTGTCCAGCGAGCGCACCAGGTCAACATAGGTCTTGGTGTTGTGCTGACCGCCGGCTTCATTGAATATCACCCAGTTGATGATGGAAGGCGTATTATAGTGGGTGTTGATCATGGCCGTCAGCTCGGGAGTGAAGATGTTGGGGTCGTTGGTCACGCCGTCGTCCTTATGGCCGCCGTAGTTCATCGACGGCATGTCCTGCCACACCAGCAGGCCCAGCTTGTCAGTCCAGTAGTACCAGCGGCGGGGG
>OCTW011567999.1_pt1 | contig 11333 bp, 13 predicted proteins | sample 1539671 | NCBI WGS metagenome assembly OCTW01 (sample SAMN02144230, study PRJEB22623) | gut metagenome | biome: sheep rumen | host: Ovis aries | place: New Zealand | reverse complement strand
GAAGTGTGCCCAGTTCTACGCCGACAGAGTGTCGAAGCCGATGGCTGACCACCAGATATACATGGGTGACGTTTTTGAGCTGGCCGACCAGGCGACGCGCTTTGTCATGTCCCACATATCCAACTGGGTTGGCACGAGGGAGACTGGTGACACGGCGGAGGTTCCGACAAAGTTCGAACTGCCTTACGATGCCGTGAAAGAGGCCATAGTCAATGCAATCGTCCATCGCGACTACACGAGCAACGCAAGCGTACAGGTCATGCTCTTCAAGGACCGGCTTGAAGTCTGGAGTCCGGGGTCCCTTCCTCACGGCATGACCATCGGCAAGCTATCGAAAACACACAAGTCGGTGCCGGTAAATCCGCTGTTGGCGCGTGCGATGTACCTGAAGGGCTATATCGAAAAATCCGGGACCGGTACCGAGGACATGATCGCAAAATGCAAGGAATGGGGCGTCCCCGCACCCGAATGGACTGAGGACGATGCGGACGACTTCCGCGTCATCCTGAAACGTCCAGTTGTGGAGTCGCGTGTGGGAAGGATCATGGTAAAAACTAGGGTAGAAACTGGGGTGAAAACTAGGGTAGAAACTGGGGTAGAAAGTTCGGTGAAATGCAGAGCGAAAAAGCAGTCTAGTGCGGAGAAGATATTGTCTTATCTTGTGGCTAATCCGACTGCAACGGCACATGAACTTTCGATAGTTGTGAATTTAACGGTAAAAGGCGTGGAATGGAATCTTAAGGCGTTAACGGGATCTGGTCGCCTCCGTCACGTTGGCCCGACCAAGGGCGGCCATTGGGAGGTGCTGGCATGACCTTGGCAAGGCGTAAAATTCTCATTGCAGGCATGGGTACCTCCCCGGCGGTGCTGTCGAACGTCGTGTGGGCGCTCGTGGATCAGGAGATGGTGGTCGAGTTGGAGGGAATTGTGCCCATTACGGAGGACGACAGACGGTAATTTTGAACAGACGGTAATTTTGATATGAAAGGAATAATGACGATGGATGCTGATGAACGCAGATTCGCCGCGCTTGATTTCCTTTTTGACTACTCAAAAGGGACATTATGGTGGGTCGACAATCACCTTTGGAACGAGGCTATCGCTGGTTTTGTTTGGAAGCGAGAGGCAAAATCACATCCTGGACTGTCGATATGCCGCCGAAAAGCAGAGGGAATCTATGACACGATCCCCATGTTGATAGGAACATCAAAAAGATCTTTCAATACAAGGGCTCTCGCTGTCTATCATATTGACGAGGAGGGTTCGAGTCACTATGATAAGCCCACATATTTCGCACCGCTTCGACCATGCAGACTGCGGTTCGATGATTTTGGGCGGGCAGATGGCATTAGTAAGAATATCCCAAAGCCCAGGTTAGACAACGAGGAAATGAGTCGGCTAAACAACATCTTGAAATGCGGGGAGGCGTAAGGTGTCTACATTTACACCAGAGGAGAACGCACGGCGGTTGAAAGCGTGGAACGCATGGAAGGAGGTTTGCTGGGTACATGGTCTCGGCAAGCCTCGTGAAGGTTTGTCTGTAGTCGGAACTGCTGAGGACGAGGCGTTGTTGTCTACGGTGATAGCCAATGCGTTTAAGAAGAAATTGTCGCCATTTATGTTACAACTTGGCGACGAAGATGGGCGAACTCAACTTTCAGATATTGATTTCGCTCAGGAGTTTGACGATGCGCTTCTTGAGTATGAAAAGGCGAAGCGATATAAGAGAGGTCATTTTGGCGAGGAGGCGTGTATACGAAAGCCAAAAGCATGGAAAGATTTTGTCTGGGATGCAGTAGCCAGAAGTGAAGATCCGCCGCTAAAGGTGATTAATGGCAAGTTGATAGGGCCGCAAGGCGTGATCAATCAAGTCGTTGAGGACTGGCTGTTCGCAAATTACTCATGCCATGTTGATGGGGATATGGTTGTCTTTGCCCGTTCGCGTGATGCGCAGTCATGTACAACAGGAACGTTGGATGGCGTCTCAAGCGGGGAAGACGATTTCTCACCATCGGACGAAGGCATTATTGAAGTGGCCAGTTCTGGAGGTGAAACGGGCAATTTCGATTTTGATGCGGCAGATAGCGTGAGTAGTGTGTTGCCACATGGTGAAGACATCGCTGTGCCAGCTGCGTGGCGTGATGAGCTGGAGCGTGGATTTTCACCCCGTCTTTGCTGCCTCCTTCTTGCTCATATCTATGACATTAAGGTTTATAAGGACACAGACATTCTTGCTGCGCTTCAGATTAGCAAGACAACGGCGGCGGAAGAACTCAAGGACAAACCTGGACGGGCATATGCGTCACTTAATTCAGAGTTGCGTGAATGGTTGAGGGAAAATGACGCGGGAAAGAAGTTTTTCCTAAATTGGATGAAAAATAGGTGTGCGGCGGAAAAAGCCGGGCAGATTATCTTATCTCGTATGATGGACAGCACAAATGCATTTGTATGAAGGAGAAAGCTATGGAAAGTGGTGAATTGACCAAATTGCGGCGCGAGGCGACTCAAAAGTTCCTTGCTGCATATAAAATGCGAAAGCAGTTAGGAGAAGTCGCTTCTGAGGACAATGTGCCAACAATGGAATCGGATAATGATTCCGACGTGCGGGAGAAATGTAGTCGCCTTGTACGCCCGTTTGATCCTTGCGTCGCTGCAGGACAGGTGCGCATTTTGTCGGATGTTGAAAACATTGCCTATGTTCTGGTGGCTAGAAAATGGGATGCGGATTCATGGCTGATTGTGCCGTTCTCGATGTATTCATCGCCAGCAACAGATACAGAACTACAGGTTAAGCTAAATGGAGGAGTTGGGCTTCGCGTTCTCCAACTATGGAACGCGCGCTCGTTGTTGACTCAGACACTTGAGAAGAGTTGGCTGGTGCATACTCTTTCTGACGAAGACCTCGTTGATGCCATTACTGCTTGGCAGTGGTCTGTAGGCGTTGGAGAACTCTCCGAAGACCAGCTTGCCCGTACAGGAATGCCAATAATGAAGCGAGACGACCCTTGTATAGAGTATCAAGATGCTTCGTTGGCGAATTTTGCAAAGTTGGATGCTGCAGATCTTGCTCTCTCTGAACGGCAGGGTCTGATTGTAGCGGTACGTGCAGACCTTGCTGGGCGGGCTCTTTCGCCGTTTAGGGAATCTCCAGCATTTGGGCATGACTATGCATTGGCGGCGGCGGATGCCATTAAACAAGTGACAGCAAATTGTAAAATTGATTGTGTCGATGCTACGATCCATGTGCGCTATGTCCCTGCCAGAGGAGAATTGAATATCCGCATATTGGGTAGGAATGACAACCCGACGAATGCGTTGGATGGCTGGAGCGTGTTTGGAAACGAGGCAAGATTCCTTGGTGTTGTGCATGGTGCCGATTTCGCGTACAAGTTCCAAGAACATTTCGATGGCGTGTTGATCTTGGTTGATGAAGACGGCGTTGTGCATCCGCTTCTTTCCGGTACTATGTAAGGATAACCAGTATGACGGAACTGCAACTACTTACCATTGTCGAAGAAAGGCCTGAGAATCTGCTCTTTGCAGAAACCGAGCGTTTGCTCGCGTTTTTCCACAACGGATTCAATGCGTCCGACCTTCGCGAAACGGTGCTTGCAGAGCTTATTGTCAGGTGGTGTCTTTCTGGCAATAAAAAACTGGAAGGTGAACTTGCGGTCATTATGGGCGATGTGTGGCGATGCTTTTCGGATTGGTTCAACATCAATCGCCAATGGACGAGCGAGCGTTTCCGTCCAGAGTCCATTTCGGGATGGAAGGACATCGACGAGTTCCCTGGTCTTGGAACGGTTTTGCGACGCAGACTGGACAGGCTTTTTGACGCTGATGGTTTCATTCCTGTTTGCAATGGCTCGAGTGCCTGGTTCATTCCGTTTCAACTTGAAGAATCTTTCTCCGGTGCGATATGGGCTGACAGGACAGGAATCGCAGTATGGAGCGATCCCGTTTGTCTGGCTCTCCGTGATACGGATTATAGGGGGATTCGCCTTCAACTGCGTGATGGCGGAGAGGTCTCCGTTAAAGGTAGGAGCTTGATGTTGCCTGTTAGGATGGCCGCTTTGCGGGGCAGGCCGGGGGGACTGCCCCATTATGATGTGCTACGTGTTCTCGCAACGGGTGCGTTTGAAGAACGATTCCGTCTCGTGGATGTTGAGTTGCGTCCGAAGGTTGAGGCGGCCAAAGGAGAGTTTCGCGATGCGGTTTTCTTCGGTCCCGACGTGCCCGGAGAAGTGGCTGGATGCAAGTATTTCCGAAGCCTTGAAAGCGGCCTCGATGAACAGTCTGTTTTTCAGCGGATCAGGGATGAGCTTGAGCGGATGCCAGGTTGTGTGAAAATGAATCGCGACTATGCCTTGCAAAGGCTTCCGGACATGGCATCTCATGTTGATCGCGAGAACTATTGCCGGTGGAACGAGGTTGCCGGACAACTGGAACAGATAAAGACGGCACTTTCCCCGCGACGAGACCCAGTGACGTGGCTTGAATTTTACTCCCTCATGGCAACGGCACTTTGCCACGCTGGACGTACAGAGGATTCGCGTCGGTGTGTAAGTGACGCTATGGCATTTGCGCGCGAGAATGGATACTTGGCAAAGGCATTGCGGCTTCAAGTGACGGCAGCGGTTAACGCCCAGGATATCGGGGAGATGGACGAGTATCGCGTGCTGGCTTCTGGTCTAGAAGAAGAATTGTCATGCTTCGATGGTTCAGACAAGGACGATCTTCTCATGCGTTATCATGGCACGGCAGCGCAGGCAAATGTTTGGGGTGCCTTGTATGGAATGGAGGGGTTTACCGAGGCTTCTGCAAAGAAACATGCTGAGATAGCCGTCTCTATTGCTCAGAGCATTGCCAATTCGGCAGTGCCAGACAAAAGAGACGAGGCGGAAAGTAATCTTGCCCAGGACCTCAATTATCGTCATTTGGTCTTTGCTATCTTTGAGCCAGGAACAAAAGCTGAAGAAATGGCATTTAGAGATGCACAGCAACAATTGAATGAACTATCTGAGAAGGCCGCGAAGACCAATCGTTATCACCAAATGCGCCAGAAATCGCTTGCGCTCCTCAACGCATGGCGAGCTCATGGAGAAATCCCTGACAAGGGCACACTTGCGACGTGGCGGCTTCCATTGGACGCAGAGGGGTGGTTAATCGCGGCAAATCGCCGCCATCTCGGTGCGCTTGCGGCTGCGGCGGGGGATGCGATAGAGGCTCAACGTTGTTTCAAGGAGGGTGATGAAGCATTGCCACTCGACAGATGTTGGGCTCCTGTGTTGGCGTCTATTCGATTTGCTCTTCTCGCTGAGGCTGCTTGTTCGCTCCGAGGGGATGATTCCACGGCAGCGGCGGAATATCTTCAGAAGGCTGATGTGGTAAGCGCCCGGTTCGGAGAGTCGAAGTTGTTCAGGTTGATGAATGCAGACCGATGGACATCGTTAGCTAGATCAGAAACGGATGCCCGAAATTTGCCGCAGTTTTATTACTAAATTCAAGACGAAAGGAGTTCCAGATGGGTCCAATAGGGTGCTTGGCAGGTCTAATTGCGCAGATCATTCATATGGTGATTATGCTTATCGCATTGCCATTTATTCTCATCGCTAAGATATTTGGCGGAGGCAAGGAGTAATCTCTGGATTGTACTAGACAAACTGATGACAGATAAAGGGCAAAGCAGGTGGAACAGGACGATGAAACGCCTCTTGGAACATTTAATTGCACATCAGAACACCAAGGATCCGTGGATTCTTGTTTATGACAGTCTGGGCTCCCTCCCATCGGGGGTTGGGGATTGCATCACATTGAATTCTTTTGACTCGGATCAGGGGTTGCTTTTTGGCATTCCTGTCGTCCGTGAGATTACTGCGGGTGATGTGGAGTCGTGTAACCCCGTGTTTAGCGTCCGGGTGTCGAGACAATATTTGCAACCAATGATTGAGCGTCTCCAACAGATGGTTGCGTGAAGGAGTTATAGGGCATGAACGGATATCAATTTGTGAATGAAGTGATTGGGTTTTCGCCAGAAAACGCCGTTGACATTCTGCTGTCGAAGGGAGTTGACGAATGCGATTGGCTTGAGTTGAAAGCGTCGTTCTACGTATCGGATGACGACGAGGATTTTTCCAACATCAAGCTTCTCTCGAAGAAGCCGGAAGGTTACGGAGACCGGCAGTGGCTGGATGAGTTGAACAAAGGTCGGATCGTTAAGGATATTATCGCCATGTATAATTCCCGTGGCGGTGTGATACTCATTGGAATCTCTCCCGACTCAAGACATGAATTGGTCCCGATGACCCAGAACGATCCTTATGGCAAATTGAGGAATAGAGGCATTAATGATTATGTAAATAGAATCAATGACCAACTGTCGACTAGATATTCCTGGTTTGGAACTGCACGGCATTATTCTTCCCGACCAGTTGGCGGACTGTTTGAATCGAAGATACTTCCCTACAGGAATGGGCATGTTGTCGCGTTGATTGTGAAATCCGCTGGTCGTAACGATTCATGCATAATAACTTGCGACGATGAGCGCTCTCCACGGAATGCGAAGAGCTTTTTTGTGTTTCGCGCAGAAGGCGGCAACAATCGTGAAGAAAATGTTTCTGGAATAACGGAGAGGAAGAAAGATGAATTAGATAATTGGCGTTTTGCGTTCTTGGAGAAAATGGATTTGGCGCAGTTGTTCAAGACGATAACCGGCGGCGAATCTTCAGAACCCACCGAGGCCGTTTCTTGGCGAGAAGCTTGGCATAAATTATGGACATTTTCACTTAACGGAAAGGCGTCTCGCACTGAACTATGGATGTCATATGGTTATTATAGTGTTTTCATCGCGGGTGCAATTTGTCTTTCAATGATCTTCGGAAGCAACCGAATTCTCTCAATTGTACAGCTATTGGGATTTATATTGTTGGCACCTCCATTTGTGCGACGGCTGCATGATTTAGGCCTGAGCGGATGGTGCCTTTTCGTCTTGATCGGACTAGGTATGTTTGAGGGATGCTTCCCAACTCTCATAACAATCAAGAGGATCGTAAACGGTTTTTTCTTTCTAATCATGTTGTCATTAGGTTGTATCCCTGGACGGCGGATATACGGGAAATATAAGGGAGGCGTATTCAGTGTTTGCTTTTTTGCGTTATTAGTATTGGTCGGATTAATAAATCGTGAACAAAAGAGTCGTGGGGATAATGAACATTTTGAAGGACGCGTGTCCGATTTTGAAGATCAACCCGATCCGACAGGGAATGATGCAGTTGTGTATGCGATCGATGCTGTAGGAAATGAATACGAGGAAACGTTTGATAGGGTTGTAATCCCGGCGTTGAAGAAGCGTAATAACAACGGGGTGATCGTATTCGGGACAACTGTCGAGAAAATGGCATCTGATATGCATCGTGTGTTGTTTCTGGCGGAGCATTTATCCAAGGATTCCCATAGAGAACTCGGGGAAATCGACAGAGAATTCTACGGAATGGTAAAAAAGTTAATTGCTACATTTGATGAATTGAAAGAAGTGTCAATCCGAGATGGCGCAACGATGGCTGAAATCAGTAAGTCGTTCGAGCATGTGGAAATGGAGTCCGATATTTTGTTTCGCAAGGCTGATGTGCTTTGTAAGGATCGATGGCGAGGGCCGTTCTTGGGCTTAATTCATCGCATAGGTGATGCCCTAAATCAACAATGATAGCAAGCTGACGGCAACGGTGAAATGCTATAAATGACATTCAGGAAGCCTCGACGCAATTAAGCCAGAAAGTTACATTTGGTTCCGGAGTCGTTCTGTCCTAGCGATAAAAGAATTTTAGATTCAATCGGAAAATGCTTTCCTTGCACCCTTATATGAGGTGTGAGGAAAGCATTTATGACAAGTCAACAAAGCAAAATAGCTGTATTTGACCTAGATGGAACGCTCATCGAGACAGATGCGGCCAATTCAGCGGCCTATCATGCGGCAATGCGGAAAAATGGAGTAGACGTATTTGGCGTCTACGGACGCATTACCGCATCGGTGATTCGACAAATCTTGTGTGATAACGACAAGAGCGACGTGGATGCGATTGTTGATGAAAAGGTTTCAATGTTCTGCCATGAGTTGTGGCGGACAAAATTAGGCCCGGCGGCATACGATCTCAGGTGTGTTATGGTCGAGCGTTCAACCTTTGACAAGGTTGTGTTGCTTACGGACAGTTCAGAACGGCGTGCAGTGGAGACATTGAATTACCATTGCCTGACGGGGTGCTTCGACGAGATCGTCTGCAACGGCGGCGAAGGCAACAAATATGCCAATTATTTCAGAGGTTTCGATTCTGACCCTGCGGCGTGTGTCGTGTGGGAGAACGAAGATGGTCAAATCAAGTCCGCGATAGCGGCGGGCGTCAAGATGGAAAACATCAGAAAGGTAGGATAACATGCTGACAAGAAGTTTCAATATAACGCAATCGTCGGGAAGCGCCGTCATCGGGTACTTCCACGACTGGTACTATACCAGGAAAGATCCGCGCAACACCATGCTCTACTTGACTAACCTCAAGAATGACATCCCGCCGTACCACACGCCTGATGTGATAAGACAGAGCGAAGCGGAGCTCGCTCAAGTTCTCCGTAATGATCTTGCAGGGATCATCAGCGTATATGGAGCAATGACGGTATGCGGAGTGCCGCGCTCAAAACGCGAAAGCAGCTACCCGTTTTCTCAGATGGGACTCAAACGGACAATTCGTGCGGTTGCCCACGAGTTGGGGATGGAAGACGGCATGGATTATATTATTCGCAATACGGACACGGTTTGCACTCACAGAGCAAGGTCTGGACATGGCGGTGCGGGGGAGATGCCTCGTCCAGGTCTTTTGAAGGATACGTGTTTCATGTCCCCACGCATTGTGGGGAAGAATATTCTGCTTGTTGACGACATCTACACCCCCGGTGTTGGTATTGATGAGGACGCGATACAGGCCGTGCTTGATTGCGGGGCAAACAGTGTGATATTTTATGCAGTAGGTCATACTGCCAAGGGTGCTAATTACTATCGTTATTGTGCATGAAGAAAGGAGATCAAAGATGCAGATAAGTGACAATGCATTGAACGTTCTTTCCGCTTGCGAGTATCGCGGCATCGGTAAGGCGTGGATCAACAAGAATCTGCGCGGCGGAGAGAGTATCGCCCAGATAGTCGGCCTCATCGTGGACAAGGATGTGTCTGCCGATGTAGAAGGGTTCGAGAGACGTAGGGCCGCCATTAAGGCGGAAATCGCTGCGCTCGGTGATGCAATAGATGGCGTGGTCGCCATCGGAGATGCCGATTTCCCTGAGATTCAGCAAGGGGTAAAGAACGGTGATCGCCCGATAGCGCTTTTCTATAAAGGTGACATCTCGCTGATTAAGATGGCGGCGGGGAATGTGGCGGTAATCGGTCTTCTTGCGCCATCGCTGCAGATTGAGGAAGATGAACGAGAAGTCGTGCGCAAGCTTGTCGGTCAGGGAAAGTGCATAGTAAGCGGCCTTGCCCTCGGCTGTGATACAATAGGTCACCGCGAGACGCTTGATTGTGCAGGTAAGACGGTCGCCTTCCTGTCGAGTCCGCTAACTGAGGTGAATCCTCCGTCCAACCGTCCCCTGGCGGATGAGATTGTGAAGCGAGGCGGGCTTCTTGTCTCGGAGTATTTCCGTGGCGCCCATTCAAAGCGCGAGTTCATCGGACGCTATGCCGAACGTGATAGGTTGCAGGCAATGTTTGCAGAGGCTGTCGTGCTTGCCGCAAGCTATTCGCAGAAAGACTATGGAAAAGACAGTGGATCTCGGTTCGCTATGGGCAAGGCTGCCGAGTATGGTGTAACGCGTTATGTTATCTATGATTCTATCCGTGACGCCGTGAACCCCATGTTCAATCTTTCCAGAGAAGCACTTGCATCCGGGGCGAAGAGTATACGGCCGGAAGATGGCTTTGTGATCAAAGCAACGTCCTGTCGTTCGCAACTTGAGTTCAACATGTGATTGGAGGACGGGATGGACGGTGACTTTGAGCCAGAAGGGTGGAGCGCCTTTGATGACCACGGCGCTCATGGGGAACCGGGCAACGCCGGTTGTGCAATCTTCTTCATCGCGGTTTTCGTAATAGCTGTGGTGTCAAATATTTCAGGATGCTGAATAAGCGAATTTCGTGTGTCAGATTCTGCCTTGGATGGCGAATATAGAATAGGAGGCATGAGAATAAAAAGAAACGCAATGTATGTTTTGATGGGCGTCATTGTCTGCGCGGCGGGGGCGGTGGCTGCTGCGGCGTCATTTCCGCATGAGCGGCGGGCGGCGCTTGCGACGGACGCTTGGGGCGGGATGCGTGTTGACTGGACGGCTGTCGCAGACTGGCCGGTTGGCGATACGCCCGTTGCAAAGTCCGCGCGGGAGTGGATTGAAAAACGGCTGCGGAATTACAGCCGCGAGCCGTTCAAGGGCGATGTTGCCGACTGGGACGCCATGACGCGCTTTTACGGAAAACAGTTTCTCTCCGAAAACGACCAGGAAAAAATTGAATGGCATTGGCGTCGTTGTGACATGGAAGGAGTCTCGCCGCATCCGAAAGCGCCGGACGTCGATCCAGGAGTAGACGTTTTCCTTGGTGCCGATCCGCGATGGTTCTGTCATCACTCCGCCATCATCGCGTACGAGGACGAACACATCGTCTCGTACCGTTCGGGGTTTTACGGTTTCTTTGTCGGAAATGCTACGAGCGCGGCATACGTCAAGTGCGCCACGTTTCGCAAGCCGGACGGCAAGATTCTTGGATGGGATGCGTTCGCCGATACAAACGCTGTATGCGAATTAGTTCGGACATTGACGAAAATCAAGTTCAAAGAAGGTGCCGACTATGCCGGGGTTGGCGTTATCCCGGTGCCCGAAACGCCGCTTTTCACGGCAGACGGAATCTGGTGTTTCTGGGGCGACTATACAATAGTTCATGGCCATGCATACGAACTGAACGGGGCGTTCCCTTCGCTGTTCATCCCGTGGCGCGACCCCACTTGCGGCGGGCTCCTCCCCGGCAATCGCGAGGCGATTGAAAGACTGCTGACGGCGAAGGCGGGCAACGCGCTGGCCGTGCCGAAGCAGACGGGCGCGCAGGGCTTCTACAAGGTTTGGGTGAGCGATGCGCCAATCGTGGCGGAGTGAACGGCGGCGGCCCGTCCAAATGTCGTTCCGTCTCGCACGGAAAAATATGATATACTATTCATTCATCATGAATGAATTGGCGAGCAAGCTCAACGAGACGCTCGGCGCGGCGGCGCAGTTCCTTTCGACCGCCGGCCGGCACATGTATTTTC
>OCTW011615095.1_pt1 | contig 11335 bp, 11 predicted proteins | sample 1539671 | NCBI WGS metagenome assembly OCTW01 (sample SAMN02144230, study PRJEB22623) | gut metagenome | biome: sheep rumen | host: Ovis aries | place: New Zealand | reverse complement strand
GCTTTGTTAATACCTTCAGATGCATCAGTTACTACAACTTTTTGATAATCTTGTACATCAATAAATGCATACATTTTAACTAATCCAGCATTATCTTTTAATGATACTAAATAAGTTGGTTTATTATTTAAGTTAATTAAAAGTGGGAATGTTGAATTATAATTCATTTGTTGAACTTGACCTTTAGCTGATTCCATTGCGGAATATTCTTCTGCACCTGGAACATCATAATATTTAGTTTCACCAGTTCTTAGGTTTGTTAAAATAAATCCTAAGTTAGATTCATCAGATACTACTGAAGTAATACCTGTATATAAATATACATCATCTTCTAATGCTAAATAATTATATCCTTGAGTTGTATTAGTAACATTCTTTTGTCCAATGAATGAATTTAACCATCCACCTTGATATTCACCCCAGTTGTTTACCATATCAATAACTAAATCAGCATAGTAAACATTATCAACCCATGTTGGAATATCTTTTAAATCATATTTTGTAGATTCTCCTGTAGTTGGATCAAGAATAACTGCTCCTACTACTCTTTCTCTATTAGAGATACCTGTATATTTTAATACTGGTGTAATCCAATATGGATGTCCATCATTATCAACTTCAAATCTTGATTCTCCAAATATTGCAGTTGGATAAGTAAATCTTAATTTTCTTCTTAATTTTTCATTAAAGTGTGCAGAAGGCATATATTTTAAACCTTTATCTACTTTAACTAATTTAGATTCTCCATTTACTGAATTAACAGTAATATAAGCATTAATACCATTTTTTCTATTGATAAACCATTTAATCACTCCATCATATTCAATTGGAGTAACTCTTATAATTTCATCATTATAATTAATTTGAGTATATAAATCACTTACATAATATTGAGATACATATTCTGAGTTTTGACCCATTGTTCTATCCCCTAATTTTTGAGATGAATCTTTATCTAGAAGTGGTAATGTATTAAAATCTACTTCTTTTATTTCTTTTGTGAATTCTGCGTTTTCGACAGTGATTCTATTAGCCCATGCTTTTGAATTAAATAATGGACTAGTAGCAATATTAACAACTACAATAATAACTGCTGCAATTGGTATAATTGCTAATGGTATAACCATATACTTTGGAGCTTTTTCAAATTTAACTTGATTTTTATTAACAGTCCATTTTGAATCTTCAATATTTGCAATAAAGAATACTATTGCTAGTAAACATAAGAATATCCAAAATGAAATAGATGATACATTTATAGGTGGTAACATAACATAGTATAGCCATGCCATCACTAATAATCCTATAATATTTCTTATAATAATTTTCTTCATATATCCTCACCTACTCATATAATAGCATATTTTATTTAAAAATGATATTATATTTAAAGGTGATATTTATGTTTAAAAATACACTAGATAATAAAAGATATTATACTTTAAATTATTACTATAAAAAAACATATGGATCTAAAGTATTTAAAGTTGCTTTAAATGGTGGATTCAGTTGTCCTAATAAAGATGGTAAAAAAGGAACAGGTGGATGTATTTACTGCTCTCCATCTGGTTCAGGTGACTTTGCTGGTAATATAAATGAAGATATATTAACTCAATTTGAAAATATTAAAAATATGATGTTAGAAAAATGGCCTGATGCAAAATATATTGGTTATTTTCAAGCTAATTCTAATACATATGCAAGTGTAGATAAATTAAAAAAATTATATGAACCAATTCTTAATGTTGAAAACGTTGTAGGTTTGAACATTGCTACTAGATCAGATTGTTTTAATGAAGATATTTATAATTATTTAGAAGATTTAAATAAAAGAACTGATTTAGTTATTGAATTAGGATTACAATCCTCAAAAGAAGAAACTATTGAATATATTAATAGAAAAGAAACTAGAGAAGAATTTGAAAGTTGTATAAATGAACTAAAGAAAAGAAATATTAAATATGTTATACATATCATAAATGGATTACCAGGTGAAACTAAAGAAGATATGATAAATACTGCTAAATATGTTAATTCACTTAATCCATTTGGTATTAAAATACATATGTTACATGTAATTAAAAATACTAAATTAGGTGATATATATTTAAAGAATCCATTTCATATATTAACTAAAGATGAATATATAGATATTGTTATTAATCAATTAGAATATTTAGATGAAAATATAGTTATTAACAGAATAACTGGAGATCCTGTTAAAGAAGATTTAATTGAACCAACTTGGTTATTAAAGAAGTTTGTAGTATTAAATGATATTGATAAAGAAATGGTTAAAAGAGATACTTATCAAGGATCAAAAATAAAAAGAGACTAAATAGTCTCTTTTTTATTTATATTTTTTCTGGATCTATTCCTTCAGCAATTAACATCTTTGCAAATTTAACTTTAAATTCATCTATTGCTTTAATTACAGCGTCTGGATATATATTCTTAGTATTTTTCATTGCTAAATATATATGTTTCAATTTAACTTCAGGCGCTCCTTCAAATACGGCATATGAGAATGCTGAAGATATAATAGTTAAACAAATATCTGGATATCTATTTTGAACTTCATATATTCTTTTATATTCAGATGTATTATCTACAATCCATTTGAATATTTCTTCCTTTTGGAAATCAGAATATCCTAATTTAACACCCATTTGTTTTTCAAATTTAGGTGTAGTTCCCATTAAAACTTTTACTACATCATCACCTTGTAATTCAGATATTTCAATCTTAATAAAACGTCTAACAAAGGCTCTATCACGAAGTATATATGATTCATATTCTTCTGAAGTAGTAGCACCTATCATTAAGATACGTCCACGGTCAAGGTATGGTTTTAACATGTTTGCAAAGTCTAAGTCAACAGTACCACCATTCTTAGCTACTAATAAGTGTACTTCATCGATAAATAGTATTGTTTTTTCAACTTTATCTATTTCATTAATTAATAATTGTAATTTTGATACTTCTGTACCATTTACATTAATCTTACCTAATAATGCTGGAATATTAATCTTAATAATTCTCCAACCTTTAATAGCGTCTGGTACAGCATTTGTATTAATTCTATATGCTAACCCTTCTACTAATGCAGTTTTACCTATACCAGGTTTACCAACTAAAAGTGCACTTTTATCTGGTGTAATTAATGTTAATATCATTTGATTGATTTCTTGATCTCTTGCGATTGCTGGATTAGTTACATATTGTTTATCTGTAATAATTTCACCATACATATCAATCATTGATGGAACATCATTACTTTGTGTTGTTGGTATTACATTTGTAGATTGAGCAACTGGAGATATAGTTGTAGCAGTATTTACTTGTTGTACTTGTGCATCTCTTGCAGTTACAACTGCATTTGCTCCATTTGTATTAATTACAACTCTTCTAACATTAGTAGTTGGTTCTAAACTTTCTACAACTTCATTGTTCATATCTCTCACCTATAACAAATTATACCATAAAATCGTTAATTTTTAACAAGAAAAAAAGGAAGAATACACTTCCTTTATATTTTAAGACACCTTTAATAGATGATTTGTTTTACCGCCTTCAATTGTATAACATTCCGCCGCTATTATATGTGCATGTTTATCAATTGATTTGATTTTATTTTTTAGTATTCCAAATCTATCTGATGGTAATACTAACATTATAATTGGTCTGTTTAAGAATCCAATTCCATTTGTACTATTAATAAGGGTATATCCCATGTTCATATCTTTAGCAATATATTCTTCCATATCTTTTAGATGATGTCCTGAAATAAAACATAATCTATGTTGTCTATTACCTAATAATACATAATCAGCAACCATATTAATTGTTAATAAATATATAAAAGCATATACAGATGATGTTAAACCAAATTGAGAAAAACCACATAAAATAATTATTCCATTTAATATAGTACTTACATTTGTAATTGGTTTCTTAAAGAAATGTGAAAATATATCAATAATTGTATCTGATCCAGCAGTATTAAATCCAGCTTTATAAACAAGACCCATGCCTATTCCTTCTATACCTGCGACAAGTAATACTTTTAATAAAAATGAATCACATGTTAAATGGAATGTATTAGCTAATGGTTCTGTTAAATTAATAGCCATTGTATAACAAAAGAAACCTATAAGTCCATATGAAGTTCTTTTCCAACCTACAACTAGTAATGATACAACTAATAAAGCATATGTACCAACATTTAAAATTAAAGTAGCTTTTATACCTGTAATTGCCTCCAAGAATATAGAAAATCCAGATAAACCACCATAAACAAGATGATTAGGTAATATAAATGCATTATAACAATAACCCATTATAAATGTTCCAACCATCATGAATAATACCCTTTTTAATCTATGTTTCTTAGTTACAGCTTCAATTGCTTTATCTACCATAACTCTCACCTATTATAATTATAGCATTTTAAACATAAAAAAACTCTACAAATGTAGAGTTTTTAATACTTATTAACTTAAATTAGTCAGTAATTTCTGAAACAACACCAGAACCAACTGTTCTACCACCTTCACGGATAGCGAATCTAGTTCCTTTTTCAAGAGCTACTGGAGTAATAAGTTCAACGTCGAATTCAACGTTATCACCAGGCATTACCATTTCAACGCCAGCTGGTAATTCAATAACACCAGTAACGTCTGTAGTTCTGAAATAGAATTGTGGTCTGTAGTTTGTGAAGAATGGAGTATGACGTCCACCTTCTTCTTTAGTTAATACGTAGCAAGATGCTTTAAATTTCTTATGTGGAGTAACTGTTCCAGGTTTAGCTAAAACTTGTCCTCTTTCAACATCTTCACGTCCGATACCTCTTAATAATACACCAGCGTTGTCACCAGCTTCAGCAAAGTCTAGAGTCTTTCTAAACATTTCGATACCAGTAACTACTGATTTTTGAGTATCTCTTAAACCAACGATTTCAACTTCGTCATTTAATTTTAATATACCACGTTCAACACGACCAGTAACAACTGTACCACGTCCTGAGATTGTGAATACATCTTCAATTGACATTAAGAAGTCTTTATCAGTTTCTCTTGCAGGAGCGTCAATATAATTATCAACAGCATCCATTAAGTCTCTGATATGTTGTTCTTCAACAGGATCTCCTTCGATAGCCTTTAATGCAGAACCTCTAATGATTGGGCATTCAGGATCGAAACCATATTCTCCTAATAATTCTCTAATTTCCATTTCAACTAAGTCTAAGATTTCTGGATCATCAACTTGGTCAGTTTTGTTCATGAAAACAACGATTTTTGGAACACCAACTTGTCTAGATAATAAGATGTGTTCTCTAGTTTGTGGCATAACACCATCAGCTGCAGAAACTACTAAGATAGCTCCGTCCATTTGAGCAGCACCAGTGATCATGTTTTTAACATAGTCAGCGTGTCCTGGACAGTCTACGTGTGCATAGTGTCTCTTTTCAGTTTCATATTCGATATGAGCAGTATTGATTGTAATACCTCTTGCTTGTTCTTCTGGAGCACTATCGATTTGTGAATAATCTTTAACTTCTGTTCCCTTTGAGAATAATTTAGAGATAGCAGCAGTTAATGTAGTTTTACCATGGTCAACATGTCCGATTGTACCAATGTTAACATGTGGTTTACTACGGTCAAATTTTTCTCTTGCCATAATTTTTTCCTCTTTCCTTTTTTCCTTGTTAAATTTATAACAATAATATTTTATCTAATCCATGATTTAAAATCAAGTATTATTCTTAATTAGCGCTGTTTTTCTTAATGATTTCTTCAGCGATTGATTTAGGTACTTCATCATAATGATCTTTGAACATTTGGAATGTACCTCTACCTTGTGAATTACTTCTTAAATCAGTAGCATATCCGAACATTTCAGATAGTGGAACTGTAGCAGTAATTCTTGTTTTAATTCCTAAAGATTCTTGTCCAAGTGGACGTCCTCTTCTTGATGTTAAGTCTCCCATTACGTTACCAACATATTCATCAGGTACGTCAACAACGACCTTCATGATTGGCTCAAGTAATACAGCCTTACATTTATCTTTAGCAGCTTTTAATGCCATAGAAGCAGCAACTTTGAATGCCATTTCTGATGAGTCTACTTCATGGTAAGAACCATCATGTAATGTAGCTTTGATATTAACTAGTGGATAACCAGCTAAAATACCACCTTGCATTGCTTCTTGTAATCCTTTATCAACAACTGGGATATATTCTCTTGGAACTACACCACCAACTACTGCATCAACGAATTCATAGTCAGAATCTTTATTTGGTTCAAAATTGATCCAAACATGTCCGTATTGTCCACGACCACCAGATTGTTTGATGTATTTACCTTCACAGTCACCAGCAACAGTAATTGTTTCTCTGTAAGCAACTTGTGGAGCACCTTGATTACATTCAACACCAAATTCTCTCTTTAATCTATCAATAATGATATCTAAGTGAAGTTCACCCATACCAGAAAGAATTGTTTGACCAGTTTCAGTATCAGTCTTAACTCTTAATGTAGGATCTTCTTCTACTAATTTTTGAATAGCGATTGCCATCTTATCTTGATCAGCTTTTGATTTTGGTTCAATAGCTATATCAATAACTGGTTCTGGGAATTCCATACCTTTCATGACACAGATGTTCTTTTCATCACATAATGTATCAGCTGTAGTAGTATTCTTTAAACCAACAGCAGCAGCAATTTCACCTGCAAATACTTCAGTAATTTCTTTTCTTTCATTTGCATGCATTTGTAAAATACGTCCGATTCTTTCTTTTTCACCCTTAGTAGAGTTCATTACATAAGAACCAGAAGATAATTTACCAGAGTAAACTCTGAAGAATGATAAACGTCCAACGAATGGGTCTGTCATAATCTTGAATGCTAATGCAGTGAATGGTTCAGAATCAGATGGATGTCTTAATACGTCGTTTCCATTCTTATCTGTACATTCAATAGCTTCAACGTCAGTTGGAGCTGGTAAGTAATCAACTACTGCATCTAGTAAAGGTCTAATACCTTTATTAGCTAATGCATCTGAACATAAAACTGGGAAGAATTCTACAGCTAATGTAGCTTTTCTTATAGCAGCTTTTAATTGTTCAGCAGAGATTTCTGCACCATCTAAGTAAGCCATCATTAATTCTTCATCAGAATCAGCAACAGCTTCAATTAATTTATTTCTATATTCTTTTGCTTTTTCAACCATGTCAGCTGGAATTTCAGCTTCAGTCATAGTTTCTTGTTCATCGCAATTGAACATAAAGGCTTTCATTTGAACTAAGTCAACTATACCTTTGAAATCAGCTTCAGCACCGATTGGTAATTCGATTGCTTCAGCGTTAGCTCCTAATCTGTCTTTACAAGTTTGTAATGACATATAGAAGTCAGCTCCAATTTTACCCATCTTGTTTGCACAGATCATTCTTGGAACTTTATATTCGTTAGCTTGTCCCCAAACTGTTTCAGTTTGTGGTTCAACACCAGCGTTTGCATCTAATAATGCAATAGCACCATCTAATACTCTTAAACTTCTTTGAACTTCAATTGTGAAGTCTACGTGTCCTGGAGTATCAATGATATTAAGTCTATAACCTTTCCAGTGACAAGTAGTTGCAGCTGAAGTAATAGTTATACCTCTTTCTTTTTCTTGAGCCATCCAGTCCATTTGTGATTCACCATCGTGAGTTTCACCAATCTTATGAGTAATTCCTGTAAGGAATAAAATTCTTTCAGTTGTAGTAGTTTTACCAGCATCGATGTGAGCCATAATACCTATATTTCTTAATTTATCAATAGATGTATCTCTTGCCATATCAATTTTTCCTTCCTACCATCTGAAATGAGCATATGCTTTATTAGCTTCTGCCATTCTGTGTGTATCTTCACGTTTTTTAACTGCTCCACCGATACCATTTGAAGCATCAATAATTTCATTGGCTAAGTTATCAGCCATTGATTTACCATTTCTTAGTCTAGCATATTGTACTAACCATCTTAATGCTAATGCTTGACTTCTTTCGTCGTTAACTTCGATTGGAACTTGTAAGTTAGATCCACCAACACGACGAGATTTAACTTCAAGAGCTGGTTTAATGTTTTCCATAGCTTTTTCGAAAACTTCGATTGGATCATTTCCAGTTCTTTCTTTTACTGTATCAAATGCACCATATAAGATCTTTTCAGCAGTACCTTTCTTTCCATCTTTCATGATAGTGTTAATAAGTCTAGTAACTACTTTAGATTCATATATAGGATCTGCTAATACGTCACGTTTTTCAGCACGTCTTTTACGCATTCTAATTTCCTCCTTATATTTTTTCTATTTTGTTTTTTTATTTAGGTCTTTTAGCACCGTATTTACTTCTACCTTGTTTACGATCATTAACACCTTGAGTATCTAAAGCACCACGAATTACATGATAACGTACACCGATTAAGTCTTTAACACGACCTCCTCTGATTAATACTACACTGTGTTCTTGTAAGTTATGTCCTTCACCTGGAATATAAGTATCAACTTCACGACCGTTTGATAATTTAACTCTGGCATATTTTCTTAACGCAGAGTTTGGTTTCTTTGGAGTCTTTGTACCTACTCTTGTACAAACACCACGCATTTGTGGATGATTTGTATCAGTAGCTTTCTTATCCATTGAGTTATATCCAAAATTTAAAACAGGACTTTTTGATTTAGTAGTCTTTTTAGATCTACCTTTTCTAACTAATTGATTAATTGTAGTCATATGTTCCCTTTCTATGTACACACATCCTGGTGTATCAAAATCCCTTTAAAATTAGGTTCAACCTAGGCTGAACCGCTTTTTAAATACCTACATAATATATCACTTAAGTAAATACTAGTCAAGCATTTTTTAATAAAAAAAGATGCCTTGGCGCATCTTTACTCTACATAGTCTTTTGAAGTGTAATTTTTACATTTAATATAAGCTTTGGCATCTAATTCTGAACCTGTATTTCTTACTTTAACATATCCAGTACATTCATCATCTTTTGCTTTCATTGATGCTAATACTTCACTTCTAAGTAATAAGTCATCTTGTAATTTAATAGATTCTCCATTAGATAAATCAATACTGTTATTAATTATATATTTATGAGCAGCTTCTACCATATCATTTTCTAATGATCTATAAGCTTTATTTTCCATATTAATATTTAAACCAATAAATACTAAGGCTAATATTAAGCCTCCTACTATAAATATCCATGCTGCATATATCTTTTTCATATTAACCTCCTATGGCATAAATTTGTCTAATATAAACTATTGCTACAGCTCCTATTAAGAATAATAGTATTAGCAATATAATCATGGTTATATAACTCCATCCTTTATTATTCATTTATACCACCGATTTCATTATAGCATAAAAAAACTCGTATATAAATACGAGTAATTTTATTAAGCTAATTCAACAGTAGCGCCAGCTTCTTCTAATTTAGCTTTGATTTCTTCAGCTTCAGCAGCAGAAACGTTTTCTTTAATGTTACCACCATTGTCAGCTAAACCTTTAGCTTCAACTAATCCTAAACCAGTAATATCTCTGATAACTTTGATAACTGCAATCTTTGAAGCTCCACAGTCCTTTAATACTACAGTCTTAGTAGATGAACCAGTATCTTCAGCAGCAGCAGCTGGAGCAGCAGCAACAGCTACAGCACTTGGATCAACACCAAATTCTTCTTTCATAGCGTCTACTAATTCTTTAACTTCTAAAATTTTCATTTCTTTTATTGCGTCAATAATTTCGCTTGTAGTTAATTTTGCCATTCTAAATCATTCCTTTCAATAACTAATTAGTTTTCGTCACCTAATTGTTCGGCATATAAATTAAGTGCAATAGATAGATTTTTAACGTGTTCTATCAATCCACCAGCAAACATAGTAAGTAATCCTTCCATAGATGGGATAGCAGCATAATCTTTAATTACTGATAAGTCAGCAACGTTATTATCAATGATACCACCAACGATTTCAACGTTATCATGTGCTTTAGCAAATTTATCTAAAACTTTAATTGGTTCTAGTAAATCTTTACCAAATACGATAGCGTTTGGACCTTCAAGGTATTCATCCATAGTTATACCATTATCGCTTAAAGCTCTTTTTACAAGAGTATTCTTATAAATTCTTACATCACTATCAACTTTTTTAAGTTCTCTTCTTAGTTCTTGTAAATCAGCAACTGTTGATTGTGCATATCTGAATAAAATAACAGATTCAGAACCTTTTACTTTTTCAGAGATTTCATCAATAATTTGTTGTTTACCTGCTAAAATCTTTGAGCTTGCCATATATGTCCTCCTTATATTTTTATAAAAAAACTTTCCACAAAGGGAAAGTTCTAATTCATGATAAAGAATTTGAAACGTTCCCTCGGCAAGATTATTAAGACCTAAGTCCCTTGCTGTCTTCGGTAAAAAGTTTTTTTAACGTAATTAATATTAACACGTAATAGATTACATGTCAAATGAATTTTGATCTACATGGATTCCAGGACCCATAGTTGTAGATAATGAAATATTTGTAATGTATTTTCCTTTAACAGTTTGAGGTCTAGCCTTAACCATTGTAGAAACTACATATTCGATATTTTCTTTTAAAGCCTTTGAGTCAAAAGATACTTTACCAACCATAACATGGATATTTCCATATTGATCAGCTCTATATTCGATCATACCTTTTTTTACATCTTCAACAGCAGCAGCTGGTGTAGGTGTAACTGTTCCAGTCTTAGGGTTTGGCATTAAACCTTTAGGTCCTAAAACTTTACCAATTTTACCTAATGCAGGCATCATTTCTGGAGTAGCGATGATTACATCGAAATCAAACCAATTTTCTTTTTCGATTTTTTCGATTAAATCTAATTCTCCAACGAAGTCAGCTCCAGCATTCTTAGCTGCAGTAGCAGCTTCACCTTTTGCTAAAACTAAGATTCTTTTAGTCTTACCATTACCATTAGGTAATACTAAAGATCCTCTCATTTGTTGATCAGCTTTTTTAGTATCAATATTTAATTTGATTGCAACTTCAACTGAACTATCAAATTTAGTAATAGCAGTTTTCTTTGCTAATTCGATTGCTTCATCTAAAGAATAATTTTTATTCTTTTCAACTAATTTAGAAGCTTCCACATATTTCTTACCTGATCTTCTCATATTTTTTCCTCCAATCGTGGTTTATTAGCGGATATTTTATTGTTTATTATTAATAATTTGTTGTTTATTAATTATTCAGCAGATTCTGTATCTTTCTTTTCAGTGATTACTTCAGCTTCTGCTTGAGTGT
>OCTW011314054.1_pt1 | contig 11336 bp, 12 predicted proteins | sample 1539671 | NCBI WGS metagenome assembly OCTW01 (sample SAMN02144230, study PRJEB22623) | gut metagenome | biome: sheep rumen | host: Ovis aries | place: New Zealand | reverse complement strand
GGAACTCGCTCCACTTTCAGAAGCAGCGCCATTACCGGTCAATTCGCCGATTTGATCGATGAAATCATAAACACCGTCAGGAACCTTAACGACAGATTCAGAGAAAATGCCAATCAGCTCTCCGACAAGAGACTTATATTCGGTATCCAGATAAGCAAGTTTAGCGCCCCAGAAATCAATATAGGCGTTTTTGTCGACTAAATTGATATGGGCGGTTGCTTTTTTGGTGTTTTCCTCGCCCCAATCGTTGTAATTGATGGAACCCTGGAAGTCGAAACCGATGTTACTCATGTTCGGAATCGCAAGTTTTAGCAAAGCGTCATCAACTTTGATGGTGTTCATCGTCTTCTCATCACCATCTTTGTCAGGGAAGGAAAGAGACAAATCTAGGGTTCCTTCGATGCCTGTCGTCGTAGTGAGTTTGGAGGCGAATTTATCTACCGAACTCATCTCTAGGACAGGATAATCATCGCCGATATCCACATATTCCTCAGTTTGGTTCTTTTTAGTGAGCGCAGGGAATGCATAATAGGTGACAACTCCAGAAACGCCGGAGACTAATAAAAACACCAAAGTGGCTCTAACGCCTCTTTTCGCTAGAAATTTGGAAATGGAATGTTCTTTTTTCATATCGTTCTCTCCTTATTGTTCCTTGGCGCTGTCGTAGTTCATCTGAACCGACAATTCCGGAATGTCTGGAATATCTTTTATATAGAAATAAGTTGTCAAGTCACCTTTCATATTTGAACCTGCCCCTGCTTTCGTTTTCGCATAATAAGACTCGCGATTTCGCAAGGAGATGAGATTCAACTCGGAATCCAGCTCAAAGGTGAGATGAACATATTTGAAGCTTGGCGGCCCTGCCAAATCACCAGTTTGGATCATTTGCAAAACGTAGTTCTTCACCGTTACCCTGGGATTCAACTCCAATTCGATTCGATACCCGTTGTCGGTTTTTTCGACACTGGTTGGGATTCCTGAGGTTTCTTCTTGTCCTTCTTTGGATAAGCAACGGTCTGAGATGATGTAAATGCAAGGGATGCCATCAAGATAACGACCCATGGTTTCCTTGTAGGCGTCGCGGGTAAACGTCTCCTTGGCTGATTCGCTAAAATGAGAGTCGTAGATATTTGCATCTACGCTTCCCTTATATCGATAGGTTGATGAGGTTTCACCTTCATAAGTTTCATACATCCGAAAAGCCGCTTGAACCAGGGAGGACTTTGACAACGACTCTTCGAAATAATCGTTCCCATTACGTATCATCGTAGAACGAATCGCCTGATCTCCGCTGACACCAAAAACATTAAAGGTCCCCTTGCCATATCCTTGTGCCATATAGCGTTCGTTTCGATGCAAAAGCGTGAGGGACGTGTTCGCCAATTCACACGGCGTAAAGGATTTGGAAAAGTCTGCATTTTTAGGGAAAGAATTGTACTTCTCTATAAGCGCATCGTAATTAACGGCATAGGCAGAGACGTTGACGTGGCTATAGTCACCCATTTCTCCCCCGTTAAATAAGGTGGCAAAAATATATCCGATACCTACTCCAAGAGCAATACTGCCAGTAATGCCCAAAGACCAAAAACAAGTGGCTTTTTTGCGAGTCCAAGGCTTCTTTTCTTTTTTTGCCTTTTTTGGCTCCTTGCTTTTCGGAGTCTCTGGAAACAACGTTTCAGCAGAGGTTTTCATTTCGTTTTCGTATAAATCTAGGTCTTTCATATATGAAACCGTATTGAAATTCTAAACAGGAAAACTTCAAGTGCTATCTATTGGTAGATTTAAGTGTTGTAGATATGTATTCTACGATTTAGAGAGTCATTTTTTTGCGATAAAATCTATATGTTTAATCAAAAAGCAATTTTATTTCTACTTCCTGAAATTTTTTCGGTAGATTTTAGAAAAATAAAAATTAACTCACCATTTTTTCGCAAAATGACAAAAATGTAATTCTATAAACATAGTTTTTATCAGTTCTTTTTATTACCTTTTTTATGGTTATTAAATAATTTTCCCGAAATTCTTTATTTGTCTCTATGACCCACCTTGTTTTAGACTATAGTCATGGATGAATTGGCCAGCGTTGTTTCGGAAAATTTAGCTTCTCTCCGAAAAGAGAAACATTTAACCCAGCAGGAATTAGCTGCGTTGATTGGATATTCGGATAAATCGATTTCTAAATGGGAATTGGGGAAAGCGATCCCTTCCGTGGATATCCTTTTAAAGTTTGCGCAATTCTATGGTGTTACTCTCGATTATCTTGTCACCAAAGGGTCCACTACAAAAAGTTCCCCTGAAAAAGAAAGCGATCGTAACAAAACCAATAAAATTGTCATCATGGCTATGGCGGCGACTTTCGTATTGTTTGCGGCAACGGCTATCTACATCAATTCTTTAATTACGAAAACCGAGCCGTCGATGTGGATCGCCTTCCTCTACGGCATCCCTGCTGCGGCATTTATTGATGCTTTATTAGACCTCAAATTTTTCCATAGGAACACCGCCTTATGGGTGTTACTTTCCGTTGTCACTTGGGGTCTATTATTTGCTGTCAGCATGAACTTCTTCTTCTATTTAAATCAAAACATCTTCTTCATTCTTCTGGTGGGCATTCCCGTTCAAATTGGCCTCATATTATTTAGTCAAGTCAAATAGTCAATTTATAAGATCTATTTTTGTTGGTTTTTTGATTTTGCTATTTTTAGTCAATGTAAAATATTTTTTGGCAAACAAAAAAGGGCGATTTTTCGCCCTTTAGGATAGATGTTTTTTAATCGGCCAAAGTCCCCATCGGATCCCATGGATGTAAACGGATCGGTTCTGCTTCTGCCGCCGCTCTTTCCTCGTCAGAAAGATATTTTTTCAAAACAACGGCCTGATAAGCAAAGCGATCAAAGAAACTAGAGCTCATGACATAATATCCTTGGACTCCATTGTCGGCGCCCCAAGAATTCTCGATTTTCCATTTGGTGGCTTTTCCATCGACAAGATTAACCCCTGTGAGAACCATCGCGTGATTCATCGCGCTAGCCCACCAATCCAGCATATCTTCTTTTTCGAATTTGATGTCGAAACCGAATTCAGATTCGTAATCAAACGCTTTGTCATTCCAAGCAGGAGAGTTTCTGTCACGATAGAAGGAAACATCGCTTCCAAACCAAACCACTTCGTTGTCGGAGAGTTGCTTGATGACGATTTCTTTGATTCGCTCCATCGGTAAATTCAAATGGTTGATTGCCTTCCCCTCGACCACGTTTCCTAAATATTCAATTGTGTAATTGCGGAGAAATGGTTTATCGCTGGTTGGAGAGTTGATCAAAGACTGGTATTCATCGATCTTATCGCCAATGTATTCATTAAAGAAGGCCTTTGGGGTCAAATCGTGCTGAACATGATATTTGCCTTCGGAATCCACATATTCGAAATCAAAGGTTTTCGGTGGCACGCCGAAACAATTGAGGAAGAAATGATAGATTTTCTCAATCGTCTTTTCTTTCAAGGCTCTGGCTTCCTCTTTTTTGCCCTCAAGCAAAAGACGATGCGCTTTCGGCGCAAAAGCGCGGATCACGTTGTTCACTAAGACGTCAGATTCTCTGGTTCCTTCGGATTGGAATGTCTCAGGGAAGGCGTCTTTAGGCATAATCCCATATTTCTTGACCAGATTGACGAACATGTCCCATTGTCCGCCATCGGAGACCGGTTCTTTTAAAACGAAGGACAATTCACGGTCGTCATGATCTCGATCCCCGATTTGGAGTATGGTTTCCAAAGCGAAATTGGATTTCTCGATTTTGTCATAAAGAGAAATGTAGTTCTGCGATAATTCAAAATTTTTCAAACCGATTTTGTTGGCGATGATCTCACGAAGGACGTTAAGGCCGGCAAAAATCCAGCAACGACCGGATTGTCGTTGGTTGGCGACAGGCAATGTTTTGATATCGATGGAGAATTTCGGGTTTACTCCAGCAAGAGAGGACGAATCAAATGTGACGTTGGAGATGGATTGTCTGGACAAAGCGTGTCGGACAACGACATTTTTCTTATCCTCCTCGTAGGTTTTCAGTATTTCATTTGTGGCGCTTTCGTCTAACGCGCCTAAGGTTTTTTCACTCATATAGCTCCCTTTCTATCTCATTTGGTTAGATAAGACTTACTCATTTTATCCAAATCGTGTTACATTTCAATGGAAGTACATTCTTTCTTATTCGCAAGAAGATGGGTTAGAATGTAGCATGGAAAGCAGGTAAAAAGATGCAGGTAGACGAAAATTTGGCGAGATTTCTCCGCTATGTGAAAATTGACACACAATCAGATGACGCTTCCCAAACGACTCCTTCGACTTTGAAGCAGCTCGATTTGGCACGCCAACTGATGAAAGAGTTGGATGAATTAGGGATTCCGAATGAATTGGATGAATATGGGCGCGTATACGCTCATTTAGATGGTGAAAAAGGACTTCCGACCATCGGTCTTAATTCTCATATGGATACGGCTTTGGAATGTTCCGGAAAGGATGTTAAGCCACAAATCCACGAGAATTATGATGGCAAAGATATCAGACTCAACGAGGAATACGCTTTATCGCCGAAAGATTTTCCTAACCTTTTAAGACATATTGGCGACACTCTGGTGACAACCTCAGGAGATACTTTGCTGGGGGGAGATGATAAAGCGGGAGACGCCATCATCATGTCTGTTTTGGCTTATTATGTGGCTCATCCAGAAGTCAAGCATCATCCTATCGCCATTCTTTTCACACCAGACGAGGAAATTGGACGTGGCCCTGAGCATTTTGATGCGAAAAAATTCGGTGCCGATTGGGCTTATACCATCGATGGTGATTTCCCGGACCATATCGATATTGACAATTTCAATGGATCCCATGCCGATGTGAAAATCCATGGCTTTGGAATCCACCCAGGAGAAGCCAAAGGAAAAATGGTCAATGCCATCCGCGTCGCCGAAGAATTCGATTCCTTGCTCGACCCTAACGAAAAGCCAGAATACACCGATGGTTGGGATGGCTTTAACCACATTCTTTCCTTCCAAGGGGATTCTACCTACGTCGAAATGCATTACATCATTCGCAATCATAAAAAAGAGCTGTTAGAAAAACAAAAGAAGGAATTCGTTTTCGCCAAAGAATTCCTGGAAAAGAAATATCCTAACGCCAAAATTGAATTGGAGATTGCCGATGATTATCGCAATATGAGTGAGGTCTTAGAAAAAGACCCTCGTGCCGTAGAACACGCTAGAAAAGTCTTCCGTTCTTTAGGAATTGAGCCGGTTTCTTTGCCAGTCCGTGGAGGAACCGATGGGGCGACATTCTCTTTCCAAGGCTGCCCAACGCCAAATTTAGGAACGGGCTCTTACAACCATCATGGCAGATTTGAATATCTCTCCGTCAGAGAATTCAATCTCATGATCGAGATTGTCAAAGCGCTTCTCAAGGCATAAGAAAAAGCCTCTCGTGTGAGAGGCTTTTGTTTCGCAATTGGCTGGGGTGACTGGGATCGGACCAGTGTATCTCGGATTCAGAGTCCGATGCCTTACCACTTGGCTACACCCCAATGTGCTCAATTATTTTACTCGAAATCAGCAACTTAACAAGGGAAAACGAAAACAGGTTATCGTAGATAGAAACAAGGAATGGAGGTAAATCTATGAAAAAAGTTCAACTGATTGCCTTAGGCGGCGGATCGGGAAGCGGGAAAACGACCATCGTCAACCGTTTAAGGGAAGCTTTCCCCGATTCTTCGTTCTTTACCTACGACGCTTATTACAAATCATTCCCTGAACTGTCATTGGAAGAAAGGGCGAAACTCAATTTCGATGATCCTTCGATTCTTGATGAGGAATTGTTTCTCCGAGATCTCACGAGCATCAAGGAAGGCAAAACAATTGAGATCCCTGTCTATGATTTTGCCAGCCATCTTCGGAAAGAAGGCGTTTCCCAGCATGTTGAACCTGCCCCGATTGTCTTTGTCGATGGGGTATTAATTTATACCATCCCGGAACCAAGAAGATATTTCGATTATCTGATCTACGTCCATTGCGATGCCGACATCCGTTTGGCCAGAAGAATCCTAAGGGACAGCGAAGAAAGAGGAAGGACCCCACGTTCAGTCATCAGCCAATATTTGGCTACCGTGAGGCCGATGCATTACAAATATGTCGAAAAAGGACGTGAAATTGCCGATTATATCTATGATAACACTGACAACAACGGCTTAAAGGAAGAGGAGATCGCCAAGTTGATTTCTTCCCTAAAACAATCGTTAAATCAATAGTTTCTATCGTTATTATTTGTTACCTAATAAACAAAAAAGAAAAGGGGTTTAAGCCCCGTCTTCATGATCTTTATAAGCGTAGGAGCCCGCACTCCCGCTTTGGGGATCCGTCTCGTTTTCGTGAAGCATATCGATATCTTCCCCTGTGCGGTTGTTTTTCTTCCGAGAATAAACGGCGGCTTTGTTTTTCTTTCGTGTGGCAAAAATTGGCATCTTATAACCTCACCCAAATGGTCGCATAGCCAAGCATTAAAGCGAAAAGGACCTGTAATCCCATAATCAAGAAAGCACGACCAAGATGGTTTTTATCCTTGAAAAGATATAACGGACCGAGTCCGGCGTTAGCGCTTAAGCCCGCCAACATCGCCCCAAAAGGAAGCATCCCTTCTAAATAAAGATTGGAAATGAGCACCGAGGAGGCGCAATTGGGGATAAGGCCAATGAAGGTGGAAAATAATGGCGACAAATAGTAATTGTCGGTCAAGAAGAGAGAAAGATTCTCTTCGCCGACCCCAAGAATCAATAAGCCAAAGAGAAAGCTAATCCCATAGGCATAGGCGAAGATTTTCAAGGAATGCAATAATGGATGCCAAAGATGCTCATACCAGCGGTTCTCTTTTTCGCTTTCTTCAATCGCATGGTGGCAACAGCCAATGTGCGCGTGTTCCTCTTCGATATGGCAATTCTCGAAATGCTCGTCCACTTTGGTGACGTTTTTCCGATAGATCAAATCTACTGCGATGCCGACAATGGAAGCGAAGACGATTTTGATTCCAACCGTCACAAAACCCATATACCATTTGCCTGTGAAATCGCCAAAAAGAACCGGTAAGGCCTCATCGGAACAGGCAATGAAAATGGCTAACAAGGTGCCCAAGGTGATATGTCCCTTGGTATAAATATCTGCCCCAACGATGGAAATCCCGCATTGAGGGATTGCCCCAGCCAAAGAGCCAAAGAAAGGGGCCATTCTCTTTTTCCGCTCGAGAAGTTTGGCGATCTTATTTTCAAAGAAAGAAAGGATCACATAAAGAACCAGCGCAACAGCCAGCACCTTCAATGAATCGAAGAGACAATCTAACGCTAATTCGCCTACCGCTTCCCAAGTCATACCTTAAAATTATACAATCCTTGTCAAATCCCTTCTACAAAAGTACTCATCGGGAGATATTTTGTTATAATTGTCGATGAGGTTAATCTATGCCAGAAAATGAACCAATTGATTCAAAATACGACCCAAGAAAGCGTCGTAGTATCGAAAAGCTGAAACCACACGAAGGATCGTCCTTTAAAAAAATCATCGCCATCATTTCCGGAAAAGGGGGTGTAGGCAAATCGTTAGTCACTTCCCTTTTGGCGGTAACTTTGTTAAATCAAGGCCACGAAGTATCGATTATGGACGCCGATATCACCGGCCCGTCGATCGCCAAAACGTTCGGAAGAGACAATTACACCTGTTTGGGTGATAAAGATGGCATTTTCCCTGCCAAAACGGACCGAGGAATCACCTTGATCAGTTCCAACAACCTGCTTGACGACCCAAAAACGCCAATCGTTTGGAGAGGAAGCCTGATCTCCTCTTTGGTCTCACAGATGTTCACGGAAATCGTCTATGGCGAAAAGGAATATCTTTTAATCGATATGCCGCCAGGAACTGGAGACGTCCCTCTTACCGTCTTCCAGCAACTTCCTATCGATGCGGCGATTGTCGTCTCTTCTCCTCAGGAATTGGTCAGCGAAGTCGTCACCAAATCGATCAATATGGCGAAGATGATGAACGTCAATCTTCTCGGCATCGTCGAGAATATGGCTTATGTGCAATGTCCCCATTGCGGAGAAAAGATTGATGTCTTTGGAAACGTCTCTTCTTCCGACCTTTCTAAACAAACCGGTCTTCCTATCCTCGATGAGATTCCTCTTGACCCTTCTATCACCAAAATGGTTGACGAAGGAAAAATTGAAGAATATCAAAAGGATTACCTCAAAAATGCCGCGAAGGCCATCCTCGATCTATAACGGTCAAAAAAGTTTCCTGTCTAGGAAACTTTTTCTTTTTGTCTAAATCACCTATTTCGACGTCTTTTGGAAGAAAGATTCGATTTCTTCTTGACTTGGGGCAGCGTTAATTGCCCCCTTACGGAGGGTGGTTAGAGCCCCTGCCACGTTGGCGTAAGTAAGATATTTAATAAGAGAGTCCTCTTCTTCGATAAACGAAGGATGATTCACCAAAGAGGCTAGGAAATAGGCATAGAAAGCGTCTCCTGCCCCGGTGGTATCCACTGGCTTAACCGGGAAGGAAGGGACTTTCACGATTTTGCCTTTGGAATAGAATAAGGATCCTTCTTTCCCTAATGTCACGACGGCCATTTGTTCTTCTTTTAACAAACGTTTCAATCCAAGAGAGATTTCTTCCTCTCCTGAAAGCAAGCGTAGTTCTTCGACGGAGAATTTGAGGATATCTGCCTCGGAAAGGGCTTTGATGAAAACGTCTTTGGCAACCTCTTCCGAAGGGAAGATATCATCCCGATAATTAATGTCAAAAGAGATTTTGGCTTTCGAACGGGAACGAATTTCGTGGACGAAAGAATGGAAAAACGAAACTCCTTCCGGATAAGAAAGCATCAAAGATCCGATATGGACAATGTCTTCATCCTGGATCTCTTGCCAATGGATGTCTTGGATAGAAAGATGGTAATCCGCCCCAGAATCACGTTCAAAGCGGAAGGAACGTTCCCCTTCTTTCAATGATACGATGGCTTTCGTCGTCGAGTAATCAGGAAGGGTTTTTATGCTTAATGTTTTGAAAGGACGCTTAGAGGCAAAATCCAACAAAAAATTCCCTTCTTCGTCTTTTCCCACGGCCCCATAAAAGGAAACGTCCTTGGTGTAAAGCAAAGCGTTGGAAGCAACATTGAAAGGCGCTCCCCCAGGGAATAAAGATTGTTTTCCGTCTTCATCAAAGACGTCTACTAGAATTTCTCCGACGCAAATTAACATAATTTTTCTTCTTTTTTAAAAAAGGGAAACTAAGGCGATATTCAAGGGTGCAACATAAGATTTCTGTGATTCACTAGAATTCTTCAATTCTTTGATGTTTTTCTTAACAAATATCATCTGTATATTTTTATTGAGGCGTTCTTAGCATCGACGTTGATTTCGAATCGATCGCTGCTTTCTTTTGGATATACCGTGTTGCTCATCGAAATTCCATTGACGAAAATCTCAATCGAATAACGGTCTAGCACGAGGATGATTTGGTCCTTCTCTTTTTTCCGATAAGGCATTTTTCGAATCCCTTTTAAAGAATAAGGGTCTTTTTCATCGCCGATGACAGGGATACCCGATTGGCTGCGATCAAAATAGAACACGTCGTTTTCCAAATAGAATTTGGTGACTTCTCCTTCTCCTTTTCTTAGTTCGAGGGAAAGGGCGTTAAGATCTTCGATATCCAAGATTATGGTGCCTACACTTAAACGACCTTCATAATGGTTTTGGATTGTTTGTTCTTCGCTTAATTTGCCATAAATGACCGGCGTTTGTAACAAGACACCATCTTCCAAAGTGATTTTCCTTGGAACGGTAAGCATTCCGGCAAAACCGTGCTCCGCCGTCGGGTTGTTTCTTCCCCACATATCCAGCCAAGCAATCAAATATTTGCCATCATTCAGCATTTGGGCGGCGTAGAAATCAAAGCCGTAATCCAATAAGGTCTTTTCTCCTTGGGAGATGAATTTCCAAGAAGAATCGAATTGCCCTACTTCATATTCACAAGCATGAACATTGAGGCAATGTTCGCTTTCGGAGGGGAAATTTTGTTCAGAATAAAGAAGGAGATTCAAATCCTTATCATAATCAACGCACTCAATCATCTCGCCTTCGCTATCATGAGTCAGAATATCATTGAGGAATTCCCAATTCTTAAGGTCTTGGGAGCGGAATAGCAGAATGCTGCCATGCCCTTCTTTTTTGCGGGAACAAGCCAAAAGATAAAACGTCCCATCTTTTTCAAAGACCTTTGGATCGCGGAAATCGGTAGTCTTATAGCCAGAGGGCAATTGCTCGCTGGAGATAATGACTCCGTGTTTTTCAAAATGGATTCCGTCTTTTGAGGAGGCAAGACATTGAATTTGCTGGTTATGTTCCTCATTTTCCGGAACCAGGATAAATCCCGTATAAACAAGGTACAGGGTGTCGTCTTTCACCAGGGCGCTGCCAGAAAAGCAACCATTTTTGTCGTAAGGATCACCTGGGGTCAAGGCGATTGGAAGGTATTCGAAATGGAGCAAATCCGAGCTGACAACATGGCCCCAATGCATCGGACCCCAAACATTCGAATAAGGATGGTGCTGGAAAAAGATGTGATATTTCCCTTGGAAGAAAGAGAATCCATTGGGGTCGTTGATCCATCCTTTTTCCCCAGTGATATGGAATATCGGTTTGAAATCGTTCATGTTAGAAAGTCTCCACCAAAGTGGCCGAGGAAGAGATTTCCTCGACATTTTCATAATAGGTTCGGAAATCGTCTAAGAAGAGCGATCCCCAATCGTTTGAGGCGTTATCGTCCACTTCAACGCCGCATTTTGGACAAAACATAGATGGGCCCTACTTTTTTAAAATTTCTTATTTTTTCTCTTTTCATCAACAATAATCCTCATCCTCATATGGATCAGCTTCGCCTTCCATATAAGAATCAACCATATAATTTACAAGCATTTTTTTCATTTCTTCTATAGAAAGACTATCAACATATTCTCGATATCTTTTAGCCACTTCTTCAACTTTTTTATCGTACTCTTTTTCTCTTTCTTCTAATTCTTCGTAATAACGATTTCTTTCATTAATTGCTTCTTGAGCTTCTTTAGGGAAGACAGAAAAATAGACAGCAACTTTATGTTTACATATCGTTGATTTACCCGCGGCGTGAGGGCAAGTACATGTTGATTTTCTAGGATGAGCAATATCTAAATGAACATGATAAGTTTCAGTGCCTTCTACATCAGCCTCAAATTCATATCTATTTATTTGTTTTAAAGACTTAACACGTTT
>OCTW011466755.1_pt1 | contig 11342 bp, 13 predicted proteins | sample 1539671 | NCBI WGS metagenome assembly OCTW01 (sample SAMN02144230, study PRJEB22623) | gut metagenome | biome: sheep rumen | host: Ovis aries | place: New Zealand | reverse complement strand
GGCGGACGTCGTTAATGAAACAAAAATCGCCATCAAACCCGTCTTCTTCCCTCTCCCTCTATCTGGAGGAAGTAGGGAAATTCCCGCTTTTAAGCAGCGAGAAGAAGAAGCATCTTTATCAAGGCTTGCTTTCTAGCGATGCTGAGACGGTTAAGAAAGCGCGACAAGAACTCATCCAATCCAATCTTCGTTTGGTCATTCCGATTGCAAAACGCTACGAAAGCCGGGCCTTGTCCAACCTCATGGACCTTATCCAAGAGGGAAACCTTGGTCTATCGATCGCAGCCAAGCACTTTGACCCGACCAAACATAACGAATTCTCGACTTTAGCGACCGTCTACATCGAGAGTTATATCCGCGATGAAGCCCGTGCTGCCGCCGGCATCATCGCCTTACCCAAAAACAAGCGCTTCGCCAAGGCGCGGATTTATGCCGTCGCCTCGCGTTTAGCCGAAGATGGCAAAGAAGTCTCGCCCGAAATCATCCACGAAGAGCTTCAAGATTGTCCGATTTCATTGATCGAAGAGATGCTTTCTCTTCCTGGCGTCAATGATGTTTCCTCAGGCGAAGAAGTACCAATTATCGAGGACGTGCCATCGAAATTGGATCTTCAGGAGTCTCTTTCTGAGGCTTTGGAGCAGGTCAAACATCTCAGTGAGACCCAACGTTTCGTCTTGATTCATTACTTCGGCTTAGAAGGGGAAGAGACCATGAGCCTCTCTCAAATCGGGAAACAGCTCGGCGTCAGCAAAGAACGCGTTCGCCAGATCAAAGAGACCGCTTTGTTCCAAATCGAGCGCAGCAGCAGGAGGAAACCATAATGGCTATGAAATTGTCCAAACGATTGATGACCATCGCCGAGATGGTCGATCCTGGCTCTTATATCGCTGACATCGGCTCTGACCATGGGCATCTGCCGATTTATCTTGTCCAATCGGGGAAGATCGAATGGGCCCAAGCGGTGGAAAACAAGATGGGACCTTATCTCAATTTGAAGCAAAATGTCGATTCCGCCAAGCTTTCTCATCATATTTCCATCACTCTTGGAGATGGCATCACCTCATTAAACGGAGGTGTTGATACGTTGATTCTCGCGGGTATGGGAGGGCAACTTGCCATCGATATCCTCTCCGCCCATCCAGAGCAACTGCTCAATATCCAAACCATCATCATCGACCCTCATCGCGATTTGATGAAAGTCCGCGATTATGTCTCAAAACTTGGCTATATCATCTATGATGAACGGATGGTCAAAGAAGATCGCATCTATTATTCAATCATCAAATTCACCAAAGGGAGATTGGACCGTCCTTATAACGAAGATGAGCTCCGCTTTGGCCCTAAGATCATGGAAAATCGCGGTGACATCTATCTTTCTTACCTGCTGGAACAAAAGAAAAAGCTCAACGCGATCCTTAATGGAGCCATCTCTAAGCAAAACAGGGCAAGATATCTTGCCATCTATCGTTCGGTTGCCGCCCAGATTCAGCGTTGCGAAGCGGATAAAGAGGAGAGGTAACGCTCTACCTCGAGGAAACGTTCTCTAGAAGTGGAGGCGCCTGAGCAAAGCAGGATCACATCCTCTTTGGCGAAAGAAAGCTGCTTCACTTCCAGTAAATTCAAGCATAAGTGGCTCGTTACGCCCATGGACTCGCCGATTTCGGCGAGTTTTTTGCTGTTATTGGAGGTCGCTGAGCCTAGGACGATCAAACAAGTGGGATGATGCTTTTTAATCGCATAAATCAGGGCTTCTTGACGTTGCGAAGTCGCGTGGCATCTGCCTTTGATTAAGGTGGCGTTTGGGTAGGAAGAAAGAATCGCGGCGCATGATGTCTCAAGTTCTTGCTTGCCTAGCGTCGTTTGGGCATAAAGCTTGGGGAAGTGGAGCTTTCCTTTGATTTCCAGGGTCTTCGATTTGACATCATAAAAGGATACTTTGGGAAGATCGGCGATGAAACCTTCGGATTCTAGATGCCCTTTTGAGCCAATATAGATGATGTCTTCGCTTTGTTGGTATTCTTTCATCGCAAGAAAGTGGTTTTGCCTAACGAAAACGCAGGTGGTATCAATGGTTTTGATATGCTTTTCCGCACAGATATCCTCGTAAACGGAAGGGTGGCCGTGGGCGGAGAAGATGACGGTGACCCCGTCAGGAAGCCCCTTTAGTTGCTCTAATAACGGGGCTTTCTTCTCGTCTAAAACATGCACCCCAAGCTGCGTGAGTTCCAAAACCGAATCCTCGTTATGGACAAGCATTCCCAAAAGATAAATTTGCTCTTCAGGATGGTCTTTTGCGTAGGCTAAAGCAAGGTCCATGGCCTTGACGACGCCGGCGCAATACCCAAAGGGGATGACTTTGATGATCTTCATGAAAGTATTTTCATCTATTTTGATGAAAAGCGGAAGCGATTTCCCGTATAATGAGGCCGTTATGGCAACATTCGCATCTTTTTCTCTCGATAAAACATTGGTTCATGCCTTGGAGAAGCTTGGCTATAAAAACCCTTCTCCTGTCCAAGAGCGCGTGATTCCGAAGGCCTTGAAACGCCAGTCTTTGGTGTGCCAATCCCAAACTGGAAGCGGCAAGACCCATTCCTATTTGATTCCGATTCTCGATACGATCGATATGCATCTTCCTAAGACGCAGGCGATCATCGTTTGCCCAAGTCGGGAACTCGCCCGCCAAGTCTATGAATTCGCGACCCCGTTCCAACGCTTTTTCCCTACCCTCAAGGTGAGATTATTCACTTCCGAAGCCCAGAAAAGCCAAAATAGCGAAGGCCTTACCATCCCACCTCATATCGTTATCGGCACCCCAGGAAGATTAGCGGATTTGCTCACCAAATCCTACGAGTTGGATCTTCATCAAGTGAAGACCCTCGTTTTGGATGAGGCGGATATGTTGTTAGAGCAAGGATATTTCGATGATATCGATGCTTTGTATTCCCTTTTGCCCGAGAAGACCCAGACCATGGTGTTCTCGGCGACCCTTCATCAAGGACTGAAAGATCGCCTTTCCAAATACATCGGGGCTAATTTCGTCTATGAAGGGGAGAAGAGCAAAACCTCGGTTCAGGTGACCCATCATTTGATTGATATCAAGCATGTCGGGGTTTTGGCCGCTTTGGAACGTTTCTTAAATATCCGCAAACCTTATCTAGCGATGATCTTCGCCTCCAAAAAAGAAGACGTCAAGAAAGCCTATCAGCACCTTAAAGAAATCGGGTATGAGCCTACGATGTTTTCAGGTGAGCTCGATCAAAGGGAACGTAAGCAAGCGATGCGCAAGATCCGCAGCAACAAATCCTCGTTGATTGTCTGCTCCGATTTGCTAAGCCGCGGCATGGATATCGAAGATGTCACCGACGTCATCTCTTTAGACCTACCGAGTGATCTCTCCTATTATTATCACCGGGCTGGAAGAACCGGAAGATTCGATAAAAACGGCGATTCATGGGTATTTTATAACTCCGATTCCACCAAGCTGCCGTTAGAGCTCATCGCTGCAGGCGTGCAGTTTGAGTTCTTGACCCTCCGCGAGAATGGGTTGGTCCATGACCCAGTTGGACTCCTTCCGAAGAAGAAATTCTCCAAGAAGAAGCCATTCACCGAAGAAGAATCCACCGAAGTCAAGATCGCCAAAGCCAGAACCCGCAGCGACAAAGTCAAGCCTGGCTATAAGAAAAAGACCCAGGAAGCGGTCGAGAAAGTCAAACGGAAATACCGCCGCAAAGCCATCAAGGAAGCCGTGAAAAAGCATAAGAAAACGACTTATAGCCGCCTTGCGAAGTCTGACGAATAATACGAATTGAAAAGTCCGATGAACTCGGACTTTTTCGTTATCATAGCAGATCGATTTCTTGTTTCATCCGTTCTTCGATCTCACTATCGGAGACGGTATCGATGACCTGACCTTTTTTGAAAATCGCCCATTTGCCGTGTCCACCCGCACAGCCAAGATCAGCATGTTTGGCTTCTCCTGGTCCATTGACGATGCAACCCATGACCGCGACGGTCTTGGAAATCCGCTTGGTCAAAAGGTAGGCAGATAGTTTTTTGGCAAGCGGAATCAGATTCACTTGGGTGCGTCCGCAGGTAGGGCAAGAGATGAAGGTCGGATAATTGGGATACATCCCTAAATCATGAAGCAAACGGCAGCATGAGACGACTTCTTCCTCAGGGTCATCAGAAAGCGAGATGCGTATGGTGTTCCCGATTCCTTCGATGAGCAGTGGACTAAGCGTCGCGGCAGAGCGAATCAAGCCAACGTCTTTTGGCCCGGCTTCGGTGACCCCAACATGAAGCGGATAAGGGAATTCTTCCGCGGCCAAACGATAGGCTTGCAAGGTTTCTAACGCGCTGCTGCCTTTTAGGGAGATGACGATATCATGGAAATCGAGGTCTTCTAAGATCTTCACGTGCTTTCTGGCCGAAGAGAGCAATCCTTCGGCCCGGACTTTATCATCATGGACGTCGAATTGTTTGTCCAATGACCCGGAATTGACGCCGATACGAATCGGGGCGTGATGCTTTTTGCAGGATTCCACGACCTTTTTCACGTTTTCCACCGACCCGATGTTGCCCGGGTTGATGCGGACCGCATCGACCCCGTTTTCTAAGGCGATGAGGGCAAGACGATAATCAAAATGGATGTCCGCGACAAGTGGGACAACGGTGCCGGCTTTGATTTCCTTGAAAGCGCGCGCATCTTCTTCGTCTAGCACCGAGCAACGCATCAGCTCAGCTCCTAACGCTTCGCACCGGTTGATTTGCTCGATGACTTTCGATGTGTTTTTGGTTGGAATATTGCACATGGATTGGATATAGACGTGGTCATTCCCGCCCATGATCAAGCTTCCAACGCGGACGCTTCTAGTTCTGCTTCTTTTGTTTTCCATGGAACCATTTTAAACCAAACTGCCTTGAAGGGTGAAAACTTTGTAGATTGCTCCGCCACCTTTGAAAAAGAGGTATACAATAAGCGTTGAGGCAAAAGACCATGAAAAAAGTATTGTACTTGGTGATGAAAAACGCCCCGAAAGTCTTCTCCACCCTAGAAAATCTTTCAAACGAAGGCTTCAACGCGACCGTCATCAACACCGAATCGCTGCATAAGGCGATTGACTATTACCCAGAAGAGCATCATTTCTTCAATCTCCGTCAATTCGAGGACATGAAAGAAACGGCTGAAACCATCCTCTGCATCTTCGTTTTGGAAGAGGAAAAGCTTGCTAGAGCAAGGCAGATCATCTTGGATGAGACCGATCATTTCAATGAGATCCGCGGTTTCATGTACACCCAGCCATTAGAGGATTACGAAGGAAACATCTAGTCTATGGAATTCCCATTATTCGCTTATATCGCGTGTCTTTTGCTTGCGGCCTTATTATCGACAAGGCTGATGAAATTGGTCCATCTTCCCAATGTGACGGGTTATATCATCACCGGGATTTTGATGGGGCCTTTCGTTTTCGGGGTGCTTTTCAATAACTTTAGTTACGATAACATCGAAACCAGCGTTATTTCTCGGCACATCGCGACCATCTCTTGGGTGAGCAACGTCGCCCTGGGATTCATTGCCTTTTCCATCGGCAACTCTTTCAAAGCCAGCGTTTTGAAAGCAGTGGGGAAGCGGGTCATCATCATCACTGTTTTAGAGTCTCTTTTTGGTTCTATTTTTGTCTTTTTGATCATGATGGTGCTGCATTTCATCTTCCCAGAGCAAATCTCATGGGAGTTGACGTTGACGTTAGCGGCCATCGCCGCGGCGACTGCCCCGGCGGCAACCTTGATGGTCATCAAGCAATATCACGCTCACGGGGAATTGGTGAATACCCTTCTTCCAGTCGTTGCATTAGACGACGCAAGCGCGTTGATTTTGTTTGCCATCTTGTTCCAGATTGCGACCTCGATTTCTAGCGGCAATGGCTTCTCGCTGTACGCGATGCTAGGAAAACCAGTCATTGAAATCCTTCTATCCCTGGCTTTTGGAACGGTCATTGGCTTCTTCATCTCTTTGCTAAACCGCCTTTTCAAATCCAGAAACAATCGATTAATTCTATGTATTCTCTCCGTTTTCATCGCTTTGGGTCTTTATGCATTATTCAAAAACCAAGAGCTCGGCGGGTTTGAATTATCAAGTCTATTGATGTGCATGGCAGCAGGGGCGATCTACGTCAATTTCACCAAAGAAAACGACCGTACTTACGACGTATTAGACCGTTTTACCTCGCCGATTTACATGATGTTCTTCGTTCTTTCGGGGGCGAGTTTGAACTTGAAGATGCTTTTTGGCGGCAACGGACTCATCGTTTTAGGTATCGCCTCAGCCTATATCGTCTTCCGCGTGATTGGCAAATATCTCGGGGCGTTCCTAGGAGCGAGCATGACCCATTGTCCAAAGAAAGTCCGAAACTATTTGGGACTCACCTTGATCCCTCAAGCGGGTGTGGCCATCGGCTTAGCCACGACCGCGAACGCTTTGTTTGGCGCGAACCCCTCGACCGCCCATATCGCCGAACTGGTTTTGGCCATCGTTTTGACCTCGACTTTGGTTTATGAACTCCTAGGACCGATGATGTCTAAGTTCGCCCTGAAAAAGGCCGGGGAGATCGATGCGAACCAAGGTTGAAAAATCGGGGTTTTGCAACGTTTATGAGATTTTTCGTTATTTGGGAAATCGCAAAAAACATACGATATCATCGGAGGTTCAAGAAATTGAACCAAGAACTGCAATGTTTTTATGGAAATAAAGCCCGAATGGATTAAAATATTTATAGATTTTGAATCTATCGTGTGATAATATTTGCACGCGTCAGGGAGATTAGTAGATTATGGCAACGAGCAAACGTGATCAAGTCATCTTAAAATGCAGCGTCTGCGGTGAAGAGAATTATTTGACCACCCGCAACAAAAGACTTCATCCTAACAAAATGGAAGTCAACAAATACTGCCCTAAGTGCAGAAAGATGACCCTTCATAAGGAAAAGAAATAAGGCTGCACGCCTTATTTTTCTTTCATGATTGTCTTTATTCTTTGTCTCCTTGCTGGTTCGATCTTGCTCGCTTACGTCATTCTCTCATCCATCAAAAAGAAACATTTCCATATGCCGTTTACCCCTTTGATGGGGATGCTAGGCGCGATTTTAGTAGTGGCCCCGACATTCTCGGTGACCTATCACACCGCCAACGAATCCAAAGCCTATCAAGATATTTTGGCGACCCGTCAGAATCTTAAAGACGCTCTTGCTGCATCAAGCAACGAAGAAGAAAAAGAGGTCGCCATCGCTGCTATCGATTCCTATAACAAAAACGTGAGGCACAATATCTCTTTGGCGTCTTCGCAGTGGGTGAGCGCGTTTACCTATTCTTTCTATTATCAAAAAGGCGAAGCCCTCGTCATCACGGTGAAATAACATGATTGAGGTTGTTAACCGCACCGTCGGCGGGGAATATTGCAATAGCTATATTGTCGGTAACGAAGGGGAAGATTGCTTCCTCGTCGATTTCGGGTACGACAAAAACGGTTTCATCACCTCGTATGCTTTAGCCCATCACCCCAAGATTCTCGGGGTGCTTTTGACCCATGGCCATTATGACCATATTTATGGCTTCAAAGAGGGTCTGCCTTCTTATCCTGTCTTCCTTTCTGAAGAAGACCATATCTTCTTAACGGACCCTCATTATAACGGCTCCATCGAGCTTTTTGATGACCCTCTTACGATTGATGGCCTGCTTCCTTATCCAGTAGAAGACGAAGATGAAATCAAACTGGGCAACTTTTTTGTCAAAGTCATCGCGACTCCATTCCATACGGGCGGAAGCGTTTGCTTTTATTTGGAAAAGGAGGGCATCCTCTTTTCCGGGGATACGTTATTCTCTCATGGCATCGGGCGTTACGATTTAAAGGGGGCTTGCCCTCGTTTTCTAGAATCTTCCTTGCGAAAGCTCATGAAGCTTCCAGAGGAAACCGTGGTCTATCCAGGTCATGGAAGGAAGACCACGATCGGGGAGGAGAAACGTTTCTTGTTTCAATAAACCATGGAAGATCGTTATCAAAGAAACGCCGTATTGCTCGGTGAGGATTACCCAAGCAAATTAGAGGGAAAAGTCATCTGCGTTTTCGGTTTAGGCGGCGTCGGAGGGGCTTGCTGCGACGCGTTATGCAGGGCAGGCATCACCCATTTCGTTTTGGTGGATGATGATATTGTCAATCAAACCAACATCAACCGTCAAATCGTGGCCAACATGGACACCATCGGGATGAAGAAAGTCGATGCGATGGAAGCGCATCTGAAGCGGCTGAATCCTGTCGTAATCATTGAAAAACGAGCTTGCTTTTATTTGCCTGAGAATGCCGATGAATTCGACTTTTCTGCCTTTGATTATGTGGTGGATGCGATTGACACCGTCACCGCCAAAATCGATATCGTGACCCATTGCAAAAAAGCCGGAACCCCAATCATCTCGGCCATGGGATGCGGCAATCGCTTAGACCCAACCAAAGTCATCTGCAAAGACCTCTTCCAAACTTCGGGTGACCCTTTAGCCAAAATCATGCGTCAAAAGCTCAAAAAGCAGGGGATTGATTCCTTGAAAGTCGTCTGTTCCAGCGAGCCTCCGCTAAAAAGAAAAATCGTGCTCGAAAGCGATCCATCCTTGCCTAGAAGAAGCATTCCTGGAAGTTCTCCCTTCGTTCCGCCTGTCGCAGGCATCGAATTAGCCCATCAAGTCATCATGGACCTCTTGCAATAGGGGTCCTTTTTTGCCACTTTGTTTCCTTATAAACATTGTTTATAATATGCCTCGTTGCGAGAACTCTCGCTTATCTTTACATAAGGAGCATCATTTATGATCAACGTTACCGAATTGCGTCCCGGCAATTACTTCATCGATGAAGATAACCTCTATCGTGTCATCGACATCCTTCTCAACAAAACCGCGATGAGAAAGATGGTCGCCAAAGTCAAAGTCAAAAACCTCAGAACCGGCGCCATCACCGAACTCGCCCGTAACTCCGGTTACGGTGTCGAGGACATCCACATTGATAAATCCGTCATGCAATACCTCTATGACGGCGGTGAGACTCTTGTCTTCATGGATGGCAAAACCTACGAGCAAATCGAGCTTTCCAAGAACATTTACACCGACATCATCCCATATCTCGCCCCCAATAGCGAAGTCACCATCGTCCGTTATGAGGATGAGGTTCTCGATGTCCAGCTTCCTTCCAAGGTCGCGCTTGAAGTCGTCGAATGCGAGCCAGGCGTCCGTGGCGACACCATCTCCAACGGCGGTTCCAAGGATGCCGTCCTTGAGACTGGCTTGAAGATCCGCGTCCCGCTTTTCATCAACCAAGGCGATAAAATCTCCGTCGATACCGCCACCGGCAAATACGACGGGAGGGCATAATCATGACCTGGTCCGGCGCTTGGTTCGGCCTTGTCATCGCCGCGCTTATCATTGGCGCGGTCGCAGGCTTTTTCGGCGCAAGATGGTTTTTCAAGCGCCAACTTCAGAAAAACCCGCCGATTACCGAGCAACAAATCCGCTTGATGTATCAATCGATGGGCAGAAAGCCTTCCGAGAAGGAAATCCGCCGCATCATGAACCAAATGAAAAACTCTAACTAGCAAAGGAATTCTAAAAAATGGCAAATCGTAAATTCGTTATCATCGTCGACTCCATCGCCGCACTTGGCAAAAAAGCCCGTGAGCAATTCGGCGTCGATGACATCTGCCCAATGACCGTTTCCATCGATGACAAAGACGTCATCGCTTCTCCAGACTACGATCAAGGCTATTCTCTCCATGAATATTTTGACATCATGAGACACGGCAAGAGAGTCTTCACTTCTCAAGTTCCAGTCCCAACCTTCGAAGAGAAATTCGGCGAATATGTCAACAAAGGCTGCGATATCCTTTATATCGCTTGCTCTGGCAGACTTTCTAAATCCGTCGAAGCGGGCCAAAAGGTCGCTGAGAAGATCATGAAGGAGCATCCAGAAGCCAAGATCGTTTGCTTCGATGGCTTGAACTCCAACTTCGCGATCGCTGACATGGCCAGAAAATCTGCCGCCATGCGCGCTGAAGGCAAAACCCTCGATGAGGTCGTCGATTTCTTGAAGAAAAACGTCAACCGTTGGAACCAATTCGGCACGGTTGAGACCCTTACCTATTTGAAGCAAGCCGGTCGCGTCAAAGCCTCCAAGGCTTTCTTTGGCAACATCTTTGCCGTCAAGCCAATCTTAATCTCGGACGCCAAAGGCAACAACGTCGCCGCCAAAAGCGTCAAAGGCCGCAAAAACTCGATCCTTGAGATCGCCCGTCTTGCCGTTGAGGCTTGCGATGATGTCGAGCATTCGACCATCTATATCTCCCACGCCGACGACGAAAAGGCCGCCGAACTTGTCAAAGAGGAAATCCTCCGCCTTTGCAAGCCAGGCGAAATCTATGTTGGTCCTATCGACCCAATCGTCGGTGCCTCTACCGGCCCAGGCACATTGATCACTTATTGTTTCGGCAAAGAAGTGACCTTTGTGGATCAAGAATAACAAAAAAATGAAATGCCTCGATTTCATCGGGGCTTTTCACTTTTGAAAGACGTAAAAAATGGAAGAATCACTGAATGGCCAACTCTTTGCCGCGATGGTTGAAAACGGCTACCGCGACATCAAGACCCAGTATGAGCGCATCAACCAGCTCAATGTTTTCCCTGTTCCCGATGGCGATACCGGCACCAACATCACCGCGACCGTCACCGGCGGAATCAAGGCCATGGCCAAGGCCGATATGAATGACATTTCCGATGTCGCATCCAAGCTTGCTTCTGGCATGTTGCTTGGTGCGCGCGGGAATTCCGGCGTCATCGTTTCCCAGTTTTTTGCCGGGTTAGCCGATGGCTTGCAGGGATTAAAAGAAGCCAATATCACCCAATTTGCCTCTTCTCTTCGCTCGGGAACTACCAAAGCCTATGACGCGGTTGTCAAACCCGTCGAAGGCACCATCCTCACCGTTGCAAGAGAAGGCACCAACTATGTTTTGGATCATCTTTCCGATATCCATTCCTTTGAAGAACTGTTCCGTCGTCTTCTGAAGAAGATGTATTCCTCTTTGGAAAATACCCCGAACCTTCTTCCGGTTTTGAAAGAAGCAGGGGTCATCGACTCCGGCGGTGCGGGGCTTGTCGCGATCATCGACGGCATGTACAAGCAAATCGCCGGCGAAGAAGTCGAAGACATCGAATTCAATGGACCTTCCAATAGCGTCGCTGCCGATGGGGACATCCCCTTCGATGTCGATAGCCAGCTTGAATATGGCTATTGCACCGAATTCATCATGCAG
>OCTW011558842.1_pt1 | contig 11344 bp, 18 predicted proteins | sample 1539671 | NCBI WGS metagenome assembly OCTW01 (sample SAMN02144230, study PRJEB22623) | gut metagenome | biome: sheep rumen | host: Ovis aries | place: New Zealand | reverse complement strand
ATTTATACTGAGCTTGATATGAATGTATCTCGTAGGTTGGCTAATTGGTTATCTGAACCTCAAAATATCGTAGAGTTGGATGCTATTATCAATTCTCCACAGATTGAACTTGCTGTCAGGGATAAGATTATGAGTTTTGATGGCGCTCCAATTTTCCGTAACAAGACCATTTATATCACCGGAACTTTTAAGCATGGATCTCATTCTGACATTAGGGCGATTTTGGAGAGTTATTCTGCAACCGTAGTTACAGATTTTGATGACTATATCCAGTGTGTCCTTGTAGGCGATATAAAAGAAGGCATTGAGGGGCAGGCTATCCTTGCGGCAAGAGAACTTAAACTTCCTATATTTGACGAATCTGAATTTTTTGCCAAGTATGAAATCGATGAGGATCTTGAAAAATATCTACTGTAAACCTTTTATATAGTCGGAGGATTTTTCAATGGCAAATAGTTGGCTTAAAAGATTGTTTACCCCAAGACATCAGTCTATTTCTCGCTTGAGAAGTACTGTTGCCGTTGGTGGTTCTATATATAGAATATCAGATTTAAGAACTAATTCAGATATTGAAGATATTAGGACACAGATTTTGGTAATGCGAGCATTGGCTCGTGATTCACAGGTTAGTACTGCATTGTCTTATTATGCTACGGATGCAACCACGCCTAATACCGCAGGTGATATCATTTGGGCAACTGCTATTGAACCAAAATATCAGCAGGTTGCTGATGTCGTAAATGATTGTTTCAAGAGATGGAATATCAATAACTATGCTAGCGATCATATTATTGAGTTAATTACTGTTGGACAGTTCTATATGCCTACTACAGAAATGTACCGTGGTGCTGGTGTAAATCAACGTCGTGAGCTTATGTCATTAGATGACAATACTTTAATTAATTCAGATTATGATATTATTCCGTCTTATATGATTCCGCCAGAAGACGTTATTCATGTATGGTATCGTGGTCAGCCGCAAGGATATATCTATCAGCCCTCTGATACAGGGACAATGAGTGGTACAGAGGCTATTTCCTACCCGGAATCTTCTATTATTCACTTCTCTCTTGGAGGTCTGTTAGGTAAGTATCATATTACTGCCCAGGATAGTAAGGGTGAAACTCTGGATTATGATATTCAGTTTGCAGATCCGCTTATGTCACAGGCAGTTCAACCTACTCAAACATTGAACTTATTAGAAGATGCCTTACTTTTATCTTCAATGTCCCGTGCAGTTAAATTTGTAAATGTAGAGTGTGGAGACCTTGGTGAAGAAGATGAAATTGGACTTCAACTTCAGAAGATTAAGGATAAAATTGAACAACAACTTGCACTTAATACCGCTTCTGGAGATGTCCAGAGTTTTGTAAATCCTCAAAGCCCTAATAACTTAATTTATCTGGCAAGGGTAAATGGTCAGGATGCCATCTCTATTACAGATATGAATATGGCAGAAACGAGCGAGAGTGATAACAAGTTACTTGACTACTATCAGAATAAGAAGTTATCTGTTCTTGGCATACCCAAAGAGGCTATGAACTTCTCTTCCGCAGAGGGTTTAGGGGCCGCTGGCAATGTTATGTCTCAGAGATCTGCTCTGTATGCTAATCGTCTTATGCGTGTAGAGAATGCATATAAGAATGGTTGGAAGGATGCCCTTAATAAGTATTTCTTATCTCGTAATATGGGTGGCTTCGTAGATAAGTTTATTCTTAATATGAATCCTATTATTACTAATATGGATCAGGTACTGTTTGAGAAGCGTGATGCTACTATTAGCCAGGCTCAAAACCTTGTCAACTTAATGAAAGAACTTGGTGTTGAAAATAATGCTAATTATCAGAAAGCAGTTACAGAAATCTTGACACAGGCATTCCCTCAAACGGGTTCTTCTGTAAACAACTGGGACGTTGATGTTCAGACTGGTGAAGAAGCTGCCGGTGGCGGTGGATTTGGTGGATTATAACGAAAGGTAGGTTAGCATAAAACCGTTATGACAACTAATGAACTGATAAGTGTATTTTTCGGAGATCTTAAAAAATATAACACAAGTAATTTCAAGACGCTTGAAAAAGCAGATCTTGCCAAGGACGGCGATAGCCCAATGGTGCGTAAAGCATTTTCCAGTGTAATTACTCGTTATTTTATATTTAGAGAGAAACACCCGGAAATTACAGATGAAGAAAATAAAATACTTTATTTCAAACTCAAACTAGATTTAGTGGCTAAATATTTTAGTGAGTACCCAGATACTTCTACTGATAATCTTGTTGCATTTCAGCTAGAGTTAAGAAATTATGTAAGAGAGCATCATAGTATAGAATCAGATACTGTTGCAGTATAAAGGAATTTTAGTATGGCAGATCCATTAAGATATAATATATCAAATTGGTTACAGTTATCCGAATGTAAATCAAATAATTCAGTTGATCTTTATATTACGGTCAAGCAAGTATTTGATGATGGCAGTCATCGTTTGACTGGCGTGATTATTCTGGTAAACCATAATCAGTATGGAACTTTGTTTGCCTGCCTAGTAAATTCTAGTGGAACTTTACTTACTCCTGATTCAGATTCTGGTCATATTAAAGAATTTAGTACAGAAGAAATCTGTGAAGAATTATATAAGTTCGGATTTGATGTTACATTTGAAATCAACCAGCATTTGTCTGGTGATCAGATTTCCTATCTGATCACTCTTAATGACCTTGGCTTTGATAAGTTGAGAAAGCTTTATGTTCAGAACCTTGATGGGCATTATGCTGAATATCTCGTCGCTTTCAATGTTGATAAGTGCCCTGACTGGATTAATCTTGATTTTACCTGTGGATTACGACCTTTCTTGCAAGCATTAAATGCTAGTGGTGCAATGAATCTTACAGACTTAAAACAGACCAAGGGTTTTGACTGGACTTGGCTTACCTATGTAGCGAATATTGATGATATTATTAGAGATAATGGATATTCAGAGGATTGATATATGAAAAAGTATATTTTGCAAACAATTTTATTCACAAGTATAAAGGGAAGTAAGTCATGAAAATTTATGCTGCCCAAAAGAAGTTAGATTTAGATAGATTAAATCGAATGAAGCAGGAAACTCCTCCAACAGGTTATAGGAGTGACGCTAGTTTTATCACGGCTGATGGGTATTATATAGATCTACTCCAGCGTGGCTACTCGAGCCATTTTCATTTTTATATAGATATGTTTGATTTGTTTGATAAAATCCCTGATAGTTGGGATGAGACAAATCATCCTGATAAATATGATAATTATTTTGTAGAGAAGTATAACTGGATTAGGTTGCGGATAATAAGACAAGAGCACTATCTTATAATAATACTTCCAAAATCAGTAAATTCGAGTCAGTGGAGTGCTTTAGAGGATTGGCTAAAGTCCGTAGAGCAACAATACAAAAGTATGCTTATTTGTATTTCAATAATAGGAGATGCATTGGCTACGGCTGAAGCACCAGGGTTTGGTACCCAATTTTTCACAGAAGACGTAATAAGTGCATGTAAGCGCTACTATAGTTCTGGAATATTACCTCAGTTAGCTTAATAAGTATAGTCTGCTAATTTGAAGATAATGGACAAGGAGAGAACTAATATATGAAACGATATGTTAAAGCCGCAGAGGATATGTACTGCATTAAACGAACTGAACTTATATCTGCACCTAAATGGTTAGATAAACCTAATTGGGGCGCATCAGATTTAGTTACTTATTTAACCGATAGTGGTTCATGGGATACTGATATTAACCACGCTAGAAAATTATCTTTATCACAAGCCTCATCACTTGTAATTAAGTATGAACACGAACAAAATATCGGATATAACATAACTCATAGTCAAAGCCAGCCACTTAAATATGAGGTAGTATCTCTATAATGCGGAGGGTTGATATATGAAGATATATGTCAGTAGTTCAAATAATATTTCATCTGACTTACTTGACCGGGCTATGGATATGGTTAAGTGTTTTGACCATACAGAATACGATATAGACAATCATCGTATTGTAGTGCCTTTAAGTTCGGGGATTACTGAAGATGACATTATGAAAGAAGGTATGTTAGGCTCTTGGCTTACGGAGAACGGGTTTGATGTATCTTTTACTGTCGGAGATTTTGAATACCTGACTAAAGGTACATTAAACACAAGGGCTATGCGTAGAGAAGGTGCTGGTAATAAGAGATATTTACGCAACAGAACTATTATGACAATAACTTGGTAGGGAGGACTGATATATGAAAAGATATGTTAAATCTAATACGGATTTTCTACGCACATTACAAACAGAAATTGATTATGTAAATTCTATCAAGTATGATAGCAAGACAATGAAGTGCAAAAAGTCTGAGTTTACTAAATATATATCATGGTGGTTAGAAGATTTAGTTGATTCTACTACTGAAGATGATATTGCATATCATAAGGCTTTTTATCTACCGCAGATATATAAGAAGAAGTATACCCCTTTGATTCGAAGATAATAGCCGAGGAGGTTGGTAATGAGTAATCACTTAATAGGTCCTGACATATTACTTTGGAGAAAAAGGTATGATGAAGCCTTATCTCAACAAGGCATACCTTGTAAATATCAGTTCCCAAACCTTGCAAAAGCAAACGAGCAGAGTGAACCTGAAATCGATTCATATTCCGAACCGATGGATACTCATATCTTCTTCGATGGTAATCCAAAAGTGAAGACCTTTAAGAGGTACGGCTGGGTAGTAGATAATGACAAAGATCTGCCTTTTTTGATCCACTGTAGTTGGAATTTACCTAATGTGCAAAAAGATAGCATATTTACTATGTCTGGTTTATATTCCGGGTTAACTGAAAGAAAATTCCGTGTAACTGAAATCACCTATGATATGGTAGCTGCAGATCATTTGGTATGTCAGGTAGTACCTATTGCAAACGGACAACCTATTACTGGTAGGACTAGAAAAGAAGTGGCTCAAACATTTAATAAGTCCAGTCATTTCCTTAAAGATAACACAGATTATCGAGGTACTGATATATCCGGTACATATCATCCAGGAGATAAGTAATCAAAGGTAGTCAGCAAGTGCTGGCTACCTTTATTTATAAACCTTTTATATATTTATATTATATATTGAGGGTTACTATGGCTAAAGTCGTTTTAGATAAAGTGAATACTGATATTATCCCTGTGGTAGATTTCGGTATGCAATATGGGGCATTGTCTTGGGTTTCGGAAGATGTACTTGATGTTGATTATATTGACATAGATGATTATACCCCAGAAGAACTTGGTGAATCTGAATATGCGGAGTTAGTACAGCTTGTTAATGAAGGTTATGATGGTATGCCTGAATTTATTGCTGCTGTAGAGCGTCTTGCTCCCCAATATATTCAACAAGCATTAGATGATTACGATATTCCTGCTAGGGTAATTCCCGATTCTTGTGAGTTTGACGGGCATGCAAATATGTATCGTGATACTAGAGTAGAGTTTGATATGATGATAGATATTGGCTGGGTAGAATCTAAATTCTTTGAATTTTCAGAAGACCCAGAATTTATAGCTTTTATTAAACAGAAATATAGCAGTCGAAGTGGTTTTATTTCTAGTATGCCTAATACTATTGAAGAACTTGCTGAATTATTGGATCCTCATGATTATCATTATTGGAAGTTAGTTACCGAAATTATTCAGTTTATTGTGGCAGGTGATGAATATCCTGGGCGCTCTGCGACAGACGATTTAATTGAAGATCTCCGATGTAATGGGTATTATACTTCCCGTTCAGATTTAGGGATAGACCGGTAGGTGATATAAGTGTTATATCTTTATGATGCTGCAATTGTAGATGATTTAAAAGCATCCCTTACAGAGGAAGCTAATCAAAATGTCTTTTTGACTGATGCAGAAAACTTTCAAGGTATTCTGGCGCAAATTCAGGAAGATACTATTACATATCCGCTTATTTTATTGCATAGGGAAGAAGATACCCCAATTGTAAAAGGTCTAATGAACTTTACTCGTTATAAATTTGGAGTTCCCTGTGTTTTTGATAATAAAACTAATAATGTTTATTATGAAAAAGCATTACCGATAGAGTTAAATTATACAGTTACTATCTTATCTACTAATGTTGCAGATACAGATGAGTTGTCCCGTGAGTTATTTTATAAGTATATCTCCCAGTATTTTCTGACCATAAAAGTTCCTTATGAATCAGATAGGAAGATTAGATTTGGTGTAACTACTGATATGGATTATGGCATTAAGAGAGCATCCGGGAGTTTTGAATACATATCTTCTGGTAATCTATATCAGGCTACTATGAGATTAACTACCGCGGGATGTGTATCTTTGACTTATACTGCAAGACATTTGAAACGAAATGTTATGAATACCAAAGAAATTAAAACAGAGGACCCCAAGGTAGAGTAATATGAAAAGATATATCAAATCAGCAATTTCTAATTTATATGAAGAACCTTATGAAGTGCAAATGGAGATGTTGCAGGATCCTGAAATTTCAGAAGATATTCTTACGGAACTTGCCCATAGCAATGTTTCTCGTTATGGTACAGGTAGCGATATAAGGGTACGTGTAGCTAGTCATCCTAATACTTCCGCAGAAGTACTAGATATGCTTGCAGATGATTCAGATTCTGACGTGCGTAAAGCTGTTGTTTGCAATGAAAATACTCAAGAGAGCACATTAAAGAAACTTGTTAATGATCCTAAAAGCGATATTAGATATCATATCACCATACATCCCAATTGTACTGAAGAATTATTAAGCATTCTTGTTAATGATTCAGATCCGCTTGTTAGAGAATATGCAGTAGGTGAGTTGCGTAATCCAGAGATTTTAATGCAACTTACAGATGACGAAGATGCAGATATCAGATATGCTATAACTCAAAATGGGCATATTACTCCTGAAATCTTGCATAAACTGGCAACTGACCCTGATCCTTTTGTTCGTAGTACTGTAGCTGATAATTTTCTTACAGAAGAACAGGACCTTAAAGTTTTAGCTGCTGATGAAAATCCAAGAGTTAGATTTTATGTTGCTAGGAATAGCTATACTCCAGTATCTATATTATCAGTTCTTGCCAAAGATTCAGATAAACTTGTAGCATCAAAGGCAAAGCATACTCTTGAATATAAGAGGAATAGATAGCAATGAAAAGGTATATAAAGTCTGCCACAATAGATCCTTTATCAGAATCCATTCCTGACCAATGTATGATCGCCCAAAATACGGATGATTTAGATGTTTTAATGCGTATATACAATTCTAATCCTCGGGCTCATGTACTGGAGGCCATTTTGAATAACCCCATTTGTCCAAAGGAAATTTTGATAAAGCATATTTGTAATCGGCATTTTCTAATTTCTCTTGCGGCAGATCCTTCTACAGCACCGCATGTCTTGCGTGAAATTTATAATTTCACAGAATCTCCTAATGATTTAGAGTACCTTGCACAAAACCCAAATACTCCATCAGAGATTCTGTCTGACCTATATGAAGAATATCCGAGGTTCCGTGGGTATATTGCAATGAATCCTAATATATCTCCAGAGTTGCTTGATAGTTGTATAAATTCTTTTGCATCTCGAATTAGAAGTAGTGCTGCCAATAATCCTAAAATTTCTGTAGAAGATTTAATCAAGTTATCTACCGATTCGTCAGAAGATGTACGTGGTGCAGTAGCGAGTAATTTTAATACTCCTGTTGATGTACTTCATACTCTTTTGCAAGATGAGTTTAATTGCCCTCGCTTTTGCGCTAGGCAAACTTTGCAGGAGCTGGGAGAATTATGAAAAAGTATATTAGATTAACTACAATTGCTCTTTTTGATGAGGATTATGATACTTTGATGTATTTAGCCGAGAATCCTAATACTAACCCAGAAACATTAGCGGAGTTGGCTGATTATAATGATTCTGAAATAGTATATGAAGTGGCAAGGAATCCTAGCACACCTATTGAAACTTTATATAAGTTATCTACTAGTCGTTTTATGACAGACTTATATCTAGCTCAAAATCCTAACTGTCCAGAAGATATTCTTCACAAGCTTTCATATGATACTGACTATGAGGTACGTGGTAATGTAGCTTGGAATCGCAAAACTCCTAGTTGGATATTAACAGACCTTGCAAATGATGATAGTTGGTCTGTTCGTAGTGAAGTTGCTGGTAATCCTAACACTCCGCCAGAGATATTATCAAAATTGGCAAATGAGAATTATTTAATATGTCGTGAGGTTGCAAGAAATCCGAGTACCCCATTAGATATTGTTATCCAATTATCTAGGCATTCTAATTCTGACGTTCGCCATGGTGCTACAGATAATCCTAATCTCCCAATGCATATATTAAAAGATTTGTGTCAGGATCCAAATTCTGTAGTTTCTTATGGTGCCAAATTAACATACAAGCGCAGATTGGAACAAGGAGAATCCCCAGAATGAAAAGATATATTAAAGCTGCAATTTTAGATATTCGTAATGAAGATAAAGACTACCAGCTTGAGGTAGCTAGTGATATAAATTCCCCAATAGATGACCTTATGAAGTTAGGCCGTAATGGTGGTATTTGGTCTATTCGTAGGCGTGCAATATCTACTATTAAACGTCTTGCAAACTCATCTGAGCATAGTCGTATATTTGAGGGTGATCCTGCTTTGCGAGATGCTTTTATAGTAGTTTGTTTTGATCCAAATTTATTGTCAATATTTGCTGAAGACCCAGATTATAATGTTAGGTGGTCAGTAGCAATGGAGTCATCTACACCCCCTGAAACTTTAGATAAATTATCCTACGATTCTAACTTTCAGATTAGAAGTAGTGTTGCTGATAATAGTAGTACTCCTGATTATACTTTGGCACATTTAGCTAGAGATGAGAAGGCTTATGTTAGGCGGTGTGTGGCAAACAACCCTAAAACTCCATATGCAATCTTGCAAAATCTTGTTAATGATCCTGATTATCAGGTTAGAGAATCAGTTCTATCCCGTGAAGATTACATTAGAAATTCAAAATAAAGCTTACTTGTATTCATATACTTTGTTTCCAGGGTATCTATACACAACATCACCACAGTAATAGAAAGGAATGAATTGATCAGTTTGTTCCTTTTTTATTTTCCATTTAGTTCCGTTATGTGACCACCAAATCTTCTTTTTATCTGTATGAGATATTATACTGGCTTGAATATAGGAATACATAAAGTTTGTATAAGAATTTCCTAGAGTTTCTTTAATTAAAATTTCAGGGACGCCAAAAGCTTCATTGAACTGTCGGAGTAGCATAAATGTGCCATATTCTATAGCACATCCGCGTTTATTAACATTACGTATTATTTTATTGTCTTTCAGGATCATGCATTTATATATGATTCCATTTTCCACATATCCAAGACGAAGTACGTTTTTGTCATAAACAGGACTTGCTCCATTTTCTCTTAAGAATCTGTTTACTGCGGTTTGATGTAATTTCCACACCTCAACATCTTGTGTATTAATTACGATATTTGGGAATATTTGCTCAAGCAGTTGAATAATGTCAGTATCAAAATTAACCCGGATATAATTATACTCAGGGCTGATTTCAGGATACCATTCAAAATCCAGAAGAAGCTCTTTTGCAGGGATGTAGAGTTTATAGAGATGTCCTCCAGCAAAATAGTCCCAAATATATTTAATTTTGCGAGCAATTAACCAGTTAGCTGCAAGGCTAACCTTTTGATTGATCATTCCCAAAAATTGATGATACACTTTGGAATTTGTGTCAGGTCTGCTTATATTCATAATCTTAACTGGTATTTTTTGAATTTTTCGTTTGTTGCTTTGATAAAAGGTTAGAAAACCTTTGATATGAATATCAAAATAGAACAGGAGGAATTCAGCATGAGTTATCATTGTTATCAAGTTACAGCTAACATCGATTTGGATGTTGAAGCGATCATCTATGCCATTATTGACGAGTATGAATATGAATCGGCTAACGATGTTAGTATGGATGACATCTATGAATATATTGGTAACCACATCACTTATTTAGATAAGCAGTGGGGTGGTAGAGGTATTCGAGTAGTCGAAGACGGTCCATCATTAGACGGTTTCGATTCGCGTTCTTATGATGAAATCGCACAAATTCTCGAATCTATGCAGAGTTGGGAATAATTCAAATCTTAAATAGGGGGAATAGTAAAGATGTTTACACCTTTAGCAATGGGTACAAATCATATGCTTGGCATCGATAATTACGTGCCCTTGATGCAACAGAACTTTGAAATCCGTATTTACAATATGGATGGTTCAACGCCGTCGGAGTTCAGTGATCTTTTAACCCTTTCTACAGATGAGGTCGGAGAGGTTTCTGAATCCCAGGAAGCTGTTACCGTTCACTATGGTAATGGTATCATCAAGTTCCCTAATAAGGTTGACTATGGTGAAGTTGACTGGACACTCAATTGTTACTGTGAGCCTAATGTTCTTGAAAGTCTTCGTGCTTGGAGAAAGCAGGTTTATGACCCGATTACAGAAAAGATGGGCTTACCCTCACAATATATGAGGCAGGTTTTCTTCATTAAATATGATGGTCAGGGAAATGCCAAAGACGTTATTAGATGTCCTGGTACTTGGATTAAAGACCTCCAGAATGGCGGAATGGTTCAGTCTGGTGATCTTGTAAAGGTTAAGGTTCAGCTTGTTATTTCAAAGGCTATGTATATGAAGCCGGAAGATTTCCAGTAACTTTTAATTTAGTCATTTGAGCCAAAATGACCAAGTTGACAAGTTAAATGACTAAATTGAGTACCCAGTTTCGGCTGGGTACTTTTATTTGTCTAAAACCGTAATCGTTATAATCAATAGATACATCAATAATCCAAGAGGAGGATCTTTGTATGAAAGGAAGAATTAAGACTATCTGGGTAGAGGGTAATCATATACCCCAATGGGGTTTTATTACCGGTGAAGATGGTGTTGATTACCATTTTGAAAGGAGAGATACACTTAACTGGAAAGGCACCTGGAAGAAAGACTACATTGTAGAATTTGATCCAGATATCAATTCCAGAGAAGATAGTAAGTGGTATAAACAGCCAATAGCTGTAAATGTCCGCAAAGTTGGCTATGGTAAGAATCATCCAATGGTAGGAAAAGTAAAAGATATCGGAGATCTTCTTTTATCATATATTCCTGATGATGATCCTAAAAAGCAGTATGCTATGCGAGATTTAGATGCGATATATAAGTATTTCTGTAATGTAGAAGATGCTATGCATAATTGATGAGGTAGATTGACATGAAATCAGATTTAATTGATGCAAATCA
>OCTW011619203.1_pt1 | contig 11346 bp, 13 predicted proteins | sample 1539671 | NCBI WGS metagenome assembly OCTW01 (sample SAMN02144230, study PRJEB22623) | gut metagenome | biome: sheep rumen | host: Ovis aries | place: New Zealand | reverse complement strand
ACAAGGTTACAATAGTTATCCCAAGTATTCATCCAGTTAAGCTCAATAATTTGAGGAAGTGTTGGATTAGCTTTAGTACCAAAATCTTGTACGTAGTAAGTCATTGCAGCGTATGAATCTTTACCAAAGTTCATGATACCATCTGATTCTTGATAATCAGCGTCTGCAACAAATTTCCAGTGTCCATCAACTTGTTTTAAATCACCAACTTTATAGTAACGTCCACCACGAGAAAGAACCCATTTCACTGTGTTGCCTTCTGCCATGATTGGGTAAAGGTCTGGACATTCAGTGTGAAGATCTGGATATGTTGATTCAACAGACCAATCTAGGAGATTATCTGATGAGTAAATACGAAGTGGTCCACCTGCAAGAACCATGAACCATTTTCCTTCCCAACGGAAGACTTTAGGGTCACGGAAATCACGATTTTGCAATGGGTCAGTTGACCAGTCAGCTGCAATTTTATCGATTTTTTGCCAAGTTTTACCTTCATCTTTACTGTAAGCAACTTTGATACGTTGACCTTCACCATCAGCTGTAATCAAGGCAACCAAGCCACCTTCGTTACCGTCAAACAAACCACTTGTGTTGTTATTATCAGCTACGATACAACCTGAGAACATTGCCCCGTTATAGTCTGGATAGAATGCAATTGGTTGATCTTCCCAGTGAATCAAATCCTTACTTGTTGCATGTGCCCAGTGCATTGGACCCCATTTAATATCATCGTAGAATTGGTAGAACATGTGATAAACACCATTGTAGTAAACCAATCCGTTAGGGTCATTTGCCCAGCCATCTTTAACAGAGTAGTGATATTGGTCACGGAAGTTTTCATTATAATAAACTTCTGCTGATTGACGGCGGTGAACATTAATACGGTAAGTTGATGTCACTTCGTAACCGTCTACTGTGTAAGTACTTGTTACTGTGAGGTAGTTAGCACCAACTGATACCGGAATATCGCTTGGATTTGAATAAACATTACCTTGAGCATCTGTCACTTTGATAACTGCAGCTGGATTATTAGCAACAAAACTTAAGTCAACAGTTGAAGCATCATGTGATACGTATTGGATATAAACAGCACCTTCTGGGAAGAATTGTCCCTTAGGTTCAACTGGACCATTTTTTGAAGTAACTGCGACATCTTTAAGAAGTGGTAATTCTGCATCAGTAAGTTCACGGTAAAAAGTATTTTGGAAAATCATTTCACCATTCCAGTTCAAAAGACCGAAACTACCATCTTTGATGTATGTTGTTTGACCAAGGTCGTCACGTTGGATAGTGTAGTCACTCAAGTTTGCAACCAAAATACCGTTGATATAGTATGAAATCCAACCATCAGCTGCCACAACTTTCAAGAAATATTTATTGTCTGGAGTTGCTGGGATTTCTTTATCATTGATAAGATTTGCTTCAGCCCAACGCCATAATCTTGCTTTGTGTGAATTTCCGTCAAGGTTTACAACATAACCTTTTAGATTTTGAGCATCACCAGTTGAACGGAAAACAAGCGAAGCTGCACCTGTATTTTGTAAGAATGTTACATCTGTTTGGAAGACAAAGTTTTTACCTGTTGAGGTTGAGAAAAGGAAGTTATCACCTTTTCCAACAGCATTACTATACAAACCATCTTCACGAACTTCCCAAACATTTGCATCATAACTCAAACCTTGAAGATTTGTATTATAGTTAGTTTCTTTTTTCTTAGTCAAATTAGCAGAAAGGGCTTTTTTAGTTTTTACGGCACTCACGCTAGGTTGGTCAGTTTTTTGTTTAAGCGAATCAGTCACATCAACTTTTTCTTCAGCATCTGATGTCTCAGTTTTTTGAGCATCGTCTGAAGTTTCAGTCGCAGGTTCTTGATTTTCAGTCACTTGATTTTGTTGTGTAACATCTTGGTTTTCTGTTACTTGATTTTCTTCTGTGACATTTTGATTTTGTTCTTCAACAACTCCTTGTTCAGTTGGTGTTTGATTTTCTGTAACCGGAGTTTCTAACTGATTAGCAGGTTGTTGTACTTCTTGACCTACTTCAGTTTTTTGGTCTGTATTTGCGTTTTCTGAGTTTATGTTTGTAACCGCTACCATTCCTATCGATGAAGAAACAGCTTCATCAGCCATAACGGGTGTAGCCACAGTTCCTAAGACCATACCACAAACTAAAACACCACAACCATAAATCCATTGTTTACCGCGTTTGTGCATAAACCAGTTGACACATTTCTTTTCTTGTTCTTTTTTCATAAGTCCTTTCTCCTATTGAAATTTGTCGAAGTAGCTTCAACATTCAACAGAGATAATATTACCAGAAAAAGAAAGCGCTATCACCAAACGTTTGTCATCAGCTTGATATGACAAAAATCAATTTTTTTAGTGGCAAAAGTCATCAAAAAATTCCTACATTGAAACGTAGGAATTTAGCAATCATTATAAAAAAATCGTTTATCTAGCTAGTTTAAATTTCTCTAAAACCAAAGCAATCCCATCATGGTTGTGGTTTGCAGTCACGTGTCCAACACGCTCCTTAACTTCCTGCGGAGCATTTGCCATGACATATGCCTCGCCTGCAACTTCCAGCATGTCTAGGTCGTTAAAATTATCACCAAATGCTAAGGTTTCAGACGTATCAACACCATAATGGTCGGCTAATAGGCTAACTGCGCGTCCTTTTTGAATGCCGTTTGCCATCACTTCTATGTAATACGGCAACGAACGTGCAATCGACAAGCCAGGATAGAGTTCTTTTAACTTTTCTTCCAAGGTAACCATTTTCTCTGGTTCTCCCATCAAAAGCAGTTTATGAACTTCAGACAAATGCCCAATTGCCTCCAAATCCGCCTCCTGAGAAACCAGTCCAACAACTTCTTCCTCACGAGAAATCCATTTATTCATTCGATTTTGCGACAACCACTTTTCACCACTGTAAACATTCCAAGCAACCTCTGAAACTTCTTTTTCTAAATACTGACAAATGGCTTGCGCTTCTTGTGGACTCATCGGACAGCTATCAATCACTTGCCCTTGTTCATCTTGGGTGAGGGCACCATTATAGGAAATCATGGGTACATCAGGTAAAAAATCTTTCAAAATTGGCTTAATCGCCTCTGGCATACGCGCCGAAACTGGAACAAATAAAATACCTGTATCAACAGCATGACGAAGAGCTTGGCGTGTCCTAGGCGTCACTTTCAAGGCATCATTAATAAGAGTGCCGTCAATATCACTAAAAATTATTTTTACCATTGTACTTTTCCTCCTATTTTCTCTCAGTATAGCACTTTTTGAAAAGGGTTTCAAAAACTATTTCCTGATAATAACAAAAAAAAGCCCAAGTCAAAAACTAACTCGAACTTGGGTTGGTTAAAAGGTTAGTTACTGTTTTTGAACAACAATCTCCCATGAAGCTTGACCAACTTGTTCAAAACGCGTAACAGGGTAGCTATTCTCTGCTGCCCAATTTGGAATACTCTCCGTTGCTTGTGTACAATCAAATTTAATAAGAAGTTCATCACCAATTGATAATTCTTTCATCTTGTTTTTAGCATCAATCAATGGAAAAGGACACACTAATCCACCCGTTTCAAGTTCTACCACAGCCATAACTACTCTCCTTTCGAATATTGATTTGGCTTAACAAATATAAAATAAGATGCAGTCCATACTCCAAGAATAGTTAAGGGCAAAGCAATCCAACCTTTGCTAGAGATGACCGCTGTCGCTGTTAAACCATTTCCAATCGTACATCCCCCTGCCCAAGAAGCACCTATTCCCATAAGAATACCACCAACAGTGCTCTTCCTAATAGTTTTTATATCAGGAAGACGCCATCGGAATTCTCCAGCACCTCGAGCAGCAATATAAGATCCTAGGAATATTCCCAAAACAAGAAAGACTCCCCAATTAAGTAAATTAATATCACCAGTCGCAACATAACTAATAAGATTAGCAGAAGGTGTTGTAATACCCAAACCACCTGTACGTCCAGCAAACTCACTTGCTGGCCATGCTATAAGAGCAATCAAACCAATGACGAATCCAGCCCAAAACTTATGATATTGCTTTTCAAAAAGCAAATGTCGAATTCCTTTATATTTGGGAGCAAGAGTAGCAACAATTTTTTTAGGTTTATTTAATTCTCTGATTACTAAAAGTATTGTTACAATGACTAAAAGTAAAACAAAATACCACACCGAAATACCTAATTGCCCTGCTAAATTATCGTTAACTACCCAGTATTTGGAAATTGCTTGATTTAAAAATTGTAAAGCACCGTACTTCATACTTGCTGCACTTAACATATAGAAAAATAAGGCCACCCAACTACCTATTAATCCTTCAGCTGCACGATACCAAGTTCCTGTAGCACAACCACCTGCTAACACAATACCAATCCCAAACAAATAAGATCCTATAATCGCCCCCAGCACTGAGTAATCCTCATAAGGAGAGGAAACAATTCCCAACTTAATTAGACTAAGAACACCAACGCTTTCTACCGTGATTGCTGTTAAAAACGCGTAGAATAAAGTATTATTTTTGGCAATATACATATCTCTAAAGCCACCTGTCATACAGAACCGTGTACGTTGCAAGACAAACCCAAAGGCAATACCTACAAGACCACCTGAAATTATTTTTAAAAGCATTTATTACCTCCGAATTAATGATACGATTAGATTAACATGTTTCAATGTAATTGCCTAATCTATTTTTCTTATAACCAAATATAAGAAAAATTTATCTCACTAAATAACAAAAAAAGCCCAAGTCAAAAAATAACTCGAGCTTGGGTTGGTTAAAACGGCAATTCTTCCTCTTCTAAAACTAAATCAGCGAGGTCGTTTGCCACATTATTTTCTCGTATGGCGCGCTGCGCACGGCTTTCTAACAATTGGAAAGACTGACAGAGCACTTCTGTCACATAATTCGTATGACCATCTTTTTCATATTTGCGTGTGCGAAGTTCACCATCAACCGAAATCAAACTTCCTTTACCAGCGTAAGAAACGAGCGTTTCTGCCAAACGTCCCCAAACCACCAGTGAAATGAAGTCAGCCTCACGTTCACCATTTTGTGATTTAAAGCGTCGGTTAACGGCAAGTGTTACACGTGTAACAGATTTCTCATTTGGCGTTGTCACAAGCTCAGGCTGTGCCGTCAAACGCCCAATCATAATAACTTTATTGTACATCATTACCTCCTATCTTATTATTCGAAAAAAATTTGGTAATCCACTTTAAAAAAGAATTTTTCAAAATATTCTGTTAAAATAAAATATATTTTACAAGCTAGGAGATTTTATGACAGTCAATATCAATGCCTACAAAGAAATGCTGAATCAGCCTTGGGGAAAAATCATGTACCGTTTGATTTTTGCACAACTCAACCACATCAAAGATAAACAAATCCTTGATTTTGGTGCTGGTTTTGGAACAACCTCAGAATATTTATCACAAAATAATACCGTTACTGCGATTGAACCAAATGCTGATATGCTTTTTGCAGATGGCACACAGACCTTCACTAAAATCAATGGTAGTCTAGATGCTTTAAAAGAATTGCCTGATTCATCTTTTGATATCATCGTTTGCCATAATGTCTTTGAATACATCGACAAATCTCAACATCAAAAATTCCTTAATGAATTTGAACGCCTCTTAAAACCACATGGTGAGCTTTCCTTAATTAAGCACAATCTTACTGGAAAAGTCTTACATCAAGTCATTTTTAACAATAATATTGAAGATGCACTTTATCTCTTAGATGGGAAAGACAGTTACAATAGTTCATCATTCGGACGTGGGGAAACTTACAGTATTGAAGAGCTTACCAACAAAACTAACTTAAAACTTGAAAATTACCAAGGTTTACGCACCTTTTATGCTCTCCAACCAAATGCCTTCAAAACTGAGGACGGTTGGCTAGAACGTTTAACAAAAATGGAACTAGCTGTAGCTAACCAAAAACCCTATAAAGATATTGCTTTTCTACAGCACCTTACTTTACGCAAAAAATGAAACGAGCTAGAATATTCTAGCTCGTTTCATTCTCTTACCCTTTCCAGTGTTTTTCTGGGTTAAAGGCTTCACCGACAACAGCTGTGTCATCAAGTTCGATAATACCACGTTTTTGTGGTGCGTTTGGAAGGGCTAATTCACGAGGTGAGCACATCATACCAAAGCTCTTTTCACCGCGAAGGGCACCTGGGAAGATAAGGCTTCCGTTTGGCATCATAGCACCTGGAAGGGCAACGATTGTTTTAAGTCCAACAGCAGCATTTGGAGCACCTGCAACGATTTGAACAGTTTTGTCATCTGAGATTTGCACTTGGCAAATGTTCAAGTGGTCACTATCTGGGTGAGCAACCATTTCTTTGATTTGACCAACAACAAATTTTGGTGAAGGGTCATTTTCCAATTGTTCGCTAAAGCCTTCTTTTGTCAATTCAGCGTTAAGCTTAGCAACATCTTCATCAGACAAAGTCACTTGTCCAACACCTTCAATTGTAACCAAGCTTGACACTTCAAAAATATTCCAAGCAACTGTTTCACCATTTTTCTCAAGGAAAACGCGTGAGACATTGCCTTTGCGTTCATAGTCAAGTTTAGCACCTTTGCTATCTTTGACAATTACCATGAGGACATCACCGACGTGTTCTTTGTTGTACGTAAAAATCATTTTCTCTCCTATTTCAATCCAGCTAAAAAGCTGTTAATTTCTGCTTTGGTTTTGCGTAATTTATTAACTAAACGACCAATTTCTTTCCCATTTTCAGTTACCACAAAACTTGGAATCCCAAAAATATTCCAGCGTTGTGCTACTTCCATGAAATCATCACGATCCACACGGACAAAGGTGAATTCAGGATTTTCTGCTTCAATTTCAGGCATGACTGGATAGATGAATTGGCAGTCTGGGCACCAATTTGCCGTAAAAAAGAAAACCACTTTTTCAGTTTTTTCTAGATAGGTAGCCATTTCTTCATAGGATTTTGGGCTAATCATTTTTCTCCTCCTCATAGCTAATCTCACCATTTTGGTAAACAAATTGAAACGTCCGACCGTCCTCTAAAACAAGACCACCAGTCGTTCTCTCCTTATCAGATTCAAAAGCATTCACATAAAGCACCGAGATATTGTCAAATCGACTAAAATAATCACGAATGGCTTTCTTAATCTGTTCTTGTCGCTTTTCTTCGCGTTGTTTTTTCAGGATTGTTCCCAAAACAATGATACCGCCGACTCCCACAAGGCCAAAACGTGACAGTAAGCTTCTTTTTTTGTTTCTCATACGCTTTATTTTAGCATATTTCAGCACATAATACCAAGGTCCAAATATTTAATGTTATTTCAATCTAAAAATTGTCAGAAAACGTGGTAAAATAGAAACCATAGAATCGAGGTTTTTATGTCAGACTTATTTTCAAAAATAAAAGAAGTCACTGAACTTGATGGTATCGCAGGATACGAACACAGTGTTCGTGACTATCTTCGCTCAAAAATCACTCCACTTGTTGATGACGTGCAAACTGATGGTCTTGGTGGTATTTTTGGTATCAAAAATTCTGCCGCTGAAAACGCACCTCGCATCATGGTGGCTGCACACATGGACGAAGTTGGTTTCATGGTCAGCGAAATCAAAGCCGATGGAACAATGCGTGCTGTTGGTATCGGTGGATGGAATCCATTAGTCCTAAGTTCACAACGCTTCACACTTTATACACGTGATGGTTCTGCTATTCCAGTTGTTTCTGGTTCAGTCCCACCACATTTCCTTCGCGGAGCAAATGACTCTGCATCACTTCCAAAAATCGATGACATCATCTTTGATGCTGGATTTACGGATAAAGCTGAAGCGGAAGCCTTTGGTATCCTTCCAGGTGATATCATTGTTCCAAAATCTGAAACTATCCTCACAGCAAACCAAAAAAATGTTATCTCTAAAGCTTGGGACAACCGCTTTGGTGTGCTTATGGTAACAGAGTTGCTTGAAAGCCTTAAAGGTCAAAAACTTGATAATACACTTATCGCTGGGGCAAACGTTCAAGAAGAAGTAGGTCTTCGCGGAGCACATGTATCTGCTACAAAATTCCAACCAGAACTTTTCTTTGCTGTTGACTGTTCACCAGCCGGAGACATCTATGGTAACCAAGGTAAAATTGGTGATGGAACACTTTTCCGTTTCTACGACCCAGGACATGTGATGCTAAAAGATATGCGTGACTTCTTGCTCACAACTGCTGAAGAAGCTGGTATCAAATACCAATACTACGCTGCCAAAGGTGGTACAGACGCTGGTGCTGCTCACCTCAAAAACGGTGGTATCCCATCAACAACTATCGGAGTTTGTGCACGTTACATTCACTCACATCAAAGCCTTTATGCTATGGATGACTTCTTACAAGCACAAGCCTTCATCCAAGCTATTGTTAAAAAACTAGACCGCTCAACTGTTGACCTCATCAAAAAATACTAGAAAGGAGCTAGGGGACTCAGGTCATTAAACATTTCTCTTGTACTTTCCCCTTTGTCTTACTATGAAAATTGGATTTATCGGAGTCGGAAAAATGGCTACTGCCATCATCAACGGACTAAATGCAACATCACACGATATCATCATTTCAGGTTCTTCACTTCCTCGCTCACGCGAAATTGCAGAGCAGCTTGAAGTTGAAGCAGCTCTTTCACATCAAGAACTTATCGACCAATCTGATTTGGTTGTCCTTGGTATCAAACCCCAAATGTTTGAACCCGTTCTTGCTGGACTTCACTTCCACCAACCCATTCTTTCAATGGCAGCAGGGGTAACACTTGAACGTCTTGGCAAATTAACTGATCCAAATCTTCCACTAATCCGTATTATGCCGAACCTCAACGCTCAAATTCTTAAAAGTACAACTGCCATTTGTACTAATGACAAAGTCTCTGCAGAACTCCTAGCAGCCGCTAAAGAAATCACAGACAGTTTTGGATCAACTTTTGATATTCCTGAAAAAGACTTTGATACCTTCACTGCTCTTGCAGGATCAAGCCCAGCTTACATTTACCTATTTATCGAAGCCCTTGCTAAAGCAGGTGTCAAATACGGTATTCCAAAAGAAAAATCACTGGACATTGTGACACAAACCGTCCTTGCTAGTGCTGAAAACCTGCTTCAAGGTTCTGATAGCCCACATGATTTGATTGATAAAATCTCAAGTCCTGGTGGAACAACAATCGCAGGTTTGCTTGACCTTGAAAAAACTGGCTTAACAGCTAGCGTTATTTCAAGTATTGATGCAACAATCGATAAAGCTAAAGCTTTGTAAACGATAAAAATATAAAAAGGTTGAGACAGATTGTCTCAACCTTTTTATGTATTAAAAAAACATCGAAATAACACCAAGAAAATTATTGACTGCATGAAGAGCAATTGAACATTCAAGCTTTTGTGTCTTTTGATAAACCAAAGCGAGCACCAATCCCATGCCTCCATAAAGAATCCAACTGCCAATGTCCGTTGGCATATGAAGAGCTCCAAAAAGAAAAGTACTAACACCAACTCCTAGTTTAGAAAACTTAAAAGCTTGCTTAACGATAAGGCCACGAAAAACAAATTCCTCAACAATCGGTGCTGCAATAACAGTCAAAACCAATAACATTAACGGAGACATCCCAAGTTGCTCAATAACAGATTGGTTAAGCGTATCAGTTTTTGCACCATGTTCTAAAAATAAAGTAATGCCTCCAAGCATTTTGATAGGAACCATAATCAAAAATCCCGTAAAGATACTTTTCCATGCATCCCACGTTAACAAGTGTTCCATGTGATTTAAAAATCCCAAACGTTTAGCAACATAAACCGTTAACAGTGTAACTAACAGCAAAGAAACCATAATAATTAAAGCTTGCCAAGTTGGCTGATTTTTTCTGAGAAAAACTGTAGGCAATTGTTCCAGAAGAATTAATCCTACCGCTAAACCAAGATATTTAAAAAATGATACTACTTTTTTCATAACACTCTCCCTATAAAATCTTTGAAAGAATTCCTCTAAGTATTAAAAATCCTAAACTCAAACTATACAACCAGATTAATAACAACGTAATGTAAGACAATTCAACGCTAAAGAAAGCATATAAAATAATCAAGACAAAATTGATTAAGAACATCATTACTAACATTGATACTGCTGTCATACGCAAAATAAATTGATTACGTTCATCATATGCAGCAATATAAGCATTCTTTAAACGCTTGGGTTGATGACAAACTATCCAATAATAGATGGCAACAATCAAACCACTACTACCACTTCCAAGCAATAAACCTGAGGCAAAATCATTAGCTCGAATGACAAACGATAATATAATCCCTAAAATCGAAAGTATCAAAATTACATACGATACTTTCATCAAATAACTTCGATATTCTTCCAATGTTTTCTTTTGCTGACAACTTTGAAGCGCCTTTAATAGCATTATTTATTTTCCTTTCTATTCTGTGAAAAAACCGTAACACGTCTACTTAAAACCAAACCTATCTTTTCATACTCTCTATCTCCTATTATTCTTCGTCAAAGATAAAAACTTCTTCGATTGTCATGCCGAAATATTTAGCGATTTTATATGCTAATTCTAAAGAAGCATTGTAACGCCCTTTTTCTAGAGAAATAATCGTCTGTCTCGTTACCCCCAATGCCTCAGCTAATTCAGCCTGACTAACTTTATTTGCTTTTCGGAGTTCTTGAATCTTTGTTTCCATTTGTCCCTCCAATAAATGATACTTAGTAAAGTTAACTTTACATTTTTAGTATAGTACGCTTTACATTTTATGTCAAGTTTATTTTACATTTTTTTATAAAAGCATCAAAAAAGCTGACCCTAAGGTCAGCTTTTCTGGTCTTATCATAATATAATATTTTGATAACTTAATTAGTAAGGTGTTTGAAACGTTCAACATCACGCGCAATTACGAGTTCTTCATCCGTTGGAATAACAACTGCTTTCACGCGAGCTTGATCTGTTGAAATCACACCATAAGCACCTGAAACGTTCTTAGCTGGGTCAATATCGACACCAAACCAAGTCATTCCAGAAATGACATCCGCACGGACATCACTAGAATTTTCACCGATACCAGCGGTGAAGACAATAGCATCGGCACCATTTAAAACGGCGAAGTATTGTCCAATATATTTTCTCAAGCGATCAACATACATATCGTAAGCAAGTTGGCATTTTTCATCACCTTCTGCTTTTCCTGCTAGAATATCACGCATGTCACTTGATTTTTCCGAAATACCGAGTAAACCTGAATCACGATTCAAGATGGTACGAATTTTTTTAGGATCAGCCATCGC
>OCTW011596123.1_pt1 | contig 11347 bp, 5 predicted proteins | sample 1539671 | NCBI WGS metagenome assembly OCTW01 (sample SAMN02144230, study PRJEB22623) | gut metagenome | biome: sheep rumen | host: Ovis aries | place: New Zealand | reverse complement strand
ATGGCAGAGCGCATCAATTATCTTATAGATACTGTCTATAAACAAAAACTTAGAGAAAGTAAATCCATCATGGCAAGGCAAAAAGCGGAGCTTTTAGCACTTCAAAGCCAGATCAATCCTCATTTTCTCTTTAATGCTCTTGAGAGTATCAGGATGCACAGTATCATCAAAAGGGAACAGGAAACTGCCAGGATGATAGAGAATCTTGCCATAATCCAAAGACAATATGTCGAATGGGGAAGTGATATGGTCAAGATCAAAGATGAGATGAACTTTGTATCTGCTTATCTTGATCTTCAAAGCTATAGATTTGGTGACAGGCTTTCGTATTCTATTGATATAGACGACGAAGCCCTGGAATACGATATTCCAAAACTGTCCATGGTAACTTTTGTGGAAAATGCCTGTATTCATGCTATAGAACCCAAAGCGTCAAAGGGTTGGATCTTCGTAAGAGCATATATCAAAGATGATAATATGTATATAGAGATAGAAGATACCGGAATTGGAATGGATGATGAAGATGTCTTGTCTCTTTCAGATAAGATGAATAATGCAAGTATAGATATGCTCAAAACCAGTGGCAGAGTGGGAATTATCAATGCATGCCTGCGACTTAAAATGTATGCGGGCGAGGGAACTTATTTTGACATATCTTCAGAAAAAGGGGTAGGAACTCTTATAACTATTAAGATTCCTGCTGATAAGAATACTAAATTAAGATAAGGATAGTAAAAATGCTCAGGGTATTGTTAGTAGATGATGAACCACATATATTACAGGGACTTAAAGCTCTTATAGACTGGAATAGCGAGGGCTACGAGATCGCTGCGACATTCTCAAACGGTCAGGATGCTCTTGACTATCTTAAGGATAACAGGGTTGATCTTATAATAGCAGATATCAAGATGCCGGTTATGACCGGTCTTGACCTGTTGAAAGAGATACGAAAAAGCGGTGTAAGCGATGCAGATTTTGTTATCAGCAGCGGCTTTGCCGATTTCTCCTATGCCCAGACTGCTATCAAGTATGATTGTAAGAGATATATATTAAAACCTGTTGATAAAGAGGCTTTATTAGAGATCCTTGGTGAAGTTAAGCAAAGAAATCACACTCAGGACAAGGCTCCTATATCCAAGGAGATGGAAGATGCATATTTTGAGCGTGATCTTATAGGCGTTATAAGAGGCAAATTCGATGATGTCATGCTGGGAAGAGTTCTTAATAAGATAAGTGATGATGATATCGTAAGATATATAGAGATACAGGCAGAAGAAGCCTTCCTTCCTGACGAAGACAGGGATGAATCTGACAAGATCGCCATGCAAAGGAAGATATACGAAGCTGCCAAGGCATTTCTTTCGGATAATGAATTTAATGCTGTATTTGATCCATCAGGCCATGATAACATTTATGATGTGGGATTTATATATACAAGATCCCTTTCTGTGAATATGGGATGTAGTGAAGAGGACTATTTTATTAAGCTTCACGATTATATACGCGACTATACCGATTTTGAAATAAATCTTTTTGTTGGTAAAAGTGTCAAGGGGCTCAGGAATACAACAAAGTCCTACGGAACAGCCCTCCGGCTTAGATTCTTAAAAGGCTTTAGAGAAAAGCAGAGCATATACAACTACGATGATAATGATATAAAAAACAGTAATGAAAAAGTACTGATCTTAAAAGATTCTATTGACGATTTCATCCGAGCTGTCGAAGATTATGACAAAGACAGAATATTAGAAACCGTAGAAAAGCTCTACACAGATGTAATAGAGTCAGGCGCCAGCAGCTTTATTGATATTAATATCAATTATATAGTTTTCCAGCTTATCAATCTTGCAGCCAAGCTTGATGATGATATAAACCAGGAAGAGATACTCAGGATAATTAGTGAGAAGACTTTTGAAAAAGGCGCTTTAAGAGGCAGTAAAGAGCATTTTAAACAGTTTGCTCTGGAATATGCCGATTACCTCTCTCAGCTTCGTAAGAACGTCTCCACAGGCGCTCTTGCCGATATAGAAAGGGAAGTAAGAGATAATTATATGAGCAATCTTACGTTGAAGGGTCTTGGTGACAAATATTATGTTAACAGCGCTTATCTTGGTCAGCTTTTTCATAAAAGATACGGCTGCTCTTTTAGGGATTATCTGCATAATTACAGGATTGAAAAGGCTATATCACTTCTACTTACAACAGATATGAAGATCTATGAGATAGCTGCTGCAGTTGGTTACAGGGATGTAGACTACTTTGTCAACAAGTTCATCGCAGTAAAGGGATGTACCCCTGCCAAGTTCAGAAAACAGGAGAAGAAAGACAATTAAAGTAAAACGGCAGTAAAGACAATTAGAGTAAAATGGCACTTAATGCCATACATACGAGGTTTTATATGAACAGAAAAAAGATAATAGCTGTAGTTCTTGTGGCTGTATCAGTTTTTATATTGATCCTGGGTAATAGGCTATTATTTGGGAATAACAAAAAGATCATACAATTCACAGCCTTTTATGCAGCTCCAGGAATAGAGCTGAATAAGGACAATGAAATAAAAAATATCATAGCAAGTAAGACCGGCGTTATGGTCACAGAAACCTGGCTTCACGGTCAGACCGCTCAGGATGCTGTTGCCATGCTCATAGCATCAGGAGAATATCCTGATTTTATAGATGGCGGAGATGCTTCTAAGCAGCTCTATGAAGCCGGAGCGCTTATAGCCCTTGATGATTATATAGACAAGTATCCCAATATCAAGGCTTACTATTCTGATGAAGAATGGGACAGATTAAGACAATCCGACGGACATATATACTGGATTCCACAGTTTAGTAATTATAAAGGCAAAGATACCTCCTGTACCCATAATGATGAGGCATTCTGGATTCAGACAAGGGTTTTAAAGTGGGCAGGATATCCCGAGGTTAGAACACTGGATCAGTATTTTGATCTGATAGAAGCTTACTATGAAGCCAATCCTACTATGGAAGATGGATCAGAGATCATCCCTTATACTATACTGTGCGAAGACTGGAGATATTTCTGCCTTGAGAATGCACCGCAGTTTTTGGATGGATATCCAAATGACGGATCTGTTATTGTAGATCCTGAGACTTTGAAAGTAATAGATTATAATACTACGCCTACTGCCAAGGCATATTTTATGAAGCTCAATGAGGAGTTTCATAAAGGTATAGTCGATCCTCAGTCATTTACTCAGACATATGAAGAGTATATAGCCAAGCTATCCACAGGAAGAGTTCTGGGAATGGTAGATCAGTGGTGGGACTTTGCAAGCTTTGCTCTTGATTCTATCAAGCAGGCTGGTCTTGATGAGCAGGGCTGTGAATATGTACCTGTGCCGGTTACTATCTCTGAAGACGTACATAATCAGTGGCATAGCTCAGGAGATCAGCTCAATGTATCGGGAGGAATTGCTGTTACAGTTGATTGCAGCGACGTTGATGCTGCTCTTGGATTTATTAATGACCTTCTAAGCGAAGATATACATAACTTAAGGTTCTGGGGACAGGAAGGAGTAGATTATCAGGTTGATGACAATGGAGTATTCTACAGAACCCCAGAACAAAGGGAAAAACTCTTAAATACAAACTATAAGATGTCTCATATGTGCTACTATCCATATTTTCCCCGTTACAGAGGCACAAGCGACGACGGTATCAATTCACTTCTTCCAGAAGACCAGCCGGGAGAATATTATGACGGGCTTAGCGATAGCATCAAAGAGTGCTTCGATGCCTATGGAGTTAAGACCTATGTGGACATGCTTGGAAGTAATGAAGCTCCAGGCCCCTGGTATCCAATGTATTCATACTCCAACAGCATGACCAATGCAACCTCCGGAGGCCTTGCCTGGAACCTGATGGGCCAGGTCAAACACGAATACCTTCCCCAGGTGGTAATGGCAGATGATTTTGAAGCTATGTGGAAGAAATATATGAAAGCATATGAACGCTGCAATCCACAGGATTTTCTGGATGAGATGCAGGCTGAGCTTGATAGAAGAGTTTCATCTAAGTAATTTGCACCTGTAAAAAGACTCAAAGTGATGTTTTTTGCAGGTGGAACGTCTGTAAATAAGAATCGCCCCTTCCATTTCGGAGTGGGCGATTCTTTTATAATCTATGAAGCGGATTGTGCTTTCTTCTGTATTCACTTGGTGTACACTTGTTGACCTGCCTGAATATCCTGTTAAAAGTTGAGATGCTGGCAAATCCTACAGCAAGAGATACTTCCGTGATAGACAGATCAGGCATTGCCAGAAGATCAGATGCTGCCTTGATCCTTCTGTGAGTAAGATATTCGTTAAAAGTAAAATTAGTATACTGTTTGAACAGTCTTGAGAAGTGGAACTTACTAAATCCTGCCTTATAAGCAATTGACTCAAGGCACAGATTCTCCATATAATGCTCATCAATATATTCAAGTACTTCATTGAATTTATCGATGTATTCTTTCTGCTTATAGATCCTGGTATTGGACAGCTTCATCTCGGAGATCCTGTATCTTCCAATAAGGGAGAAGAGCTCCAGAAGATGAGAGTATATCATGATATCTGCAAAATCACTGTCTGAGAAGTATTCTGTTCTCATCTGGATGAGAAGGTCATAGATATCATCATAGACAGGCAGGAAGGTCTCTTTTTTGATCACAATAGGCTTTCCAAGGATAGTGCTTATGGATGTGAATCCGCTAAGCTTTTCAAGGAAGTGAAGATCGAAAAGGAATATAAAACGAGCTCCTTTGCTTGGTGCATGCAATGAATGAAGAGAACTGGACGGGATGATAAGGATCTCTCCCGGAGTTATATGGAATTTCTCTTCAGAGATAGTAACTTCATACCACTCTTCAACGGGCATGATGATCTCAATTGCATTGTGCCAGTGAGTTTCGTAATCCTCATCCTGGTCATTGTACCAGATCCGGAGTGTCGAATCGTTAAGATATTGAACTATTTCCTGATTCTGTTTAAGCTTTCTGGTGCCTGCAAAATCTTTATTGATTATGTTAATTCCGGAATTTAACTTTTGAGCTGCCAAAACCATTAAAATCCCCCTCTAACCCTAAAAAATAGCAAAAAATGCCTGCTTAAAATTTGCGATTTATCGGTCACAAAAAATATTACCATGCAAAATATAAAAAAAATACAGGAAAAATTATTGTATTTTATAAGAAAAACTATGACACTTTTGACGCGAAATATCAATAAAATAATTGCTTTTTAAAGTAAGCAAATTCTGAATACGATAGCGCAATATCTGGCAAGTTAAGACTTATCATGGAATTTATAATTATTGATAAAGCTAGAAAAATAGCTGTTTTGGCTAAAAATAGCAATAATTGATAAATCATCTGCACAAAAATAAGCCTTTATATATTACATTTTTGGGCAAAAAGGTGATTTGCTTATTTCTAAAAGAGAGGAATTATTATGAAAGCAGTTGCAACAAACCCGATTCTTTCGGGCTTTTATCCTGATCCATCTATTGTCAGGGCGGGGGATGATTATTACATTCTGAATTCATCTTTTGCGTATTTTCCCGGTCTTCCGATAATGCACAGCAAAGATCTTGCCAATTGGCATCAGATCGGTAATGTGCTGTGTGATGATAAGTCTCTTCCGCTTGAGAATACCAGACTTTCACAGGGACTTTTCGCTCCTACCATAAGGTATCATGAGGGAAGATTCTATGTTGTATGCACCAATATCTCACATGGAGGCAATTTCATCGTAACAGCAGATGATATAAACGGCCCCTGGTCTGAGCCTGTATACATTAAGGGTGCTGACGGAATAGACCCGAGTATCTTCTTTGATGAGGACGGAAAGTGCTACTATATTGGAACTCATCCCAATCCGGAAGGAGAGAGATACAGCGGCAATTACCACATCTATATCGGTGAGCTGGATACTGAGACTTTCCAGTTCTGCGGAGACAAAGTAGATGTATGGAACGGCTCTATGAAGAATATCATCTGGCCTGAAGGACCTCACCTTTACAAGAAGGACGATTATTACTACATCATGCACGCAGAAGGCGGCACAGGACCTAACCACTGCGAAGCAATCTGCAGAAGTAAATCTCTTTTCGGACCTTATGAAAATAATATGAATAACCCCATTATCACTCACAGGGATATGGGTAAAGAGTATCCTATCCAGTATGTAGGCCATGCTGATCTTGTAGAAACTCCTGATGGAGAGTGGTTCATGGTAATGCTGGGTGTAAGGCGTACTGAAGGCTACACAACTATAGGTAGAGAAACCTTCCTTGCTAAGGTAACCTGGGAAGACGGCTGGCCGGTTGTAAATCCCGGAATAGCCAAGCTTACACAGACAGTAGATACCGGTCTTGAAGAAGTTAAGTGGGATGATGATGTCAAAAATAACAGAGACTACAGATTCTCTTCCATGGACAAGATAGGACCTGAATTTGTTACATTAAGAAACGAGCAGGAAGGAAGATACACTCTTTCTAAAGAAGGTCTTGTCATGAAGGCTTCAAAGCTTCCTGTTACACAGGAGTCCAATCCTTCATATCTTGGCTTAAGAGTTCAGAATCATGCTTTTAAGGCATATGCAACAGTTAACACTACAGAGTCAGATAATCTTACAAAAGGCCTTGTGCTTATGCAGAATGAAGGCTTCTCTTTAAGAGTAGAAGTCAGCGAAAATAAGGCATCTGCTCTGCTTAGACAAGACGGCGCTGACAAGATCATAGGTCAGACAGAAGTTAAGGACGGATCTGTCACATTTGTAATAAAGGGCGATGGACTTAAGGGCCAGGCTGGAATAGTTGAAGGCGATAAGGAAGTTATGTTTGATGAAGTAGACATAAGAGCCCTTTCAACTGAGGTAGCAGGCGGATTTGTAGGATGTACAGTAGGAATATATGCTTCTGATAATACAGGAAGCGATCTTACAAACAGCGCAGTATTTACAGACTTTAGATATGAGGCCTGATATACGGGGCACATATCTTATCTGTTATCAGACCATCTGTAATATGCCTTTGGTATGAGATTAATACAATAAATGAGGTTTAGAATGAATTACATTATTAAGAACGAAAACAGACTGGTTTTTTATTATCAGGCAGGAACTTGTAAAGGCGTACGCCGTGTTATCGGCAAGGTATCAGAGGATATCAACAAGGTTTTAGGTATAACTCCTGAGGAGCTTTTAGTTGAGTCCTTTGAAGATATATGTACTGATTCTGATAGTAAAGATATAAAAGGTATATATGTTGCAACACTTGATGGCGGCAATACCTCCCCTCTTACAGGGGACGAACTTGAAACTCTGCGTGGAAGAAGAGAGGCTTATGCATTTCTTCTTAAGACGCTTCCCGGTGTTGAAGAGCCTATCCTTGTAATAGTAGGAAGTGACAAAAGAGGCGCTATTTACGGTCTGTTCCACCTGTCCGAGCTTCTGGGAGTGTCACCCTGGGTCAACTTTGCAGATGTAAGACCTGCTAAGAAGGACGAAGTTACTATAACAGATGAAGATACACTCATCTCAAGACAGCCTTCTGTTAAGTATAGAGGTCTTTTCATCAATGATGAGTGGCCATCTTTTGGTAACTGGACCATGAAGCATTACGGCGGATTTACAGCTAAGATGTACGACAATGTCTTCGAGCTTATCCTCCGTCTTAAGGGCAACTATCTCTGGCCTGCAATGTGGACATCAAACTTTTCACTTGATGGCCCTGGCCTTGCAAGTGCAGAACTTGCAGATGAATACGGAATCGTAATGAGTAACTCTCACCATGAGCCTTGCTCAAGACATTCTGAAGAGTGGGATCTTGTAAGAGGTGAAGATTCTAAATATGGCAATGCCTGGAATTTTGACAAGAACAAGGAAGGTCTTACCAACTACTGGAGAGATGGTCTTAAGAGAAATGCTCCTTTTGAAAATATCATCACAGTAGGTATGAGAGGTGAGAGAGATAGTGAGGTTCTTGGAAGAGAAGCAACTCTTAAAGAGAACATCGACTACCTTAAGGAAGTTATACTGACTCAAAGAGATCTCATACAAGAAGTATATGGTGACAAAGCACAGGAAGTTCCTATGATGCTTGCTATATATAAGGAAGTAGAGAAGTACTACTTCGGAGATGAGAATACAGAGGGTCTTAGAAGCTGGGATGGTCTTGATGGCGTAACACTTATGCTGTGTGAAGACAATCAGGGCAATATGAGAAGACTTCCTGAATACGGCGAAGAACACAACGGCGGATTCGGAATGTACTATCATTTTGATTATCACGGAGACCCGGTTTCTTATGAATGGGTTAACAGCACATATATACCAAAAGTATGTGAGCAGATGAGTGAAGCATATGACAAGGGAGTAAGAGATATCTGGATCGTCAATGTTGGAGATCTTAAGCCTCAGGAATTCCCTCTTACATATTTCTTCGAACTTGCATATGACTATGAGAAGTGGAGTATCCATTCTGAGAAGCCATATCTTAGATTCCTTGATTATTTTGTAAATCAGCAGTTTAAGAACTTCCTTCCTGATTCAGAACTTGGAAGACTCAAAGAGCTTCTTGATGAATATACATATCTTAGCAGCATCAGAAAGCCTGAAAGTCTGTATCCCGGAACACTTCACAACTTTAACTATGGTGAAGCTGATCGCATATATGCTAAAGCCAAGGACATAAGACGAAGCTGCGACGAACTTGAGATGTTCATCTTAAGTAACAGGCTTAAAGAGATTGACTCTGCTTTGTTTGAACTTGTAGTTTTCCCTGCAAGAGTAATAGCTAATCATTATGAGATGATGATTGCAGCAGAAAAGAACAGAGTATGCGCGACTCAGGGAAGAGTCACAGCCAACTTCTATGCAGAGGAAGTTGAGAAGTGCCATAGGATTGAGAAGAATCTCATCAGCACATATCATTCTATCGAAAGCGGCAAGTGGGATGGAATGATGCTCTCACAGCATACAGGCTTTAGATTCTGGAATGAAGAAGAGAATATGTATCCTGTAAGATCATATATATGGCCTGCGGATAAACACAGGATGATAGTTACCGTTCCTCTTACAGGTCAGTATTCTATGGGCGGAGATTGGACCAGAAAGAATCTCTTCTTATATGAATATATAAAACCTGAAGTAAGCTCCCAGACTTTCCTTATCGAAAATGGCGGCAACGTAGATGTTGATTATAAGATTGAATCAGGTGATGACTGGATCAGTCTTAGCGAAACAGAAGGCAAGATCCCTCCATTTGAACAGATTGATGAGATCATAAGCGAGAAAGAGATCACTGTAACAATAGATAGAGACAAGATCGCTGAGCTGATCGGAGATGTTTCTTCTATTATAGATGCTGATGATAAGAATACCGATAGCAGCGAAAAAACTACTATTAATAAAGGAGTTTTTGATAGAAACGGCAAGAAGGTTAACATCGTAAGGAGAAACAATACTTATTATATAAGCGGAAGCATTCTTGTAAGCTCCGGCAATAAGAAGGTAACACTTGTAGTCCTTGCTGCATGCTATGGCGAGGAGATCTCCAAAGAGCACATGGTTCCAGTTGTTCCGGATGAATGGGTGAGATTTATCAATGCTTTTGATTATCCGACAGTATTTGCAGAAGTAAGAGAGCCTGCTAATACCGGAGACTCGGTAGGACTCGTTATCGAAGCTGATGAATATGAGAGTATCAGTGATGATAAGGATAGAGATCTTAAGGTAATAAGTCCTATAGGCAAGTACAGGAGCGGTGTCAAAGCACTTGGAAGAAGAAAGGGTGATAATACAGATGTTACTTATTCTATAAATACTATAGAAGAAGGCGAGTATGAATTTACCTTTATCATTGCTCCATCTAATCCTATCACCAAGGACAATAGCCTGAGAATCGCAATTACCTGGAACGGCGAAAGACATGAGCTTAATCTTATAGGTAAGGATTTCGTTGGAGGCGATAATTCCAACTACCTTTGGTCAAAAGATATATTTGCAGGAGAGCACAAAGAAAGCCTTGTTCTTAATTGCAAAGCCGGAAAAGGCAGTCTGAATGTAGATTTCATTGATGAAGGTATAGTTCTTCAGAGAATTCTTGTTAAGAATGTGAAGAGCAAATGGCACAAAGGCTTTCTTGGTCCTAAAGCAATAATTGAAAAATGATTGGTCAAAATAACCAATACAAAGCACCTAAAACTATGCACATTTGTGGATGATAGCAAAGAATAGCAATTGGTGAACAAGTAGTCGCAATATATAGGAAGTTTACGAAACTTGCGAAACGTATAATTAAATTATGAAATCTAATGCAGGAGATAGGTATATGAAAAGTTGGAAAAAAGGCCTGGCAATCGGGGCTGTAGCGGTTCTGGCAGTAATAGGCATCGCTGCATTGTTTCTGACAAAAAGGGTCGAAAACTTTAGGGACAAGTACGAAGGGGTAGACCTCACCAAAGAAGTTGAAGGTATGGAACGTACAGGCGGCTATACCGGATACCTTCTTGAACATGAGGGAGCCAAGAATTCCGACAAGGACATTGATATTGATCTTTCCACATATGATGCTGAAGGCGATGTCAAGTTCGAGACAAGCTATGAAGGCGAAAGCAATGTTCTGTATACAGAACTTGATTCAAAAGTAACCTTTAAAGTTAATGCTCCGGAAGAAGGTTTTTATAATCTATACCTTGAGTATTATCTCCCAGAGTCAAGAGGTGTTGCTGCTGAAAGAGCAGTATACATCAACGGAGAACTTCCGTTCGATGATGCCATCAATATTTCTTTTTCAAGAGTATGGGTTGATGGTGGAGAGAAGAGAGTTGATAACCAGGGCAATGAAATAAGACCAAGACAGGCTGAAGAGTACTGCTGGCAGAATGCTTATTTCAGAGATAAGCTTGGTTACATCTCAGAACCATACAAGTTCTTCCTTAACAAAGGCGAGAACGAAGTAACACTTGAAGCAGTCAATGAGCCGATGGCAATCAAGAGCCTGAAGTTCACAAGTGTATTCGAACTTGCAACATACGAAGAGTACACTGCTGCTAACTCTGATAACAGTGCCAACCAGAAAGATGGTTATACACAGGTTGTTCAGGGCGAAGAATCAGCAAGAAGATCAGAGTCATCACTTTATGCTAAGTATGACAGATCTTCACCATCCACTCAGCCAATGTCACTTATGCATACAGTTCTTAACTATGTTGGTGGAGAAGCATGGAGCACAAACGGACAGTGGATTGAATGGGATGTAACAGTTGAAGAGGATGGTTTTTATAACCTCACTGTAAAAGGAAGACAGAACTATTCAAGAGGTAATGTTTCTAATAGAAC
>OCTW011580913.1_pt1 | contig 11348 bp, 10 predicted proteins | sample 1539671 | NCBI WGS metagenome assembly OCTW01 (sample SAMN02144230, study PRJEB22623) | gut metagenome | biome: sheep rumen | host: Ovis aries | place: New Zealand | reverse complement strand
GGGCGTCCGCGAGGCCGCGCAGCGCGATCTCGCGCGGGAGGAGCCGGACGAAGTCCCGGAGCCGGTCCGCGCCGACGCCGGCCTCGGAGCGGAACGCGCAGTAGCGGCACTTCGAGACGCAGAACGGGACGTGGACGTAGAGATTCACAGCGGCGCGGATTCTAGCCGAACGCGCCCGCCCGCGCAATGCGCGCGGCTTTTTTGCGATTGCGCGCGCGCGGCACGTGTGCTACAATCGGCGCCGTTGGCGGGAAACCGCCCCCTTTTCCATCCACCACCCGGGAAATCCCCCATGCAACGGTTCAACTACGTGGCCAAGGACGCGGCCGGCAACGAGCAGCGCGGCGTCGTCGAGGCGCAGAACATGGCCGAGGCGCAGCTCGTCCTGCGCCAGAACAACCTCACGGCCAAGTCCCTCGTCGCCGAGGGCGGCAAGAAGAAGAAGAGCGCGCTGGACATCCAGATCAAGCTGCCGAAGATCTTCGTCTCCAAGCGCGTGCGCCCGAAGGACCTGATGGTCCTCACCCGCCAGCTGGCGACGCTCGTGGAGTCGGGCCTGCCGCTGCTGCGCGGCCTGCGCATCCTCACCAAGCAGAGCGCCGTCCCGGGCCTCAAGAGCGTCCTGCAGGGCATGAGCGAGGCGGTCGAGGGCGGCGCGACGTTCTCGGACGCGCTGGCTCAGCACCCGAAGGTGTTCGACAACCTCTACGTCAACATGACGCGCGCGGGCGAGGCCGCCGGCTCGCTGGAGATCTCGCTGGCGCGCCTGGCGGAGTTCCTCGAGAAGGCGCAGAAGATCAAGAGCAAGGTCAAGGCGGCGATGACGTACCCGATCGTCGTGCTCTGCGTCGCGCTCGGCCTCACGGGCTTCATGATGGTCGCGGTCATCCCGAAGTTCGAGAAGCTGTTCAAGGACATGCTCGGCAACGACGCCAAGATGCCGGCGGTGACGCAGTTCGTCATCAACGTCTCGAACAACTTCATCAACTACGCGGTCCCGATCGCGATCGGCGTCGTGCTGCTGGTCTTCGCCTGCCGGATGGTCAACAAGACGAAGTGGGGCAACATGTTCTTCGACCGGATCAAGCTGAAGCTGCCCGGATTCGGCGAGCTCATCCGCAAGTCCTCGATCGGCCGCACGACGCGCACGCTCGGCACGCTGATGCAGAGCGGCGTCCCGGTCCTCCAGGCGCTCGACATCGTGCGCGACACCTCCGGCAACGCGGTCATCGCGAAGGCCTACCAGCAGATCCACGACGCCGTGAAGGAGGGCGACAACATGACGCCCTCGATGGAGGCCTCGGGGCAGTTCCCGCCGATGGTGGTCTCGATGGTGGACGTCGGCGAGGAGACCGGCGCGCTGCCGGACATGCTCAACCGCATCGCCAACACCTACGACAACGAGGTGGACGACGCCGTGAACGCGATGACCTCGATCATCGAGCCGATGATGATCGTGTTCCTCGCCGTCATCGTCGGCACCATCGTCATCGCGATGTTCTCGCCGCTCACCCAGATCATCAGCGGCATGTCGGGCGGCTAGCGCCGCAATGCTGAATGCTGAATGCTGAATGCTGAACAAACCTCCGAACCTGAGATGAAAACGAAGAAAAGACAGGGATTCACGCTGATCGAGATGCTCGTCGTCGTGCTGATCATCGTGCTTCTGGCGGGACTCGTCTTCCGCATGGTGGGCGCGATCGGCAAGGGCAACGACATCGCGGAGACGCGCGCCACGATCGAGAAGGTGTCCCACGCCCTCGAGGAGTTCAAGGCCATCTACGGCAAGTATCCGCCGGTCCCGTTCTACCTGGGCCGGCAGCCGACCGGCTACGAGTACCCGACCCGGCACGGCTGGGGCGAGAACTCGGAGGACACGGCCAAGAACCTCGTGGGCAACGGCCGCGGCACGCTCTCCGAATGGGGGCACTCCTGCACGGTCTACACGTTCGGGCTGGCCTCGTTCTTCATGCCGCGCTACAACGGGACGGCCGAGCGGGGGCCGCAGGCCTTCTGCGGCGTGAACGCCTCCACGCACCAGATGAAGGGGGGCGTCCCGCAGTGGACGCAGTTCAACAGCCGCGTGAACGGAAAGCTCGGGGACTCGGACCGCGACCTCAACGCCGTGCGCCGCATCCTGCCGATGCTCGGCGGCAAGCTCGGGGCGGACAACCGCATCGCCGATTCCGGCTGCATCGTGACCTGGGAGAGCCCGCGCCCCCACCCGCTGATCAGCGAAGGCCTCGTCACGAACCTCAACGCGACGTTCCGCGACGCCTGGCGCCGGGAGCTGCACTACGTCTCGATGCCCCCATACGAGACCTACAAGCTGTGGTCGGACGGGCCGGACGGCGCCGAGGGGACGTCGGACGACATCGTGAGCGGAACCAACTAGCCCCGCGAGGACCCCTCCCATGAAACCCCTCACCCCTCCCCCCGCCCGCCGCGCCGGCTTCACGCTGGTCGAGCTGCTCACGGTCATCATCATCATCGGCATCCTCGCCGGCATCCTGGTGCCGATCCTCGGGCGCTCGAAGGACCGCGCCCGCGAGCTCGCCGCCAAGGACCTCTGCGCGCAGGTCGCCGCGGCCTGGACGACGCTCGCCCTGAACAACCACCGATTCCCCTCCAAGCCGCTACTCGAGAAGTACGCCAAGCGGGGCGTGAAGACGTCGGGGGGCGACCTGTGGTTCGCCATGGACCCCGGCATCGCCTCGGTCCTCAACTGGTGGAGCGCGAAGCTCCCGGTCCCGGAGGGAGACGTGCGGACCTTCACGCCGAAGTACACGATGGGATCCCGGAAGGGGCAGGAGATCACGACGTTCGACGGCTCCGACCCCCCGCTCGTGCAGTGCTGGCCGGCCGACCAGCTCCTGGAGCGCTCCTACGCCCAGAAGTGCTTCGGCGTCTGCCCGCCCTGGGTCGAGAGCCGGCTCAACGCGTACCTCGAGACCCTCGAGAACGCCGGCGGGGATCCGGAGGCGAGCCTCCCGTCGCTGACCGACACCGCGGCCCATTCCGACTTCGTCCTCGCCATCATCGACTTCGACGCCGACGGCAAGGTGACGCTCCCCGAGAACGTCGCCGCCGCCTCGGGCCTCACGCCGGAGCAGCGGGTCCTCCCCATGACCGCCGCGGCCTGGACCTGGACCGACCCGAAGAAGGGCCGCGTCCGGATCCTCACGTCCTGGTAACCCCGCCTCCGCCACCATCCACCGAGTCCTCCCATGAAAGACACCTCCCCGCGCCGCTCCGGCTTCACGCTGATCGAACTGCTGATCGTCGTCTGCATCATCGGCATCCTCGCCGGCCTGCTCTCCACCGCCATCCTCCAGCTCACGAAGACGGCGGCCGACAAGCGCAACAAGAACAACGCCGAGCGCCTCGAGGCCGCCATCGTCGAGTACTGGCACGACATGGGCCGCTGGCCCCTGCCCAAGGGCGCCAAGCCCACGCTCAAGAAGGGCTCGGGCGAGGGGCTCCGCGGCTCGGAGGACGAGGGCCGATCCGTCGACACCTTCACCTATTCGGTGTCGTACGCCGGGGACAACGACCTCATCGTCGGCAACCTCCTCGACGCCGTGCTGCCCGACGGGACGAAGAAGACCTTCCTCGACCTGAACGGGTTCACGACGCCCGTCGAGCCCTCCGTCACCAAATGGCCCGTCCGCGACGTCGTGGACGCCCGCCTCGCCTACCGCGGCGAGGCGACGGACGACGAGGGGAAGGCGATCCCCGCGCGCAAGAAGCCCGTCCTCGTCTACTTCGCGCCGTTCGTCAAATGCCCGCACTGCGAGACGTACTTCTCGCTCACCGGGTCGCGCGACTACTGCACGAACGACGACTGCGCGTACCGCAAGCAGGAGGGCAAGCGCTACCGCTTCTCGCGGGACGAGAAGCGGCGGCCGCTCCAGCTCGCGCAGCCGTTCCGGATCAGCTTCGACCTGATGAACAACGTCGTCGAGGTGCACGCCAACTGACGCATCGGCCGGCGGCCGCGCCCCTCCGCGGCGGCCGGAGAAAGGATCCTCTCCCCATGGAAGACACCCGCCACACCGGCCCCTCCGCCCGCCGCGCCGCCCGCACCCGCGGCCGGGCCGGCTTCACCCTGCTCGAGCTCGTCGCCGTGATCGGCATCATCGCACTGATGTCCGTCGTCGTCGTGGGCGGCTTCAACGGCATCCTGCGCGCGATCGCCGACACCTCCGGCGCCGACGCGATGCGCCGCGCCCTGATGCTCGCCCGGCAGCAGGCGTGCGTCGACGGCGAGGACACCTACGTCTGGGTGACGGGGATGAACACCTTCGCCGTCGTGCGCAAGGCCGGCACCGTCTCCGCGGTGAGCTCCGGCAGCCGCAACCCCTCCTACCTCCAGGTCGGCGGCCGCGAGACGAGCATCTCCGCCAAGTTCATCGAGGACGAGTACGCCGACCTGGCCTCCGCCGAGCAGGGGTTCGTGATCGACGGCGACTCGACCGACATCGGCACGGACTCGGGATCCATCGTCTGGCGCGACAAGAACAAGGAGATCGTGAGAAAGTACAAGGGCATCAAGGTGTTCGACATGAGCACGGCCAAGATGGCGGACGTCACCGTCCCGCCGTGGTTCGACGGAAAGAAGGACGCCTGGGTCTTCGGCATCGCCAAGGACGCGGGCGGCTTCGCCGTCGGCGCCGACTACGGATGGCTCATCTACCCGGAGCAGACGCTGCCCGCCGGCTACGTCTTCGCCGACTCCTACGACTCCAACGGGGCGTTCAAGGAGAACTACGACACGAAGGTCCACTTCCTCGCCGACGGAACCGCCGACAGCCAGGTCACGTTCCCCATCTACGAGGTGAGCACCAAGAAGACCCGCCAGGTGCAGGTCTCCGTCGACGGCACTATCTCCAAGTGAGGATCCCCGCCATGACACGCATCCCCTCCTCCCGCCGCTCCGGCTTCTCGCTCATCGAGGTCGCCCTCGCCCTCGTCGTCGCCGCGGGCGGCATGCTCGCGATCTTCGGCGTCTTCCCGATCTCTCTCCGGCAGAGCGCCAACTCCCGCAGCGACATGGGCGAGCTGACCTTCGCCTCCACCGTCCTGCAGACGCTCGCCGGAAACATCCGCGCCATCGACCGCATCGACGTCTGGAACGACCCCTCCAAGTTCTGGAACGCCGCCGTCGGGTCCACCGGCCTGCCGAAGTTCTCCTCGGGCACGTCGTCGGCCGCGATGTACGACCTCCACCAGCGGGCGAAGAACGGCGGCGAGACGTCGCCCTTCTCCCCGGCGACCACCTACGTGGCCCAGTTCTGGGAGCAGCAGACGCAGGACGAGGTGACGTCCCTCCCCGCCAAGGACCGGGAGAACATCTGGTACTTCGGGGAGGAGAAGGAGTCGACGCCCAAGCCCCCCTCCGAGGACAAGATCGCCGTCCCGGCGCAGTACCTCATCCGCCTCGCGGCCGTCCGCCGCCGCGTCGGCAACGGCAACGTCCTCGCGCCCGACACCGACTCCCGCCACCCGGGCGAGCGGGTCTGGGCGCCCAACGTCTACGTCATCTCCGTGATCTCCACCGACCGGGGCTTCCCGGACGTCTACATCCGCGAGCCCCTCTACTCGCAGGAGTTCACCTTCGTCCACCGCCCCTAGCGCGAAAGGCACCCTTCCATGCCCCCAAACCGAGAGTTTCGCGAACCTTCGAGCCTTCGAGCCTTCGAACCTTCGAACCTTCGAACGGGCTTCACCCTCATCGAGGTTCTGGTCGCCACGGCCGTGATGGCGATCATGGTCGTCATGATCGGCGGCCTCTTCCAGCAGGCGTCCTCCTCGTGGGACGCCGGCTACGTCCGCGCCGAGGGCGGCATGGCCGTCCGCGCCGTCGTGGGCGCCCTCACGCGCGACGCGGCGACGGCCGTCGACGGCCGCCGGTTCGAAGGATGGAAAGGACCGCTCAAGGTCGAAGGGAACAGCATCGAGATGTACTGCCTTGCGCCCGGCGCCGTGGGCGGCAACCGCGACATCGTGAAGGTCGTCTACAAGGGCGGCTCCACCGTGACGCGCACCGTCGGCAGCAGCAGCTCGACCATCTACTCCGGCGGCTCCGGATCGAGCGGCGCGAACTTCACGTTCTCCGCCGGGCCCGAGGCGGACGGGACGCAGAACACCGCCGCCACGCGCCCCTACGAGAGGCGCTACTACGACTCGACGGGCGCGCAGAAGACCTCGGACTTCCCCGCCGAGGTGCTCTGGAACGTCCCCTACGTGAAGGTCCGGTGCCAGCTCACCCGCAAGGGCAAGTTCTCCGGCCTCACCGTCCGGTCCCTCGGCCGCGACGGCATCGGGGTCGAGGAGAAGTCCCAGGACGACATCATCGTGAGATAGGAGACGACGCCGATGAACCGTTTTCCCTCCCGCCGCCGCGCCGGCTTTTCGCTGCTCGAGATGCTGCTCGTCGTCGCCGTCATCGGCATCCTGATGGGCCTGCTCGGGGCCGCCGCCTATTCCGCCCAGCAGCGCGCCTACGCCACCCTCGCCCAGGCCGAGGCCCAGCAGATCGCCACCGCGTTCAAGTCCTACTGGGTCGCCAAGCATGACTGGCCGGCCGGCTTCGGCTCCGGCTGGACGAAGCTCACCAAGGGGAAGCTCGCCGTCCTGATGGGCGGCGACGCGGACGGCACCGTCTACCTCGACGTCCCGCCGGACCGCTTCGAGGGGGACGACGAGAGCGCCCCCTTCCTCGACCCCTGGGGCCACCCCTACGAGGTGAGCATCGAGAGCCCCTCCGAGACGATCGTCTCCGACACGCTCGAGGGCGCCGTCACCTTCCCCAACTTCATGCGCCACTACTACGAAGACGGCGTCTACACCCGGCCGGCCGACGACTGGGAGTGGGACGCCTACAACTAGGAGACCGCGACCCATGCATCCCGCCCCTTCCCCCCGCCGCCGCCGCCGCGGCTCCGCGCTCGTCATCGTGCTCGGCGTCCTGTCCGTCCTGATGCTGATGGCCGTCGCCTTCTCGACGTTCGTCCGCACCGAGCGCGGCGGCTCCACCAACCTCAAGAACGCCTTCGTCGCCCGCAGCTCGCTCGACACCGCGCTCGGACGCGCGATGGAGGCGATCGACCTCGCCTTCGGCGCGCCCGGCAACGACGACCCCGTCGCCCCCTGGCCCTACCCCTGGCTCGCCTCCGCCGAGAACGGCGACCACTACGAGTGCGCCAAGCTCGGCGACAACGAGACCGCCGGCGCCCACGTCCTCACGGCGAAGATCGCCGAGTACCTCACCCCCGCCCAGCTCGCCCTCGCCAAGTCCGCCAAGTGCAACTGGGCCCCGATCTACAGCTCCATCTCCGCCTCCCAGGCCAGCCCCGCCCGCTCCGGCGGCACCTGGGGCAACTACGGCCGGCCCACCGAGGACTCGCTCGTCGGCCGCTACGCGTTCATCGCGCTGGACACCACCGGCCTGCTGGACATGAACAACGACGGCGGCGGCACCGCCGCCGAGCGCAAGGCGAGCACCGGCGGCGACCCCCTCGCGCTCATGATCCCGTCGGGCCAGGCCACCGACTCCGACGGAACGCAGGTCCCCCCCTTCGTCAAGAACCCCTCCACGTTCGTCTCCAAGCGGAACTCGTACAAGATGTTCTACTCGATGGCGGACGCGAAGAAGCAGTGCGGCTCGGCCGTCCTCGCCACGGCGGCCTCCGACCTGCCGACCGCGCTCGAGGGCTACTACCCCGCCGACCTCTTCGCCGGCTTCGCCCCGTCCCTCGCCGAGCTCGACCCCGACGGAAACCCCAAGATCCAGCTGCCCCGCCGCTCCGAGCTCTCCTCCTGGGCATCGAAGGACTGGACCGCGCTCGTCCGCCGCACCTTCCGCGCCATGGTCGGCATCTTCGCCCGCAGCCGCATCGCCAACGGCCGCAGCCCCACCGCCTACGCGGAGGACCAGTTCACCATCTTCCAAAACTGCGGCCAGAGCTACCAGCTCTCCCGCGCCGCGCTCGCCACGGTCGCCCTGCTCGACGGCCTCGACTCCGACTTCATCCCCGGCCAGTCGACCTCCCCCACCTGCAACTACTGGTCCTTCCTTCCGAAGGTCTCCACCGAGGTCATCGACAACAGCGGCAACCGGGTCACGGTCTCCGAGAACAAGCCCTCGTTCAACGGCTCCGGCAACCCCCTCAACTACCCCTGCACCGAATCGGCGCCCCTCCTCAACAGCGTCTACGCCTACATCGAGATCGACGATTCCGGCACCGAGACCCGACCGGATCCGGACGACAACACCACGTGGTACAAGACCTACCATGGCTCGCTCCACGTCGGCGCCCGGGCCGTCTGCCAGAACAAGACCACCAAGAGCAGCACGCACAAGGGCCGGATCAAGGTCGAATGGGAGGTGATGGGCGGGGAACCCGACGACAACACCGTCGCGGGCGGAGGCGACACCACCATCCGCAACAACCTGATCGAATACAGGCCCGGCGGCGGCGGCGGCGGCATCCACGGCGGCGGCGGCGGCGCCCAGGACTTTATCGTGTGGAACGACTTCTTCCGGTCCGGATCCGCCCAGTCCCAGATGACCTCCGTCAACGACAGCAGCACGTCGGGCGGCAGCCGAACGATCGGCGCGGAGGGCGACGCGGACTTCGAGATCGTGTGCAAGTGGAACGACGACGAGGGGGACTTCTACCCACCCACCAAGGCCGAGTTCGACGAGGAGGAAGGCGACGTGCTCGTCCCGATCCGCGTGAAGGTGACGATCGACGGCGAGGGCGGCACCATCCAGCAGGTCCCCGCCCCGGCCATCGACGACAAGGCGAACTGGATCCGCGTCGACCCGGCCGTCTACCACGGCCGGGCCTCCCGTTTCGGCGGAAACTTCCGCGGCGAGTACCGCTACGGCGCGAGCGAAGCCGGCTCGTTCGGCGACCTCGCCTGGGGCTGGGCGTTCTGCGCCGTGCCCGCGTTCGCCTTCGACACGAGCAGCCTCGTCACCAACGGCGAGCGGCCCGTGGGCTCGACGATGGGCTTCTGGATCAACGACATCATCGCCCGGAACGCCGGCGGCGGCGGCGGCATCCACGGCGGCGGCGTGGGCGGCGGCCGGTTCGCCACCTTCGTCGACGAGCTCTTCCTCCGCTCCGACGCCAACGAAGTCGCGCGCGACGAGTGCGTCGGCGGCGGCATCCACGCCTCGATCTGGAACTTCGCCCAGACCGCCTTCCTCTTCAATCCGGACGACGACTTCGGCAACGTCCTGGACTGGATGAACACCTCCTCCGGCGCGCACATGCCCGACATGCTCCACGCCGCCAAGAGCGGGGGAAGCCCGTTCGTCCTGGAGGGCAACTCGGTCAGCAGCACGCGGCTCGCCTCCGAGCTCTACTCGCGCATCCCCGCGGAGGGCTACGAGAACGCCGCCGACCTCGGGACGGTGATGTGCGGCCCCTACGAGACGCTCTCCCTGTTCAAGACATGGCGCCTCGGCAGCGACCGCGCCGACTTCCACCCCGTCGTCGACTACTTCACGACGGAGCGCGACCGCTACCCCGACCGCAAGGACATCGTCGCGGCGGGCGTCACGGCCGGCGGCGACGTGGACTGGACCGAGCTCTCCGGCGACGGCTCCGCCGGCGACCCCTTCAAGGACCTCTACTCCGCCGTCCACAACGGCCGCGTGAACCTCAACGCCCCGCCGCTCGTCCAGTCGTCCAAGGTCGCGAACAACAAGAGCGTCCGGGGCGCCCCCAGCGCCTACCTCAACCCCTATCCCATCGCCTCCGTCTTCAACGGCGCGCCCTACCCCTCGACCTCGGGAGGCGGCACCGTCACCAACGCGATCGACGCCTCCACGGCCCTGGTGCTCGCGACGGACGTCTGCCGCATGATCGAGGACGCCGGGGGCGCCCACCAGGCCAGGTCCTCCGTCTTCGACACCACGCGCAACGTCGTCCGCGACCTCTCCTTCCTCGGCGCGGGCAACGACTCCGGCTCCTACCGGAACGAGAACAAGCTCCTCTCGGACTTCGTCTTCCTCGCCTCGCCCCGCGACGACAACGAGCGCGAAAGCCTCCTCCGCGGCACGATCGACGGCTTCACCACGCGCGGACAGACCTACCTCGTCATCCTCCGCGCGGACGCCTACTCGCCCAAGTTCGGCGAGAACGACTCCGTGCAGGACGGCACCACGCTCGCCACGACCCACGCGATCGTCGAGCTCTTCCGCGACCCGGCTCCCGCCCGCGCGCCGGACGGCTCCTTCCCGTCCGACGGCTCCCATCCCGTCTCGTACCACAACTGGTACGTCCGCTCGTTCCGCGTGTTCTAGCGCGCGCTACGCGAAGGCCCACGCAAGCGCGCCGACGGCGAGGCAGTAGGGGCCGAACGCCCAGAAGGAGCCGCGGTCGAGGACGCGGACGACGGCGCGCAGCGCGGCGTAGCCGACCACGCCCGCGAGGGCGGCGGCGGCGAGCGCCGGGCCGATCGCGACGGGGAAGCCGGGGATCTCCGCGCCGTCCAGCGCCGCCCGGATGCGCCCGGTCTCGGCCAGCTCAAGCAGCGCCGCGCCGGCGATGACCGGGATCGACATCACGAACGAGAACTCCGCGGCCTGCTTCGGGCCGAGGCCGAAGAGGCGGCCGGCGGAGATCGACGTCCCCGACCGGCTGATGCCGGGCAGCACCGCGATCGCCTGACCGACGCCCATCGCGAGCGCGCGGAGGCCGTCGAGCGGCCTCTCGGCCCGGGAGCGGCGCTCCGGGAGCGCCGAGAGCAGCAGCAGCACGCCGTTCGCGACGAGCAGCGCGGCGACGGTCCGCGGCGAGTCGTAGATCCGGTCGAAGAAGTCCCCGCCGGTCGCGTAGACGACGCCCGCCGGGACCATCGAGACGAGGACCCACGCGGCGTAGAGGACGCCCGCGCGGCGCCCGCGCGCGAGATCGGCGAGGAGCGAGGCGAGGCGGCGGCGGTAGAACAGGCAGACCGAGAGGAGCGTCCCAACGTGCAGGAAGAGCTCCAGGTCCGGCCCCGGCGACTGAACGCCGAGGAAGCGCTGCGCCAGCACCAGATGCCCCGAGCTGCTCACGGGCAGGAACTCGGTGAGGCCCTGGACGACCGCCAGGCACAGGATCTTGATCGTTTCGGTCACGGCGCGGGATACTAGCACGCCGCCCCGCCCCGCCGCAAGCGGGGGACGGCCCCGAGCAGCTCGCGCGTGAAGGGCGAGCGGGGATTCGAGAAGAGCTCCGCCGTCGGCCCCGCCTCGACGACGCGGCCGCGGTCCATCACGATCGCGCGCGGACAGAGGCAGCGGACGACCGCGAGGTCGTGCGAGACGAAGAGCATCGCGAGGCCGG
>OCTW011609449.1_pt1 | contig 11349 bp, 11 predicted proteins | sample 1539671 | NCBI WGS metagenome assembly OCTW01 (sample SAMN02144230, study PRJEB22623) | gut metagenome | biome: sheep rumen | host: Ovis aries | place: New Zealand | reverse complement strand
TTGACTTCGTCAGCAGTGATGCCGTCCTTGACGGCAGTCTGGTTTATCTTCAGGCTGTAGCTTTCCAGCTTGTAGTCGGTCAGCTTTTCTTCGAGTTCTTCCTGACGGGCGGGAGTTATCTCTTTGCCTATCAGTGATATCTCGATGACTTTATCGTTTATATCCACCGTCTTCTGCACCACCTGTGTTCCATCAAAAACAAACTCGTTCTTGATGAATGCTTCCGCACTTGAATTTTCTATGGTGTCCTTGATCTGGTGGTAAGCGAAATATATGCTCGGTATCATCGTGATGACGGCTACGACCGCGATAGATCGGTGTATCTTGGCAAGCTGTTTCTTGTCAAGTTCTTTGAACTGCGGTACACGCAGGTATTTAAGCACTATTACAGCCGTCACGCAGATGAAAAATCCGTTGATGAAAAACAAATACAGCGCACCGCTGAAAAAAGCTAAGTTTTTGTGCGCCAGACCGTATCCTGCCGTACACAGGGGCGGCATCAGCGCAGTGGCTATGGCGACACCGGGTATTACATTGCTCTTCTCTTTGCGTGTTTGACCGATTATACCCGCGAAACCGCCGCTGACGGCTATCAGCACATCGTAGATGGTGGGGCTTGTGCGCGCCAGAAGTTCGCCGGACGGCGCATTTATCGGTGATATTGAAAAGTATACGAATGATGTTGCGATGCTTATGAGCATCTGTATAGTCAGCCTGACTGCCGAGAACCTCGCCAGTGTCAGATTATTTGTGGCGATGCCGTAGGCTATCGCGATGATACTGCCCATCAGCGGTGATATCAGCATCGCACCGATTATCACAGCGGTGGAGTTTGTATTCAGTCCCACCGATGCCACCAATATCGCCATCATAAGTATCCATGCGTTGGTGCCCTGTAACTTTGCGCCGCTGACGATAGTGTTTTCTATCTCATCGCAGCTTGCCATGTCGCTTCTCAGGTTGAACATCGAAGAGAGCACCTGTGAGTTTCTGTCGTTAGTTTTTGCCATTACAGGCATCCACTCCTTACATCTGTAAATATAAGTACATAAAAAAGTACATATTCACCCCGCTGCTGCCGCCTGTTAAGGTATCGGAATGGCGGTGCATTTTCCTGCTGATATAAACCATATTATCAGTTTTTCCGATTTCTACAGTCGGGAGCCTTGTGAAATTATCCTAATATTTTCTGAGTCTTCTGACATAAGCAAAAGTTTTGCGTTCGCCCTTATCTTTGAGCATGGTCAGCAATTTTTCTATCAGTTCGGAAGTTTCGGGGTGTATCATTCGGGTATTTTTGCCGCGCATGAAGTAAGCCAGAGCCGAACCGTCATTATAATCGTCTTTCATGTATATCTTGCTTGCCGCGACCCTGTCACAGAACATCTCCTTGACATATCTGAGCGGCATTTTCACAGGGCTCATGACCCTTGTGACGGGGTTGTAATCAGTCCAGTATTCAAAATGATGCTTGTTCCTGCCCTTATGGTGCATCCATGCCAGCGAGTAGCCGTAGCTGTCGCGCTCGCCCTCGTGGGGGGAACGTGTGCCCTGATAATATTTTACGCCCAGTGAAAATTCTTCATAGGAATATTTTGACAGGTCATGAAGAAGTCCTTGCAGAGGTATGCCTGCGCGGAAGCAGTTTTTCATGACCTCATGCCGATGGCGGGTAATGGTCTTAAAATGTTTTACAGCATTTGAACGGGTACGGTCGTCCATAGAAAAAACTCCTTGATTTTCGTGAAGGTTTTCGCAGATCTCGCGTATTATAAGCGCATCTGCTATACATTATAACAAATTTTCAGTGATTTGTAAAGGGAGATCTATGCTTTTTTGAAGGTAAATCTTTTCAATATTTTCGCATATATTTTGTTTGGCTTTCACATAATTATCATAAAAGGAGAGTATCATATAATCAAGGTTAAAGAAACAAGAAAAGACCAAAAAACTTATAAGACAATAACTTTTTTTCATATATTTTTTTCTCCAATTTCTCCACCTCTTCTTTCGTTCTGCCATTGCTTCCGCTTTGGCGGGACGGAGGAAAGCAGGGCAGGATAACAAACGAAATCCTCATATTTTTTCTTCATATATACTTCTATACTTCGCAGAAAGCCTCGACAACAGTCGGGGTTTTTTGTTTTATATGCCTATTGTGACATATCTGCATAAATGTGAGGGCAAAGCCGTCGTTTCTGCCGAAAAAATGTTTTAATTGGCTGTTTTTCTATTGATTTGTTGTAAAAAATGTGTTATAATGTGGTTGGATAAACATGTTCAAAAAAGGAGGACAAAACCGATGGAGGTCATGAATAACCAATACAGATGCGAGTTCGTATCATATAAGATAAGTGAGGACATTTTAGCTGAGATATTTGCGGCTAACGGCATTATGGGCGCGAATTTTGAGAGCGGGTACGGCGTCAGGGTGACTAAAACTGATGACGGCATAATCTTCTCGCGTGACGGCGAATGCGGTCTGCCAAAGCTGATATTTACTGCTTGGGGCGGTGATGTGTGCGAACTTTCACCCGAAGCTGCTGACGCCCTTGACAGGCTTGTATGTGAGCCGTCGGCGGAAGATAGGACGGACTGCCGTCAGTACAGATGTGCGTTTGCGGGCAGTTCGGCGGATAAGATGGCGTTCCTGTCGGGACTTTTCGGCAAGACTGATATAGGTGCGCGGCTGGATATCACCGAGATAAGGGCTTCAAAGTGCGGTATGACAACGGGCTTCGGCGTGTTCGGTCTGGAGAAGAAATGCTATGTCGGCGGCAGGCTGAGCGGGTGGCAGCTGAATATTGTCGGTGAGAGCAGTGAGGAAAACGCTGTTCTGCTGCTTAAAGACGGTGCGCTGACTGTGCGCGACAGGGGAGATGCTTTCCGTTGGGACGAAAGTACGCTTGTTTCGGCTGTAAAGTACGCCGATAAGGTCGATGCGCCGAAGGGTCTGACTGCTATAAAAGAGATAAGCTGTGCGGATATCGGTACGTTTGCTGTGCCGAATTCAGTATTGACCATAGCGGGTGGTGCGTTTGCGGGCTGCGGCAGATTGCAGAAAGTCTGCGTTGGCAAACCGAACGTACTGCTTGGTAACGGTTTTGTGAACGGCGGCGTGGTGCTGGCAGGCGTTGCGGGCGGCAGTGCTGAAAAATATGCGGCTGAGAACGGTCTTGGCTTTGAGTTGATGAATGTCACCGAACCTGCGCCTTTTGCCTTTGAGATAGCTGACGGTGTATGGCTGGCGGCGGCAGAAACTTCCGTTTACAGGAAGCAGAACGGAGAACGTGCCGAATTGAGCGATGTATTCTACATGCCCGATGGCAGGGCTGACGACTTTGACTGTGAGATACTGCTTTTCAGCGAGGAAGCGGCTAGGCAGTCGGGGGTAGCGGCACAGCTGGAAGGTTTTGGTGAACTGTTGGACAGCGAAACTGTACGTAACGACCGCAACGGCTACATAAAGGTTTCAGCGCGAAGAGCATCGAACGGCGCATATAGTGTCAGCCTTGAAATAGAACATGACAGCGCTGTGATAATAATTCACACCGAGCAGATGGGTGCAGGTGAAAAATCCGAAAAGGCACTGTACAGGCGTTATTGCGAGATGGGTGACAGCATAGTCTTCGGTGGAAGACCTGCGGCTGAAACTCTGAAAAAGCCCGATTATGACATGGGTGAGAGCGCCGAAGAGGTCACCGAGCCTGTGGCTGAGGCAGTTCCCGAAGCTGAGGTCACCGAGCCTGTTGTTGAGGCAGTTCCCGAAGTCGAGGTCACCGAGCCTGTGGCTGAGGCAGTTCCCGAAGTCGAGGTCACCGAGCCTGTGGCTGAGGCAGTCCCCGAAGTCGAGGTCACCGAGCCTGTGGCTGAGGTAGTTCCCGAAGTCGAGGTCACCGAGCCTGTGGCTGAGACAGTTCCCGAAGTCGAGGTCACCGAGCCTGTGGCTGAGGCAGTTCCCGAAGTTGAGGTCAACGAGCCTGTTGATGAGGCAGTCCCCGAAGTCGAGGTCACCGAGCCTGTGGCTGATGTGCAGAGCATAAAGCTGGTGCGCGGCGCAAGGTTCGACCTGAGCGGCTACAATGACAAGATGCTGGTCATAGACATGGATTATCAGGCTGAACAGTGGATAGATATTGACGGATATATCTTCCTGCTGGCGGCGAACGGAAAAGTACGCAGTGATGCCGACTTGGTGTTCTTCGGGCAGAAGGCTTCCGTTGACAGGGCGGTAAACAATCACCCGACAAAGACAAGATGCTTTACGGTCGAACTGAGTAAGCTGGACGCTGATGTAAGCAAACTGGCTGTTGCTTTTGCGATATACGGTGACAATGCGGAGCAGACATTCAGCTGTGTCAGCAAGCCTGTGGTACGCATAAGCTGTAATGGTAAGGAGATATGCAGTTACGAAGTTGAGGGACTGAAAGATGAAAAGTCGGTAGTGGCTATTGAGATGTACAACAAGAACGGCTGGAAACTGAGGACAGTCGGACTGGGCTACAAGGAAGCACTCAAGACCCTGTGCGGAAGTTACGGGGTAGAGGTGAACAGCCAGTAGTTCACCACGCTTTCACAAAGCACACATAATGCTCTCACCACTCTTTCGTTAATGCCCGAAAATGACCTAAATTTGTAATTTTGACCCGCCTATTTTGTAATAGATTTACTATTGACAGGCGGGCAAAATTATGATATAGTTAAGTTGCATATCAAAGATAAAAGTCAGCGGCACCTGTGGGAGGTAAACGGCTGACGGTCAGACTAAAAAAAGATAATGACAATTATATGGAGGTAGCATTATGGTAAAGAAGAATGTACTTACACCTGTACTGGCAGGTGTTCTGGGTCTGTCGATAGTAGGCTCAGGTGTTGGATATTACATGGTAAATAAGGACGGCGGCAACGGCGCTGACAAGGGCAAGTCTAAGAGCAGCACCACCACTTCCCCTAAGATAACAGTTATGGCTGAGAACATCAGCAATACCCTGAGCAGAGCGCAGGACATCGCGACAGGCGAGGTTGACTTTGCTTATGAAGGCTCTCTCAATGTGAGCTTCGGAACGGCCATCACTAAGGAGGCAGGCACCGATATCAAGGATATCGGCATGAACGTTTCCACAAAGCAGAAGGGCGGCAACGAAGGCGGCGATATCACACTGACCTACGGCGGCAGCACCCTTATGACTATCAATGAGGTACTGAGCAGAGAGAACAGCGAAGAGATGTTCGTAAAGATACCTGAACTTTCCGATGCTTACTTAAAGGTTGGCAAGGAAGATGTCGAGAAGTACGTCAAGGAAGAAATGGGCATGGATATGTCCGAACTGACTCAGGCTGCTGAGGATATTGACATCGACTTTGATGCTGAGGCTTTTGAGGCTGACATCAATGAGTATGAGAAGATAGTCAAGGATAATTTCCCTGAGGTAAAGGAAGAGGGTACAAAGAGCGGCGACATCGACGGCATCAGCTATGAGTACACTTCCAAGAGCTATGAGGTAACAAGTGCTGACGCACAGAAGATAGCTACTGCTGTCCTTGAAAAGGCTAAGACCGATGAAAATCTCAAGAGCCTGTATGAGCAGGGCGTTGACAAGGTAATGAACAGCGCAAGCGCTATGGGCAGCGAGGATACTGAAACTCCTCCTACTTATGAAGAGTCCATCGACAAGATGCTGGAAGAGGTAAAGACCGAGATAAGCGAAGAGGACAGCGAGAAGGTGTTCCTTGAAACTTATGAGAACGCTGACGGCGAGTTCATGGGCTTTAACCTGAAGCCGGACGGTGAAGAGGGCGAGTTCAAGTATGTTATTGTAAGCAATGACAATGCAGAAGGTATCGACCTGTCCTTTGACTCGGGCGAGAGCGAGGCAATGACCGTTTACGGTGCACTGAAGTCTGAGAACGATGCTGTTAACGGCGGTTACACCATCACTGCTAATGAAGACGGTGTTGAGATACTGAAACTCGTTTATGATATCAAGGATGTCAAGACAGTAGGTGACAACTTCTCCGGTACTATCAGGATAGATGCAAGCATCGATGATAACGGCGAGGCTAATTCGGGCTGGTTCGAGATAACTTCCAATTCTACTGAGGACAATGTTGATATTTCTTTCGACATTGGCATAAATGGCGAGAATGCTATGACCATTTCCATGACCAGCAAGAAGACAGAAGCATCTGATGTTGAGCTGCCCGCTGCTGACGCTAAGATATTTGACGCTCTGGACGAAGAGCAGATGAACAAGTACCTCGAAGAGTGCGACATGGAAGGTTTCCAGAGCAAGATGAAGGAAACTCTGGGTGACGATATGTACAACAATCTGTTCGGCGGCAGTGCATCGAGCGCAGGTTCTCAGTACAGCTACGATGATGATGAAGATTATGACTTCGACGACGAAGACTTCGACTGGGAGCAGTTTGAATCCGAGATGAACGAAACTGAAACCGACGAGCCCGCATAATTCGGCTGTTCGATGATTATAAGATAATTGAATGATTTCAGCCATAGTTTCTCAACAATTGAGGGACTATGGCTGTTTTTGCTTGACATCTGGGGCGCGGCGTTGTATAATATCTGTAACAGATGCAGATATTATTTGCGGAAAGGAATGATGGAAATGGCAAGAACAGCATTGGTGACAGGCGCAAGTTCGGGCATCGGCAGAGAGATAGCACGCGAACTGGATAGGCGCGGTTTCAGGGTGATACTGGCAGCGCGGCGCGAGGAAAGGCTCAAAGAACTGGCTGGCGAACTGAAAGACAGCAGGGTGATAGCCTGCGACCTCTCGAAAGAAGATGAGTGTATCAGACTGTACGACGAGGTGAAAGATGAGCGGGTGACTGTGCTGGTCAACAACGCGGGCTTCGGCAAGTTGGGGCGTTTTGATGAGATATCCCTTGAAGACGAACTGAGAATGATAGATACCAACGTGAAAGGTCTGCATATACTGACAAAGCTGTTTGTGAAAGACTTTATGGCGGCTGACAGGGGATATATCCTGAATGTGGCATCGTCGGCGGGACTTATGCCGGGAGGTCCGCTGATGGCGACTTACTATGCGACAAAAGCGTATGTAACAAGCCTGACAGGTTCTATTTCTGAAGAACTGAAAATGGCAGGAAGCAGAGTGAAGATATCGGCGCTCTGTCCCGGTCCTGTGGATACTGAGTTCAATGATGTGGCGAACGCTCAGTTTGGGGTCAAGGCGATATCGGCGGAATTCTGCGCGAAACGTGCGGTCGAGGGTATGTTCGCGGGTACACTGATAATCGTGCCTGAAATGGGACTGGGTCTGGCGGCTAAGGCGGCTCAGCTTGCGCCGAGAAGTCTTTCGCTGGCGGTGACGGGTCAGTTGCAGTCGGGCAAGCAGGCAAGGTAATAAGTACGCATAATTGTACAGATGTTCGGCATGGCTCGCGAAAGCGGGCTGTGCTTTTTTGTGAATTCAGATAAAAAAGAAAAGGCTTTGCAGTCGGCAAAACCTTTTACAGAAGCAGATATGCAAGCCCCAGCAGCAGTTTGATATCGGCTCCGTTTTTGTGGAGAATGTATATCAGCAGCGCGATGAGGGCTTTCTCCTCGTCCAGCTTTATGCCGCCAAGCAGTCCGCCAAAGATATCGTTCGGCGGATCTTTCTGCGGCGGGGGAGTCGGCTGGCGGTCGCCGCCGACTGCACTGCGCGAGCGCTGCTGCATCTCCATAACGCGGCGGACGGCTTCTTCCTGCATTTTGCCGAAATTGGCATCAGAGTAGTCCAAGCAGGTCGCCTCCTCCCAGACCGCTTTGTTTAAGTGCGGGGTAAAGGTTCATCAGGCGGTACAGCTTGATGACGCGGTCAAGTTTTAGCTGAGTTTCCTCCCGCAGAAGAGGTCGCAGAGCGTTAAGCAGACGGACATTGTCGTCCTCGCGGGAAGCCGAGCGGAGCACCTGTCCCAGCTGCATCAGTCTTACAGGGTCGATGTCTGTTTCAGCCTGCGGTGCGGTAGGCATAGCAGGCTGTTCGCCCGCAGATGGCTGGTCGGTGCTAAGCATGCCCGCAAGTTCGCGTATCTGCTTCATGCTTTCCTCGTCGTTGAGCACGCTCTGTATCTTGTTCATAAGGTCGTCCGTGATATCACCTCCCTTGCGGGAAAAATGGTCATTTGCCTGAGAATTTTTTCAGAAGTGCCTGCGCCTGCGGTGAATCCATCAATCGCTGACAGGCGGCTTTGTCGGTAAGTGCCTTTTTGAGCATCTGCTGCTGAGCCGCAGGCATGTTTTTCAGTGCGCGTGAGAGGTCGCCGTTTTTCAGACTGCGGGCGAGTTGTTCGGGCGGCATGCCGAGTTTTTTTGCTGCTTCGTTCAGAAGCGGCTGCATGTCTTTTGGTGCGTGATTTCGGTCGTTCATAAGTTTGTTCTCCTTAAGAATTTGTAAATATTAATATACTTGCATATTTTCTCTTGATTTTTTTATTTAAACGTGCTATAATAGACTAGACTTATATGGGGATATGCGTATATGCGCGTAAAGTCAGTATTACTCAGCGGGGAGGGTCAATATGAGGATCGTTGTTTTTTCAGATACACACGGCAATTACGCCGCTATGCACAAGATAATCAAGCGCAACGGAGATGCCGATCTGTTTATCTTTCTGGGTGACGGTCTTTCTGAGTTCCGCAAGCTGAAGGCTCACTATCTTGATGACAACATGATCTGCGTCAAGGGCAACTGCGATTATGACAATGACATACCCGAAAGCATGGTCTACGTACTGCCTGACGGCAAGAAGATGTTTCTGGCGCATGGTGACAAATGGGGCGTGAATTTCTCAGTCGAGAGGGTATACGAAAAGGCAAAGCAGGAGGAATGCCAGTTTGCACTTTTCGGTCATACGCACAAGCGCTTTTTTGAACAGCGCGGCAATATGATGATACTTAATCCCGGCAGCGCGGGTCAGCCGCGAGATGGCAAGCCTGCGTGCTACGCATGGCTCGATGTTACCCCGATGGGTGTCATACACAACCACGTAAATCTGTGAATATGAGGCGCACATCTGGTGAAGGGTGCGTCCTTTTTTATTATATGCACACGGCAGCGCAAAGTGAACCAGATGCGCCGACAAATTCCGGAAAGTGTTTTACAGCATAATGATCTGATTTTTATTTTGCACCGAAATTCAGTATAATATATTTATAAAATTATTATATAAGCTAATAAAATTTGTGTTTTGCATAAATTTTTAAGTGTAAATTTGTCTAAGTCTACTAAGAAAACGATGACAATATTGTGAAAATAGTGTATTGAAATTCTGATACTTTTACATTATAATATAATTAACTTTTAAAAGGAGAAGGGAGTTTTATATATGAAACTTACTAGAATTTTTGCAGGCATGGCGGCTTCTGTTGTTGCGGCTTCCTGTCTGGCACTTTCCGCATCCGCTGTTGAACTTAAGGAGGGTGAGAAGGAAACACCTAAGTTCAATCTTATCCTGATAACCACCGATATCCCCGCTGATGATTATGACAGCGATGATAACGGTGATTTCGCACTGATGGGCGACAAGCCTGTTAAAGTGACCAACGTTACACTGACACTGGGCAGCGAAACCTATCACCTCGATGCTGCACCTTTCAAGAGCGATCAGGATTATCTGACATGGAACGTTGTCAACACCTATGCTTCTGACTTTGAGGGTATCGTACCTTCTTCCATACCAGGTGAGGGTGACACTGTCAGCATCGATTTCACCATTGAAACTGATGCTGAACTGAACGGCAACGTTGGTATTGCTTTCCAGACTGACGAAACATGGAACTTCAGAAATTGCTACAATCCTAATGATGCTGAGGCTTCTGCTAAGGCTACATTCCCGAACCAGTGTGTAGGCGTTCAGGGCGGCGAGTACGGTTTTGATACTTCTGTTGCATGTGAAGATGCTGTTATCAGCGGTGCAGGTGATTATCATATCTCCATCGCTGCGAGCGGTGAGATAAATGACGGTGCTCAGGTATTTGAGGACGGCACCACCAGAAGCGGCTATGCTGCTAAGTGGGCAATGAACAAGTCCTATGAGCCTCAGGCTGAGGAAGAGTCAAAGGCTGAGAGCGGTGCTGAGTCAAAGAACGAAAGCAAGTCTGAGAGCGGCACTGACAGCAAGTCCGATAGCAAGACTGACAGCAAGTCGGCAGACAGCAGCAAGGCAGCTGACAGCAGCAAAAAGTCTTCGACCACTACCACAACCACTACAGGCAAGACCACTACCACAACTTCTTCGGCAGCTGCAAGCGATGCTTCAAAGGCTTCCGATGATACCAACCAGGCTACAGGTGCTACCGCAGGTCTGGCGCTGGCAGGTCTGGCAATTGCAGGCGCTGCTGCAGTGGTTTCCAAGAGAAAGTAATTTTTCAATATTTGAAAGAGCTTCCTGCGGGAAGCTCTTTTTTTGACACTGTTTGGATAGATTTTTGAAAAATATCTAAAAATGTGAAAAATGTACTGGACAAAATCGCAGAAATATTGTATAATAACTTTATAAGTGTTATGGGAGAGTTATTATGAGAGTAATTACAGGTTCACGAAGGGGCAAAAAGCTGAAAACGCTGGAAGCCCTCGATACAAGACCGACCACTGATATGGTCAAAGAAGCGGTGTTTTCGGCAATACAGTTCGATGTGGCAGGTTCGCAGGTGCTCGATCTTTTCGCGGGAAGCGGTCAGATGGGTATTGAAGCGCTGAGCCGTGATGCGTCCCACTGTGTTTTTGTTGACAATAATCCTGCCGCTGTGCAGGTTATAAAGGAGAATATCTCAGACTGCAAGTTTGTGACTGAGTCAAGAGTGCTGAATATGGACAGCCTCGACTACCTTAAGGTGGCTAAGGGTCAGTTCGATATCGTACTGCTCGACCCGCCGTATGGTAAAGGTCTGATAGAAAAGGCGCTGGCAGGGCTTGATGCTCACCTCAGTGACAGGGCGATAGTCGTATGTGAGCATGAAAAAGAACTTGAACTGGGCGAAGAGTATGGCAGGCTCAGAAGACACAAGCGCTACAAGTACGGCAAGATCGCTGTGACGATCTTCAAAATACCGACAGAGGAAGAGTAAATATATGAGAATTGCTGTTTGTCCGGGCAGTTTTGACCCGGTCACGCTGGGACATCTGGATATAATAGAAAGAGCATCAAAGCTGTTTGATAAGGTGATAGTGCTGGTCAGCTTCAACAGGAACAAGAACAAGGCGGCTTTTTCCACCAATGAGAGGATGGAAATGATAATCGCTGTTACTGAGGGGCTTGACAATGTGGTGGTGGACTGCTATGACGGTCTGCTGGCTGATTACCTGAAAATGACCGGGGCTG
>OCTW011583050.1_pt1 | contig 11353 bp, 9 predicted proteins | sample 1539671 | NCBI WGS metagenome assembly OCTW01 (sample SAMN02144230, study PRJEB22623) | gut metagenome | biome: sheep rumen | host: Ovis aries | place: New Zealand | reverse complement strand
CGGCTGCCACTTTCCGGCTTTATCGCTCAAAAAAAGTGCGGGCTCAGCGCACCCGCACCCCGTCATGAATACCCTCGGCATCCGCCCTGGCTATGACGGTATCGTTCTCGGAGAGCCCGCCGGTGATGACGGCATCGGTTCCGGTCTGGTATTCCGAGGAAATCTCCGTCTTCACGGCCCGGTGCCCCTGCACCAGGTAGACGTACTGCTTCCCGTCCTCCTCAAACAGGGCATCCGCCGGGACGGTCAGCACATCCTCCCCCTGATAGAGGAGAAAGCGCAGGGTTACGCCGTATCCCTCCTTTCCCGAAAGGCCCTCCGGGTCATCGGGGACTGCCTTCACGTGCACCCGGTATTCCGAGAGTCCCAGAGCCGAGGTTCCGGCGGAGGCAAAATCATAGATCTCCGTGATATGGCCGGGAATCTTCTCATCCTGCCCCTTTCTGCTGACGGTGATTTCACAGGGCGTGCCCGCAGAGAGCCAGGGAACCACCGAGGTCAGCACGTCCGCCTCCACGCATAACTCTTCTGCCGGCCGGATGCAGACGGTCTCCATCCCCTCCCGGACTGCCGACACCTGCTTTATGGGAAGCGATGTGATGATGCCGTCCTCGCCGGCCTTCACCTCACATCTGGCTATCCGGTCCTTCAGCTGCAGAAGTTTCGTGCGGCTGCCCTCCAGCTCGGCCTCCAGCATCCCGTTCTCGCTCTCAAAAAAGGTATCATTCAGCTTGTCGCCGGTGATCCCCTCCTGCTCCAGCTTCTCCATGAGCGTTCTGCTTTCCTGATACCGCTCCTGCGCCTGGCGGTATGCGCTCTCGGCGCTGCGGTACTCCGCCTCCGCCTGCTGCAGCTCCAGCCTTGCCACATCGCCGCCGGCTGCCAGCACCTGCATGCCCTCCCAGGCAGACTGCGCCGCCTGCAGGGCGGACTTGGCCGCCTCCAGCTCCTTCCCCAGCCCGTCCAGATATTCCGCGGGGGATGTGGTCATGACCTGGCCGATTTTTGCCCGGTCCATCTGGGCCTCCAGGGCCCGGACGGCGCTCTCGGCCGCCTGCTCTTCGAAGTCATACAGGACGGGGTCGATGCGGTACAGCACCTGCCCCGCCTTCACCCGGTCATTCTCCGATACCAGAATCTCCGCCACAGGTCCCGAAACCTCCGAAAGGACAGCCTTTTCCTCCCCGGAGGAGATAACTCCCTCCTCGCTGGCCGAGTCCTCCACCGTCTTCCGGACCGCCCGGGCCGTCTCCGTCTTTATGCCGCTGCTAGCTGCGATAAGACAGCCGAGAATCAGCACCGGCACCGCTGCCAGAAGAATCCTCTTTCTGGGCGTCAGCTTCTCTTTCCAGAATCGCTGCAAACTCTCCGCGGAAAACTTCTCCGCAGGAGACTTCTTCTGCGTATCTTTCATCGTATTCTGCAATGTTTCTCTCTTCTCCTCCGATTCCGGCATCACTCTCTCCCCTTCAGTACTTCTGTAAGGTCCATTTTTCGGATCATTCTCTGCTCCATGACCCAGGCCGCGGCCAGGGTGATGAGACAGAACAGGAATGCGCGGATACAGGGGGAAGGATACGCCCTAAGGCTCACCCGGTAAGTATCCGAAAGCATCAGCTTTTCCAGGAGCCGGCGCACCGCCAGATTCCCGGGAAAGCCCGCAAGAATTCCCAGCACAAAGAGCACGGCGTGCTCCCGCAGAAGCATACCGCCGATCTCGAACTCCGATGCCCCCAGCACCGAAAGCGTCACCAGCTCATTCATCCGGTCCCGCACATTCATCATGGATATGTTGTAGATAAGGATCCCCCCTGCTGCCACAGACATCAGGGCAAAGGCATCCATCATGATCATCATGCTGCCCATCATGTCCGCATAGTTCTTCCGGGCCTGGTTCATGTTCACCAGCCAGGTGACCCGGGGAGATTCCGAAAGCTTCTCCGTCACCTCCGCCGCATGGGCTTCCCCGCAGCGAAGAATCGCCGTGTTGGCCGCGGGAGAAATCCCGAGGACTGACGGAAACTCCATAATATCCAGGTAAGCTCCCTCCCCGAAGGGCTCCTCGATCACGGCAGATACGGTCACCCGACGCTTCTCCGGCATCGCGCCGCCCAGATAGACCCACACCGAATCCCCGGCCTTTACGTGAAGCTTTTCGGCCACACCCTGATTGAGGATCATTCCCTCCCCCGGCGGTTCATAGATATGCCCCTTATTGTCCGCAATCCGCCAGAGGTCCGAGTTTCTGTTCAGTCCGTGGAGCAGCGCATACTCCGTATGGCCTTCCGAGGAGAGCTCCGCCGCCGTCACCAGCACCCCCTCCGCCGCCGTCACATGGGGCAGCTCGCCCGCCGCTCCGGCCGCAGCCAGCGGTGATACGTCATGATCCAGAGAGACCTGCATGTCATAGTCTTCGATGACATGAAACTCTGCATCCAGCATCTCCTCCACCACCAGCGGAAAGGATAACAAAACCGAGGAAAGGGCAAAGGGAAATGCCACCGCCAGCACCATGAGGAATCCCCGGAAGGGGTTCCTCAGAAGGGACCTGGCTGCCATCCGCCCCATGGCACTCATGCGGCGTCTCATCTGCTCCGGCAGTTCAAAATAGTTTCCCGCCTCCGCCGCCTTCGGCCGCATGGCCATGGCGGGAGTGATCCCCAGCACATTCCTGACGCCCAGAAAGACCGCAAGGCAGCTTGTCCCTGCCGCCAGGCCCAGGCCCAGGAGCCGGCTTTCTGCATAATCGTGATAAACCGGGTCCGGCAGGTTAAAGAATTCCACATAGAGGGCGAACATATACCGCCCGAGAATCCCTGCGGTGGCCGCACCTATGGCTGCCCCCAGAACTCCGATAAGAAGGCCCTCCAGAAGATAGGCCGACAGCATTTCCCCGTCGGTCATGCCGAAGGCCTTCATGGTGCCCAGGATGCTCTGGTCCCGGTCAATCATCTTCTTCATGACCACATACAGCATGAACACCGATATCATCATGAAGATGGCCGGAAGGATCGTCCCCGTGGAGGTCAGCTCCCCGAACTCCCCCCTGACCATGGAAAAGCTGGCCTGGTCCTCCTGCTTCACAAGGGACTTAAGCCCCCAGGGGGAAAGCTCCGAGACCAGCTGCCTTCTCACATCCTCATAGGCGAATCCCTCCTCCAGCAAAAAGGACAGCTCTGTCCGGTTATCGCTCCCGCAAAGCTTCCGCATGGTCTCCCGGGAGATGCAGGCGATATCGTAGGCCGCCCCGTCCGGCACCATGGCCCCCCAGGGCGGGACCGTATATACATAATCCGGCAGAGCGCAGGTCCCCCCGAAGGACAGCCGGCAGGGCTCTCCCTCCACCAGAACCCGGAGCATTTCCCCCCGGGCAAATCCGTAGACCTCCTCCATCCGTTTTCCCAGATAGAGTGTGTCCGCCTCCATGCGGTCCGAGAGTATCGGCACATTGAGCCTCTGGTCCTCCGAAACGGACATCAGGTGTACCGTCACCATCCCCTCGGTCCGATCCGAGATAAGGCGCACATCCATGGCCGTCTTTCCGTCCGCGGAGGCGATTCCCGGGATATCCGCAAGGCGCAGAAGCTCCTCCTCCGGGATCCCTTCCACCTCGGCGAAAATGTCCGCCATGTGCTGCTTCTCATAAAAAGCGGCCAGCTGCCCGTCCAGATTCCGCAGCGTATCCAGCATGGAAACCAGAATGAAGATCCCGATGCCGATGATCAGGATGCTGCCGAACACCGCTCCCTTATTCCGAAGGGCCAGCCGCATCACATTCTTCCGAAATAATCTCACAAAGCTGCCCCCCGCCTACCAGACAATCTCCTCCGGACGCTTCGGGTGCGCCACCTCCTCCGTCCGCTCGATGATGCCGTCCTTGAAGTAAAACACCCGGTCCGCCATCTCGGCGATGGTCCGGTTGTGGGTCACCATCACCACCGGCTTCCGGTACTCCCTGCAGAAATCACAGATAAGAGACAGCACCTGCACCCCAGTGCGGCTGTCCAGAGCCCCCGTGGGCTCGTCGCAGAGAAGAAGGTCCGGATTCTTGCACAGGGCCCGGGCGATGGCCACTCTCTGCTGTTCCCCGCCGGAAAGCCGGTTTGGGAAATGGTTCCGCCGGTCGGCAAGACCCACCTTAAAAAGCAGCTCCTCCGCATCCAGCGGGTCTCTTCCCAGCTCCGCCGAGAGGGCGATATTTTCCAGGGCCGTCAGTCCCGGCAGCAGGTTATAAAACTGGAAAATGAAACCCACATGGTTCCGCCGGTATTCCGTAAGCTTCCTTTTGTCGTTCCACTGAAGCTTCTCCCCGCAGTACCATATCTCCCCGGAGGTGGCCGTCTCAATTCCCCCCAGGAGATTCATGGTGGTGCTCTTTCCGGAACCGGAAGGGCCCAGGATTACCACCATCTCCCCGTCATAGATGGAAAAGTCCACGCCCCGCAGGGCATGAACCGTCACCTCTCCCAGGGGATAGTCCTTCGTAAGTCCCGAAACCCGCACAATCTCCTTCACTGTCTGTCACCCGAATCTTTCATCAAAAGATAGTTAGCTTTAACTAACCTACGGGTAAAGTTTAGCACTCGAAAACCGTTTCGTCAAGGGAAGGTGATTTTACGCCAGCTCGTCCAGCGTTTTTCCGTAGGACGGCAGGAATTCCTCACAGAAATCCCTGACCTCGGGAAGCTCCTCCTGCATGGCAAGTACCGCCTTCCATATGGTCTCCTTCGCCGTCCGGAATTCCGTATTGCCCGCCTGCTCCTCCTCGATGCACTTGAGGTATGCAGAAATCTTGTCTGCCGCCTTCACCAGGCGCCGCATATACTTTTCCTCCCCGTCGGAGCCGGCCCGGAAGATCTCCTCATAGGCCGGCCGGAGGTCCTCCGGCAGCCGGTTTAAGAGCTTTGCCTCCGCGATGCGCTCCACCTCTTTGTATGCCTCCCGGATGTCCGGGTTATAGTACTTGACCGGGGTGGGCATGTCGCCGGTGATAATCTCCGAGGCGTCATGGTAAATGCCGATGAGGGCCGCCTTCTCCGCCTCCATGGCGTGCCCGTAGCGGACATTGCCGATGGTGCACAGAGCGTGGGCAATCATCGCCACCTCCAGACAGTGCTCGCTGAGATTCTCCCTGCGGGAATTCCGCATGAGGGCCCAGCGGTCGATATATTTCATTCTCGAAAGGGTTGCAAAAAAAGTGTGGTTCATTCCTTTCCTCCCGGATTCTGTTCTTCACTGTACCGGAACGCTTCCTGGAGGATGCGGTACGCCTCCGCAATCTGCCCCCGCTTTTCTTCGGGAACCGCAGCCAGTCTTGCGTCACGGAAATCATTTTCCGCCTGCGTGATGGCATCGCAGACCTTCCCCGCCTCGGTTCCGCCGTCCAGGCTCACCTTCACGCCGTCGCTGTGCACCTCCAGATGCACCAGCTGCCGCATGGCAAGCTTCTGGAGAACCGCCATCATGGCTACGGTGGAAAGTCCGGTGAAATCCTCTATCTGCCGGAGCTTCTGCTGTTCCCCGGCGTACTTCAGGTACAGGATCACCTTCATTTCCTTAAGGTCCAGTCCAAGCCGCATGCCCTCCGATTCCAGATAGCCGTCAATCTCCTTCTGCATGTAATAGAGGCCGGTGAAAATACTGTTTCCCATGTTCCGGGATGCCAGCGGGATCACTCTCTCCCGCCCCAGCTTTTTCGACTTTGTCCCCGGGATCGCCGGAAGCACCATGTCATCCTTGGAATAGTCCACGAGAAAGCGCATGATCTCCGGCTGTCTCCTGCGGTACTCCTCCGGGGTATACAGATTCCGGTAGAAATTCCGGTAATACGCGACCACATTCAGCTTCATCTGCACGATGCTGGAAACATGCAGCCCCTGCTGCACCAGGGATCCTTCCGTCTTGACATAATAATAGACCGGTACATGCAGCGCCATGATCCGCTCGCAGTGCAGCACGTACTCCATGCCGAAGATGAAATCCTCACACCAGGCAAGCTGGGGATCCATCCGGAGATGGAATTCCTCGATGATATCCCTGCGGAAGAGCTTGTTCCATATGACCCCGTAGTAATAATCCGCCGGGTTCTTCATCATATAGTCGCCGTAGGCTTCTCTTGTCATCACGCCCGACACATCGATATCTCCCTTGTGGGCGGTGCGCTCTCCCACCACCCGGTAGAAGTCGGCAATCACCATATCGCAGTCATTTTCCTCCGCCGTCCGCACAAAGAGCTTGGTGCAGTCCCGGGTAATCCAGTCGTCCGCATCCGCGAACTGGATGTACTTGCCCCGGGCCAGGTCCAGTGCCTGATTCCGGGTATCGGACACGCCGGAATTCTCCTTGTGAACCACCCGGACCCGGTGATCGGATTGGGCATACCGGTCCAGAATCTCCTTTGTGCCGTCCTTCGAACCGTCATTCATGAGAATGAGCTCAAAATCCTGATAATCCTGCTGCAGAATGCTGTCCACGCATCTGCTGATTACCTTCTCTGCGTTATATACCGGGACGATGATACTCACCATCGGCATAACAGTTTTCCTCCCGCTTTTTCTTCTGTCGTTTTTTCTTATGTCTTGTTTTCTTTTATCTTATTTTCTTCTCCGGTGCTCCCGCAGGAAGCTCTTCCCCGCTTCCTGCATCCTCAGGTCAGGAGCATCTCTTCCGTCATCCATCCGTTCTCCAGGCAGCGCCTGAAGTCCCAGCTCTCCTTCCAGTATTCCTCCGGAGGCAGGTGCCCGTCCTTCTCCAGCTGCCAGTTCCAGTAGATCCAGCCGTCCGCCCTCTTCCAGGTATCCAGCTGTAGCTCCGCCACCGCACGAAAACGGCGCTTCTGTTCCTCCAGAAGCTTCTCATACACGGTCTTCGCTCTTTCTGTGCTCTTTGCCGCATCCAGCACCTTTCCCAGAGTCCGCCGGGCAGCCCCCTCCGCCTTTGTCAGCGAAATCTTCGGGGCGGAGGCGTAAAGCTTCGCCCTGCCCTGTCCTGAAGCACTGTGTTCCTCTGCCCATACGCCGGCCTTCTGCACCTTATCCGCCACAAGGCTTACATCCGCGGCCCACCGGTTGCACAGGCTCCACTCGCCCACCAGGATATTCACATGCCGGGCGGCCAGCCGGAGTCTCAGCTTCTCCGCAGCCATATACAGCCGGTACACAAAGGGCCTGTGGATATGGACCACCCGCTCCATGGCCCAGAGGTAAATGTGTGCGTCCAGCCACACATTCTTCATCCCGTTTTTCCGGAAGAAATTCTGCCATCTGGACAGCCGGAAGCCGTCGTGGAACACGATGGCCTTGTCCTCCGGCAGATATTTCCGCATGAGGCGGTAGGCCGCCCGGTAGAAGGGTCTGAGAAATGCCATGGGCACAAACATGGACCCCTCCGCCTCGGACTGATCCATGGCTTTTCCTGTGGTGGGGGCGCTGAGGTAGGCGGAAAGGCTGATGGGCTCATTGACCACCTCCACGCCGAAGAGGCCCTCCCTGTTCCCGTACCGCCTGCAGATCCCCATCAGGACCCGCAGCACGTACTGCACCTCTTCCTTCTGGGTATGCCACTTGCAGACGCCGATGATGCCGCCGTTGTCAAACCCGTTCTGGTTGCCCGGCGTGGTGTGCAGGTCGATGAGGACCTGCAGGCCGTATTTCTCCGCCCAGTCCATGGCTCTGTCCAGCCAGCGCACGCATCCCATGTGACGGGAAAACCCGTCCGAGGTTCCGTCGGCATGCCGGTCCCCGAAGAGATAATAGGGCACGGGTATCCGCACCAGATTCAGTCCCAGATCGGCGATCCTCTTAAAATCCTCTTCCGTGACATAGGTATCCCGGTGCTTCTTTATCCTCTTTTTCAGCTCTTCGCTGTCCAGCAGTCTGGAAAGCCAGGCCTCATCCTCGGCCTCCGTCCCGGCAAACACGGCCGGGTCCATCCATTTTTCCAGCACAAGCCAGTTTCCCAGGTTTACTCCCCTGATATATCCCATAGATCGTCCCCCGCTATTTCTTCTCTCCCTCAAACAGCTTCTGGGTATTGTAAAGCTTTGCGTATCCGCCGTTCTTCTCTAAAAGCTCCTGATGGGTTCCCTGCTCGAGGATTTTTCCGTCCTCAACGAGCACAATCCGGTCCGCATTCCGCACCGTGGCCAGCCGGTGGGCGATCACCAGCGTGGTGCGGCCCACGGCCAGGTCATCGAAGCTCTTCTGAATCTTCTGCTCCGTGATGGTATCCAGCGCCGAGGTGGCCTCATCCAGGATCAGGATCTTCGGATTCTTCAGGAAGATACGTGCAATCGAAATTCTCTGCTTCTGTCCGCCGGAAAGCTTCACACCCCGCTCCCCCACAAAGGTATCAAACTGCTTCGGCATCCGCATGATGTCATCGTAGATTTCCGCCCGTTTCGCGGCCTCCACCACCTCGCCGAAGCCGGCCTCCGGACGGCCGTAGCGGATATTTTCCAGGATAGTATCCGCGAAGATAAAGACATCCTGCTGCACGATGCCGATATTGGCCCGGAGAGAATGCTTCGACACATCCCGGATATCCGTGCCGTCGATGCGGATGGCTCCCGCCGTCACATCGTAAAACCGCGGGATCAGCTGGCACAGGGTGGTTTTTCCGCCGCCGGACTGTCCCACCACCGCCACCGTCTCGCCGCTCTTTACGGTCAGGCTCACGTGATTTAAGACCTCCCGGACCTCATTGTAGGCAAAGGAGACATCATCCACCACAATCTCTCCCTTCTCCACAACGAGAGCGGGCGCATCCTTCTTCTCCACCACAGCAGGCTTCATATCCATCACATCCTTAAACCGGGCAAGGCCTGCCGTGCCGTCGGTAAACACCTCGGCAAACTGGGCCAGCTTCCGGATGGGCGTGATGAAGCTGTTGACAAACAGGGTAAAGGTGATCAGGTCGATGTAGTTCATCTGATCCCGCATAATCAGCCAGCCGCCGAAGGTGATGACCGCCAGCGGCAGAATCGTCATGAAGAATTCCTGGGAGCCCTGGAAATGGGCCATGGCCCGGTAATAATCGCTCTTCGCGTCCCGGTAGGCCAGATTGGACTTCATAAAGCGGTCATAATCCACCTGTTCATTGGCAAATGCCTTGGACGTCCGCACCCCGGAAACCCCGGACTCGATATCCGCGCTGATCTCCGCGAGGCGCTTTTTGTTGTTCACCGATGTCTCCGACATCCTGCGCCGGTTCCGTATCACCACCAGAACAGAGATGGGAAGAATCAGTGCAATCACCAGGGCAAGGCGCCACTCAATGGAAAACATGCAGATAAGGGCTCCGGTGATGGTGAGAAGGGCCACCGCCAGATCCTCCGGTCCGTGATGGGCCAGTTCTGTGATGGAGAACAGATCGCCGGTGAGGCGGCTCATGATCATGCCTGTCCGGTTGGCGTCATAAAAGTCAAAATCCAGCTCCTGGAGATGCTTGAAGAGGGACGTCCGAATGTCCGTCTCCACTCTCGCGCCGAAGGTATGTCCCCAGTAAATCATGGTGAACTGAAAGACATAGCGGAGCACATAGCAGAGGGCCATAACAAGCATCACCGTAAAGAAGGCACGGTACAGCTGATTCGGCAGCATCTGGTACATGGCATATCTGGATACCAGCGGAAATGCCAGGTCAATCACCGCCACCATGACGGCGCAGAACATATCCAGAAGAAACAGACGCCTGTGGGGTATGAAGTATGAAAACAGCATGCGGAACATAAAAACGGTACCTCCCCGGGTAAATACTTGTCTAAGTATACCACAGAAACGTACCGCCGCATGTTTTTTTCGTTATGACTGTTGTTCATCCTTTTCCGTCGGGAATCTTCCTGCCTTTTAAGAAGGGCTAAGGTTCAGTCCGGAGCCTTCTCCAGAAGCACCAGCTCATCTCCGGTCCGGATCACGCCGCCCCGGAGAACCCTTGCAAATACCCCCTCCCGGGGCATGATGCAGTCTCCCATGGCGTGATAGATGGCGCAGTGGCTGTGACATTCCTTGCCGATCTGGGTCATCTCCAGGATTGCCTCTCCTGCCTGAAATCTGGTTCCCACCGGAAGCTCCCGGAAGTGATATCCCTCCACCACCAGATTTTCCCCGAAGGCGCCGAACTCCACCTTTGCTCCCCGTCTGCGGAATTCTTCTATCTGGCCGAGACCCAGAAGACTCACCTGGCGGTGCCATGTTCCCGCGTGGGCATCCCCCTCGATTCCCCAGCTTTCCACAAGCTTCGCCGAGGAAACTTCATGTTTCTGCGTCCCCTTCTTCTCACTGATGCAGATGGCGTGGATTCTTCCCATTGCTCCTCTCCTTTTCCCTTTCCGCCGGATATCATTGTTCCGCTGCTGTCTTTCCGGACGATATTATATGATAAATATATCGCATATTACCTATTATTTCAATAGGTTTTATACAAAAGTCTGCTGCCTTCTTTCCGGAAAAGATATCACGCCCTCTTTGACTTCATTATGGAAAAAAAGGCTGTAATTTGTTACACTGAAGGTAATTCAGACGTATTTGTATCTGACCGAAGAAATGTACAAAAGATATCAGAAACCAAGATATCAGAAATCGAAGGAAGGAGGCACCCATGCAGGCAGATAAGAGCACCATCACCACCGCAGAGCAGGACCTCAGAGAGTGCATCGCCCTGGACCACGGCATCATTGACCGCCTGCTGGCCGGGCTTCCCATCTCCATTGATTTATATATCTATCACTTCGAACCTCTCCACTATCACATCTTCAGCATCCTGGCCGCAGACTGCCGCACGCCGGAGGAGCGCTTCCGGGTAGGACTGTTCAGCGCTGAGGATGAGAGCATGATATTTGGGGACACGGAAGAACTCCTTCCCTTCTACAGGAAGGCCTGTGCCGGAATCCTGGATCATCTTTTTGTGACAAACCTGAGCCGTATCCTGGAATATCTCCCCGCAGATGCCATGATAGAGATGACGTATCCCTCCCGGGATGCGGTCAAATCCCTGAAGCTTCCCAGAGAATTCATCCAGGAACTGCCGGAGGAAAAATTGGCAAAGACGCTGCGGCTCTCTTCCGATGGAAAGATACTGATTGACCGGCAGGAATTCGAAGAGCATCTTCTGCTGAAGGAGATGGAATAGCCTGCCCGGACCTGCCCGGACCGGAAAGAAAATGCGGCGCTGTGAACGATTTTCTCGTTCCGGCGCCGCATTTTCTTCCCTCGGGACTAATCTCTGACTCTGCCCTGTCCTGGATTTGCGGCGCCATCTTGCATTTTTCTCTTCCGGCGCCGCATTATCTTCCTCCAGGACTGCTCTCTGACTCTGCCCCGTCCTGGATTTGCGGCGCCATCTTGCTTTTTTCTCC
>OCTW011518945.1_pt1 | contig 11354 bp, 10 predicted proteins | sample 1539671 | NCBI WGS metagenome assembly OCTW01 (sample SAMN02144230, study PRJEB22623) | gut metagenome | biome: sheep rumen | host: Ovis aries | place: New Zealand | reverse complement strand
CGCCAAATGGCTAAAAAACAAACATATAATACCTATCTAGAAAATTATAAATCATCTGAAGAAAAGTATCTAAAACTAAAAGAATTTTTCTCAAATGGAGTTCCAGAAGATATAGAGTTAGAAATTTTAGCTAAAAAAAATCAAGAACTTGAAAAAACAAAAATAGAAATTAATAATTACAATTTTTCAGAAGAGGAAAAAAATACTTTATTAGAATTAAAAAATATTTTTGATGGCAAAAATATTACTTTAGATGATATAGACAAAAGCATTGTTTATTGTTCAAAAGTGCAAGAAATAGAAAATAATATTAATAAGCTAAAACTTGAAGAAGAAAATGCTAAAAAAACTTTAGATAAAATAAATGCTGAAAAGAAGAAAAATAAAATATCTGTAATTTTTACTATTTTAGGAATAGTATGCTTTATAATTGGAATTTTATTTGTAGTATTAAATTTACAAAGAGTTGCGGGAATAATATTAATAGCTATAGGAATGGTTGTATCTATATTATCTTTTGTAAATAAAAGTAAGAACATAAAAGAAGAACATACGCAGTATAAAGATACAATTAAAAATATAAGTGAAAAAATTAATCAAGCAAAAGTCGAAAACGAAAAAATGAATTTAGAGATAAATAGAGTATTAGAAAGTTTTTATCCAAAAAGTGAAGAAAATTCTGCAAGAATATTAAATTTAACTAATTTAAAAGAAAAACTTAGCTTATATAAAAAATTACAGATAGAGAAAAGCCAAAAAGAATCTCTTTTACAAAATGCAATTATTAAAAAACAAAAGCTTGAAAATGATTTGAAAACAGAGTTTTTGAAATACTTTGATTCAATTGAAGACTCATATTCAAATTTATTGCAAAAATTAATTATACAGAAAAGTGAATTTGAAAGTGCTGTTAAACAATATCAAGTAGCAAAAAACGATAAGAGCGATTTTGAAAGCAAAAACAACATAGAAGAAATACAGAATATAAAAGAAATATCTGATATATCAGAAGAAGATTTAAAAAACAGCATAAATCAGTACAATATTCAAATAGATAGATTAGTTGATGAAAAAAATCAAATAAAAAATCAAATAGAATTTTTAGAAAACAAAATTGATGAGTATGACTATTTAGAAAGTGATATAGAAGTTTTAAAAGAGGAAATAGATAGTTATACTGAAAAATATGAAACACTTAAAAGTACGGAGCAACTGCTTAAGAAGGCAAAAGAAAGCTTTTCATCAAGTTACTTACAAGATATGATTCAAGGATTTAATAAATATCTGGATATAATAGATAATAAAAATATGAATACAAATGTAGACATAAAATTAGATGTAAAAGTTGATGTAAATGGTGCACAAAAGGAAATAAAGTATTTTAGTGCAGGATATAAAGATTTAATTTATATTTGTATGAGATTTAGCTTGATAAATGCATTATTTAAAGAAGAATCTCCTTTTGTTGTATTAGATGATCCTTTGGTTAATTTAGATGAAGAGAAAATAAAAAAAGCATTAGAAGTTATTAATAAATTTGCTGAAAAATACCAGATTATATATTTTGTTTGTAACGAAAGTAGAGTTTAATTTTTAAAAGAAAGTCAAGTAATAAAAAAACAAGATTAAGCGAGATTAAACTATTATAAAAGAGATAAAATAATTGTAGTATTAAATTTTACATTATTTCAGTTAAATAAATTACTTGATAAAAAATAAAGTATATGCTATTATAAATATAACAAATAAATAAACACCCTGCATAGTGCGTGAAGGCAGAATTTTTAGAACCTACAAGTTTAAAGAGGGGCCGAACTCTCAAATATGGCGTGCAAGCTTACACTTTATGCAAAATATTAGTAGTAAGAAGCCCATGAATATTTAGGTAGGCACCCACCTGTTTTTGAGGGCAGGTTATTAAAAATTTTGACATAACTTACGGCTACCGCGGGGAGTTTTTATGCATAAAATATATGTATAATGTGGTAATATGAAATAAATCTATAAATTATATTTTTAGTATGTGATAATTGAAGCAAGGCAAAACTTGCTTTTTTTGTATATTAGTGATATTATAGTTCTGTAACTTGCAAAGTTATACTGACTTTAACGAAAGGAAGGAATTAAATGGAAGATAATATAACAAAAATTAATTTTTTTAAAAAAGTATGGTATTCAATCACAAAAATTAGTAAATACGAAGATATGAGAAAAGAAGGATTAGGAAAATCTATTAAATATATTTTAACTTTAACTTTATGGCTAGCTATAGTATTAGCTATATTTGCAACCATTTTGCAGATTTCAATTTCAAATAAAGCAATTTCATATTTAGACAAAAAATTGCCTCAAATGAAATTTAAAGACAATGTGCTTTCAATAGAAGATGGAGATGCCACAATTTTAAATGAAGATGAATTTAAAGAATATTTTAAAAATGCAGTAGTAATAAATACTTTATTAGAAAAGCAAGAAGCGGTAAATCAATATAAAGATTTAGCAACAGAAAATAATGATGTTTTAGTATTTTTAAGCGATAAATACATTGTTATATCTAATAAATATAATCCAGAAAATGAAAATGAAGAAGGAATAACAACTTATAATTATTCAGATATTTCAGATAAATATATAAAAGATAAATCTATGGAATATACTAAAACACATCTAATAGAATATTTAAGAAACCATTCATCTGCGACTTACTACTTTGCACAATTTTGGATTATCTATTTAGTAATGATTACATTTATCTACTTTGTCTATATAATTCTTATTTCTGCAGGAATTTGGCTTGCAACAAAATTAGCAAAATTCAAATGGACTTTCAAAGAGTCTTTAATGAATACAATTTATGCAGCAACACTATCAGAAATTATATATGTAGCATATATGATTGTAAGTTATTATGCTAAATTTAGTATTTCATTTATGGATGTAATTAGCTTATTATTGATATTTGTGTATATGTTTATTCTTTTATGGAAAGATAAAAATAAAAAAGCTAAGATTTAATTCTTAGCTTTAATTTGGTTGCGGGGGTAAGACTCGAACTTACGACCTTCGGGTTATGAGCCCGACGAGCTGCCAACTGCTCCACCCCGCGATGTCAAAATCTATTATAGTACGAAAATATCAAAAAGTCAATACCTTTTTTTAATATTTTATGAAATTTTTTGAAAAATATACCCAAAATTCATTGACAAAGTATAAAAATTATAGTATAATTATTTACTGTAATCCGCTTAGTCAAGGTACATAAAAGTTATGAAATATTTAACTACCTTTTTTAAGGATTAGCGAGTATACGAAAAGGGAGGTGCATTTTAAATGTACGCAATAATTGAAAGCTGTGGAAGACAATACAAAGTAGCAGAAGGTGATGTTGTATTTTTCGAAAAATTAGAAGCTGAAGAAGGTAAAAAAATTACATTTGACAACGTAATTTTAGTATCTGAAGATGGAAAAGTACAAGTTGGAAATCCTTATGTTAAAGGTGTAAAGGTTGAAGGTAAAGTCGTTTCTCACGGAAAACACAAAAAAATCATTGTTTTCAAAATGAAAGCTAAAAAGAATGAAAGAAAGAAACAAGGACACAGACAACCATACACAAAGGTTGAAATTACATCAATCAAATTAGCAACAGCAAAAAAAGCTGAAACTAAAGCAACTGAAACAAAAAAAGAAGCTAAAGTTGAAGCAACAGCTAATGCTTAATTAAAATTAGAATTTTATTATTAGAAATATAAATTCAAAAACTGGAAGGAGTGAAAAACATGGCTCATAAAAAAGGTCAAGGTAGCAGCCATAACGGTAGAGATAGTGAATCTAAACGTCTTGGTGTAAAAAGAGCTGATGGTCAATTCGTTCTAGCAGGAAATATCCTAGTAAGACAAAGAGGAACAAACGTACATCCAGGTACTAATGTTGGTATTGGAAGTGATGATACACTTTATGCATTAGTTGATGGTAAAGTTAAATTTGAAAGAAAAGGAAGAGACAAAAAACAAGTTAGCGTATATCCTGTAGTAGAAGAAACAGCAGCAAATGCTTAAATATAAAAATAATAAAAAATAGCAGTGTTTTTATAAAAAATATTGCTATTTTTTTTGTGTTTTGATACAATGTCTTTGTACATAAAGAAGATAATTTTTAGTACGGAGAGGAAGGATAAAAATGTTAAAATTAAATTTACAAGAAGCTAAAATAGATGAAAAAGAAATTATGAAATTTAAGTCACAAGTAGAAAATATTCACAAAGATTTACATAGAAGGGCAAATGATGAAGATGATTTTGTTGGTTGGTTAGAATTACCAACCAATTACAATAAAGAAGAATTTAAAAGAATTCAAAAAGTAGCAGAAAAAATAAGAAAAGAATCTGACATATTAGTAGTTATAGGAATTGGTGGATCATATCTTGGGGCAAGAGCTGTTATAGAGTCACTTTCAAATACTTTCGAGAATATGATGTTAAATGAAAAAAGAAAATATCCTCTAGTTTTATTTGCAGGAAACAATTTAAGTCCAACGTATTTAAACGATTTAATAGAAATAATAGGAGATAAAGATTTCTCTGTAAATGTAATATCTAAATCTGGAACTACAACAGAACCAGCGATTGCATTTAGAGTTTTTAGAGAAATATTAGAAAATAAATATGGAATAGATGAAGCTAGAAGTAGAATTTATGTTACAACAGATAAAGAAAGAGGAGCCCTAAAAACATTATCAGACATGGAAGGATATGAAAGATTTGTCGTTCCTGATAATGTAGGTGGTAGATTCTCTGTTTTATCTGCAGTAGGGTTACTTCCAATTGCTGCAGCAGGTGTTGATATAAAAAAATTAATGAATGGTGCTAGAATAGCTCAAGAAAAATATGCAGATAGTAATTTAAAATATAATGAATGTTATCAATATGCTGTTGTAAGAAATATTTTATACAAGAATGATAAAAATATCGAAATATTAGTAAATTACGAACCAAAAATGCATTACTTTATAGAATGGTGGAAACAGCTTTATGGAGAAAGTGAAGGAAAAGATAGAAAAGGTCTTTTCCCAGCAGGAGTTGATTACACAACAGATTTACATTCTATGGGACAATATGTACAAGACGGAAGACGTAATTTGTTTGAAACAGTAATTAATATAAAGAAACCTATTTCAAATTTGAAAATAAAAATAGATGATGATAATTTAGATGGTTTAAATTATTTAGCAGGAAAAGATTTAGATTACGTTAATAAAAAAGCAATGGAAGGTACAATTGAAGCACACGTTTCAGGAGGAGTTCCAAATATTATGATAACTATTGATGAATTAAATGAAGAAAATATAGGAGAGCTTATATATTTCTTTGAACTTGCTTGTGGTATTTCAGGTAACATTTTAGGAGTAAATCCTTTTAATCAACCAGGAGTTGAAGAGTATAAGAAAAATATGTTTAGATTGCTAGAAAAACCAGGGTATTAAGGTTGAAAAATAATTACAATTTTGGCTACGTTATAATTTTGCTTAAAAATGCTCACATACATAGAGTATGCTCCGCTTTTTGCACAAAATTCTGCCTTGCCAAAATTTAATTCTTTTCCAACGGCTAATGGGTGGAGATTGACTTTTAAGCTCCATACCAAAAATGGAGATTAAAAGAAGAGAGGAATAGATTAAAGAATGAAAATTGAACAAACATATAAATTAGGATTAAGAGAAATTGGAATAAAAAACAAATTAACAAATTATGGAATATTAGCTTTTTTAGAAGATATAGCTACATATCATTCAGGTTTAGTAGGTTATGGAGTTAATGATATAGAAAAAAATAAAGGAGCATTTTTAATTTTAGATTGGAATCTAGAAGTAAAAAAAAGACTATGCTTTAATGATACTATAAAGGTAAAAACCTACGCATTACCTATAGAAAAGCCTACTTTTAATTGCTATCGTAATTTTGAAATTTATGATGAAAAAGACGATTTGATTGCTACAGCATCTTCAAAATGGCTATTTTACAATTTTGAGCAAAGAAAAATAGTTAAATTAGATGAAGAGATGCTTAAACTTTTTGAGCCTGAAGGTGATTTAAAAAGGGTAGAAGAGAAAATTACTAAATTAAAAGAGCCTTCATCTTATGAAAAGATGATAGAATATCAAGTTAGAAGAGCAAATATAGATGTTAACAAACATATGAACAACTTAGTATATCTAAAACTTGCAAATGAAATTCTTCCTGAAGAAGTGTACTTTGGTGAAGAACCAAATAATTTAAGAATTAATTATAAACATCAAATTAGATTGGGTGAGACAGTAAAAATATATTATACTATGGAAGATAATAAACATATTGTTACAATAAAAAACAATGAAGAAAGTAAAATCCATGCGATTGTTGAAATGTGGTAGTAAAACTAGTATAAAAAGGACTTTATTTTGAACTGAATTATGTGTATAGTTCATTTTTAAGTCCTTTTTTATTAGCAATATATTAAATTAAAATAGGCTCAATTTGTTCTCCATCCAGAGCAAACTCTATAGTTTTTAATATATATTCTGGGTCAAAAACAACAGAACGTGGTTTAGTAAGAGGGTTATCTTGCCTAAATGGGACAAAATAGTAATTCTTTCTATTTATAAGGTTAGCAATACTTACCATATTTGCTCCAAGTCCGTTATTTGTAGATGGAGCGATTACGACAGGTAAATTATTTCTTAGGTGTGATTTTACTGCCATAGTAGCAGGTGTATCTATAATATCACAAGCAAGTTTAGACATTGTATTTCCACTCGCTGGTGCAACTATCATAATATCAGTTAAATGTTTTGGACCAATAGGTTCAGCATCTTGTATAGTATGAATTATTTTTTTTTCACAAATTTCTTCAATTTCTTTTATGAAATCATTTGCTTTTCCAAATTTTGTATCTAAATTATAGCTATTAAAAGACATTATTGGTATAATATCAGCTCCTAGATTTTTTAACTTTTTAATTTGTGGTATAGTTTTTTTAAATGTACAGAATGAACCTGTAAGTACAAATCCTATTTTTTTATTTTTAACTTCCAAATTTCATCATATCCTCCTTTCATTTTACAATATATTATATAATATGATTTTTAAAAGATTATTGTTTGACTTTTTTAGACAAAATTTATCTGTTGAAATTTTAAAAAAATTATGATAAAATGCCTCACGAAAGGAGTTATTATGAATTGGAATTTAGAAGATATATTTAAAACAAAAGAGGAGTTTAATGAGGCTAAAAAGCAAATACAAAATAAACTTAAAGAGATAGGGGTGTACAAAGGAAGATTAGGAAAAAGTGCAGATAATCTATATAATTGTTATAGGCTTTATGAAGAAACTTTAGAAATATATGAAAGATTCTATAGTTATGGAATGCTAAGCTATCATTTAGATATGGCAAACTCAAATAATATTAAGTTATATAAGACAGTAGAAAATGTAGGAACAGAATTTGAGAAAGCAACAGCATTTATTACTCCAGAAATTACGAGAATTGAAAATGAGAAACTTTTATCTTTTATGAATAATGATACCAGACTTGAAAGATATAGAAGAGAATTAGAGGAAATATTAAAAGAAAAAGAACATATATTATCTGAAAAAGAAGAAGAGCTTTTAGCTAATTATTCTGAAGTTTTTTCAAGTATGGAAGATACATTTGACATATTAACAAATACAGAATTTAAGTTTGGAAAATTAAAAAATAGTAATGGGGAAGAAGTAGAACTAACTGATAGTAATTATACATATTATTTAAAAGACAAAAATGAAGAAGTACGTAAACAAGCATTTGATTTAATGTATAAAAAATATAGTGAATTCTTAAATACTATAGGTGAGTTATATATTACAAAAGTTAAATCTTCAACTATTACTAGTAGATTGCGTAAATACAACTCTTCTTTAGAAAGAGCTGTTGATAATGATGATGCTACAATAAAGGTTTATAATGCTTTAATAGAAGCAGTTCATAAAAATATAAATGTGAATCATGAGTTTATGAGAATAAAGAAAGACTTACTCGGCAAAGATGAAATGCATTTATATGATATATATGTTAATCCAATAGAGGCAGAAGATGACAATATCTCTTATGAGGAAGCTTCTAAACAAGTAATTGATGCATTATCTGTAATTGGAGAAGAATATGTTTCGAAATTGAAAGAAGCTTTTGATAATAACTGGATAGATGTGTATGAGAAAGAGAATAAGAGAAGCGGAGCATATAGTATGGGAGTTTATGGTGTACATCCATTTGTTTTAACAAATTTTGTGAATAAAAAAAGAGATGTAAGCACAATTGCTCATGAACTAGGACATGCAATGCATTCATATTATTCAAATACAAATCAAAATGTAATTGATGCAAATTATACAATAATGGTTGCTGAAATTGCTTCAACTACTAATGAAATATTACTTGCGATGTATCAAATAAATAATGAAAAAGATGAGAATAAGAAAAAAGAACTTATATATGAATTAATGGAAATGTTTAGAGCAACATTTTATAGACAAGCAATGTTTGCAGAATTTGAAAAAGTTGTACATTCAAAAATAGAAGCAGGAGAAATGCTTACAAGTGAAGACTTAAATAAAATATATTATGACTTAAATAAAGAATATTTTGGAGAAGATGTAGTAATAGATGAACAAATAAAATATGAATGGGCAAGAATACCACACTTTTATACGCCTTTTTATGTATATAAATATGCGACTGGAGTTTCTAGTGCAATTGTAATTGCAAAAAATATTTTAGAACATAAAGAAGGATATGTAGAGAAGTATATTGATATGCTAAAACAAGGCTGCACAAAGAAGTCTGTTGAATTACTAAAAATGGTAGATGTTGATTTAGAAGATGTTGCTACCTATGAGAATGCTATTAAATGGATGGAAAATTTGGCGAATTTATTATAAATTCGCCAAAGGATTTCTCTCAACTGCGTCTCTTACTTGATTATTACTAACATGAGTATAAATTTCTGTTGTAGAAATACTTTCATGGCCTAAAAGTTCTTGTAAAGCACGAATATCAACTTGTCCATATTGGTACATAAGAGTTGCTGCAGTATGTCTTAGTTTATGGACTGAAAATTTTGTTGTATCTAGACCTGCTTGTTTTAATTCACTATATATTATTTCTTGAACCATTCTTCTGGAAATACGTTGTTTTCTTTCACTTAAAAATAGCGCTTTTTCAGCATCAGCTTTAAGTCCAGTTTTAGGTCTAACTCTTATATAATCTTCTAATGCTCTTATACAAGCTTTATTTAAATATATTGTTCTTTCTTTATTTCCTTTTCCAATAACATTCATTTGACATTCATCCCAAACAATATCTGTTAAGTTTATGCCAACAAGTTCTGACAAACGCATACCACAATTTAAGAATAGGGTAGTGATAGCGTAATTTCTTTCACTATTTCTATTGTCTTCATTTGATGCAATATCTAAAAGCTTTTTACTATCCTCTAGGGTTAAATATCTAGGTAGTCTTTTTCCAATTTTAGGAGTTTCTAGATTCTGAGTAGGGTTTATTTCAAGTAAGTTTTTTTGACAAAGATAATTAAAAAATATTCTTAAACTTGACACTTTGCGAGAACGAGTTGTTGCTTTGCTGTTAAAATTTTTGGTTAAGTATCCTAAGAAAGCATGTAAGTCTTCAAGTTTTACTTTTTTTAAAGTATCTAATGTGACATCAGCAAATTCTATCATTTTTAAATCTGTTTCATCAGTTAATTTAAAATACATTTTTATAAACCTTAAAAATGTAGCTAAATCATAATTATATTCTTTTACAGTATTTTTTGACTTATTCTGAATAGTTATCATATAATCTAAAAAATCATTTAAATATGGTGGGTTTTCTTCTTCAAGTATCATATAATCAAGTCCTTTCTTTCAATTAATTATATATTATTGAAAAAAAAAATGCAATATGATATAATCCAAATAGAAAAAATAATTCACTAAAAAAACATAATAAAATCATCGTAACATTACAATATATTAATAAAATAAAAATCGAGGAGGAATCGCTATGGAAGTACCAACACTTGCTTCTAATCAATTAGTCCCGATAAATGTTAAAGAACAAGAATTTCAAAAGATTATGAGAATTTACGAAATGGCAATGGTCCAAGTAAAAGATGATTTAGAAGATATAAAAAATAATTTAAGTAATAATTATCAATATGACGTTATAAACAACATTAATTGTAGAATAAAGACACCAGATAGTATCATTAAAAAGATGAAAAGAAAACAGTATGATTTAAATTATAAAAACTTAATAGAAAATGTAGATGATATCGCAGGAATTAGAGTAGTTTGCCCATTTAAAAGTGATATACCAAAAGTTGTAGAGATTTTAGAAGAAAATCCTAACTTAGAAATTTTGCAAAAAAAAGACTATATCACCAAACCTAAAAAGAGCGGATATTCAGGTTATCATATTATTGCTCAAACACCTGTTAATATTGGTGATGCATTTGCAAATGTAAAAACTGAAATCCAAATAAAAACAATGGCTATGGATTTTTGGTCTAGTACTGAACATAAATTAAAATATAAAGCGAAGAATAAGCTATCAAAATCAGATTCTAAAAAGATGGTAAAGTATGCGAAAATTATTAATAAAATGGATAATGAAATTATGAAAATACATAAAAAATATGAAAAAGATTAGAAAAACAGTATAAGGGGAGATATTAAATGCCAATAATATCAGGAAAAGATATTAATGAGAAGTATTTTGAAAAATATTTACTTACGACAATAACGCCTGATGGTACAGTTATTGCAATAGAAAAAGGAGAACATGATGGATTTCATGGAGATGCTTTTAGTAAGCTAATTAAAGAAATGGAAAAAGTTCTTGAAACCAAGTTAATGATTAAGCCAAAAGATGGTTTATATAATAATTTAAATGAATTTGTAAAAAACAAAATGATACCAATTTCAACTCTATATATTGAGCAGTCTCCTTATTCTTTATCTAGTGATGTGCAAGTGATTAAATTTCCGAAGAACACTAAAAACGCACAATTTAAAAGCATGAAGAATTTATTAGAAACTTTTAAAAAAATAGGTTGTATTTACTTCAATGAAGAAGGAAAAGAAGATTCTGAGGAACAAAAGGGATTAGATAAATTAGAAGAATATATAGAGCTTAAAGTAAAAGAACTTGGGGAAAGATAATATATAAATTTAATCATTTGGAGGTTTATATGGAAAAAATTAGAATTGCGATTTGTGGTTATGGAAACTTAGGAAAAGGAATAGAAAGTGAGATAAAAAAATCAAAAGATATGGAGTTTGT
>OCTW011492152.1_pt1 | contig 11354 bp, 12 predicted proteins | sample 1539671 | NCBI WGS metagenome assembly OCTW01 (sample SAMN02144230, study PRJEB22623) | gut metagenome | biome: sheep rumen | host: Ovis aries | place: New Zealand | reverse complement strand
GAAGATTTAAAAAATAAAAAATTAAGAATTTTACATGACAAAAGTTTTATTGATGATCCTACAAGGATTGTAAGAGGTCTTAAATTTTCAGTGCGTTTTGGATTTGAATTAGAAGAAAAAACAAAAAAACTTCAAGACGAATATTTGCTAAATGTTAATTATGATATGTCTTTTAAACGCTTAAAAGATGAACTAAAAGATGCGTTTAATTTGAATAAACAGGAAGTTTTGGACAAATTTATAAAGCAAAAAATATATAAATTGCTTTCTGATAAAAAATATAGTTCTAATTTATGCAACATTGAAGAATTTATTAAGCCATACAAAAATGAAATAGAACATATTTGGCTTATATACCTTGCAGGATTTGATTTAAGCAATATTCCGCTTACAAAAAAAGAAAAACAAATTATTGAAGATTATAGTGAAATGAAAAATTTAAAGGATTTTCAATTATATAAGAAATTTAAAACTTCAAATATTGAAACTGTGATAATATATGGAATTTTAAAAGACAATGTCATTACAAAAAAATATCTTAATATATTACGATACATAAAATTATGTATTACAGGTAAAGACTTGATTGATTTGGGGTATAAACAATCGCCTAAAATATCTGAAGTTTTAGACGAAATTTTAAAAATAAAGTTGGAAAATCCAAATTTAATAAAAGAAGACGAACTTGATATAGCAAAAAAATACATGTAACTAATTGTAAAAAGTATTGAAGTCATGGCTTTAAAAGGATTAAAACAAGAGTTATCATGTGGATATGGATATAATAAAAAACTTGAAGGACTACAAGTTATCATTGAGGCAACGGATTTTTGCAGGTTATCTAAGCGACAGAATCGACTCTTATACTTGTAGCGAACAAATTAAGAATAAAGAGTTTATACGCCGTTACTTCGCACCGGATAACGAATACACGGTCTATTCGACTGCTGCTCAGAGTGTGAATATTTTACGTAATATAAAACCTCCATTTTATGATGATGATAACGAAGAAATGGCTGGTTAAAATACATAAAATTATTCTCTTGACAAAATAAAAATGTGAGATTAAAATAGAAACATACCTAATGGGATGTCGCCAAGTGGTAAGGCAGCTGGTTTTGGTCCAGCCATTTCGGAGGTTCGAGTCCTTCCATCCCAGTTTTTAAAAGACTTCCGCAAGGGAGTCTTTTTTTATGGAAGACGAAAACCACAAAGCGATAGCTTTGTTTTGGTTCGAGCGTGAACAAGCTGAGGCTGGAAAAATTTGATCCGACACTTACAATTGAACGACCAAAAATTCCGCAAAGATTACCAAAAGTTATGACTATTTCTGAAATTGAAGAAATTTTGCGTGAAAATCTTTCAAAAACAAAATTCTTCGTCATTTTCCATTTCTGAGATTAAATTTAAGTTCTAATTTTTGTCCTTTTTTATCATAATATCCATCGTTAAGCCGTGATACAATATAACCACAGGAATATCCATAATGAAAACGCTGATATTCTTTTTTAGGAATTACAATATTTTCTTCAATATCCATAATATATTGGTTAAATTTATCATCTTCCATAACAAGCATATTTTCACTTGCATGTCTTATTCCGTCATTATATTTTGGCGGAATAAGAATTTTTCCGTTTGTATTCATAAGTCCGCATTTGCCGCTTTTGTATATTGCTATTAAATTAGTTCTGTAAAAATGTTTTATACTGTCATAGTAAAAGTCAGAAACAGGTACATTGAATTCATCCACATAATCAGATTTATCATTTAGCCGGACAAGGCATATACCATTTGAGTAATACTCTACATCTTCATATATAAAATCGCTTATAAATTCATTCCTTTCGCAGGAATAAATTGCCCATTTATCATCTTTTTTGAATTTGAACCAGCCTTTTTCGTCTAAATCTTCGCAATCGTCATAAATAAAATCATAAATTGTTTCACCGTAAATATCAACAATTCCCCATTTATCGTTTAATTTGGCAGGGAATGAACCGTCATCACGGTTTATATACAAATTTATATCATCAAATTTAAAATCTATAAGTTTGTTATTAAATTTGTCAATAATTCCCCATTTATTATTTTGTTTTGCCGGTATTTTGTTATCGTAACAAATGCTTAATTCTTCGTAATTAAACGGTATTATTGTATTATTGTTGTAATCAACACAGCCCCATTTATCATTTAATTTCATAGAAGCAATACCTTCATGAAAATAACGGGAGTCATCGTATATACAAGGTACAGCCTCAATTCCTTGCAAACTTAATTGACCAGCTTTGCCATTCAAATTGCGAACTTCAAAAAATCCTTCTTCAACTCCACCATATATTGTCTTATATTTAAAGTCACTTAATTGATTTCCGTTTGAGTCAAATAATGCTTCTTCATTAAGTATAGTTTTTGAAACAAATATAACATTATCGTCTTTAATATCATTAACCCACATATTAGGTTCAAATTCATGCAATAATTCACCTTGGGTATTTATTAAATAACAATAATAGTTTCCCTCATAGTAATCTCTTATTATTGCTCTATTTTTATTAAAATTACCATAGGTAGTTTCATTAATATATTTTGCTGTCATAACAATTCCTTTATTTATTTTATTCTAATAAGTTATAACTTTTATCTAAAACATTATTTGTTTTTTTCAAATATTCCTGACCATTTTTAACTAATTGTTGGTATTGAGTTAAATTAAAATCCAATGATTTTAAAATTTGTTCTGCAAAAGATTCAACTTTTTTAGTTGTGTTCACCGCTTCATCTTGAACCTGATTTTTATAATTTCGTACATCTTCAATGGCTTTTCTTTTGATTTCTTGTGATTCTTCAATAGTTTGTTCTTTTATTTTTTCTGCCTGTTTCTGAATTTGTTTTATATCATTTGACTCACTTAATATTCTTGCCGCTTCATTTTTAGCATCCTGAATAATTTGTTCTGCATTTTTTTGAGCTTCAGCTTGTATTTGTTTTGTTGTGTTTAAGATATCTTGTGCCTCTTTTAATTCAGGAGGCAAAGACTTATATATTTCTTCAATAAATGCTTTTATTTCCTGCACTTTTACTATTATCAGATAATTTGGTAAAAGCGGAAAACTTTCTTCAAATTTTATTAACATTTTATCTAGTAAATATTCTATTATGTCTGTTTGATTTTCCATTTTAAATATCCTTTATTTTTTAATAATTAATTATAAAAAATTTAAAATTAATCCTCCAATCCTTTTATAACTTGGTTTTAAACTTTTTACATTGTTTAATAGCATTTGTTTAAATTTAGAAAATTTTAGTCAATATATTTTAAAACCTGTTCTAAATTGTATTTATAATACTCTTTTAGTTTTTTAGGACTTTTAATTTTTACATCACAGCCCCATTTAAACAGTTCGCTTATAACGGAATATTTGCCACCGCAGGTGAATTTTACCTGAATATTACCGTTCTCAAGAGTTTTCATTTTTTGTGTGGGGTGAAAATGATAATTCAAAACATCATCTGCAACTTTTTTATCAAATTCAAGTTCAATGTTCATTAATTCTTCTTGATATATGCCAAAAGAGTTGTTACAGTATTCTTTTAATGAAAAGGTTTCATCTTTTTCAAAATATTCGTCTAAAATTTGAATATTACTTATTTTATCAATTTTGTACAAACGCAAATCATTAGCCTGTTCTTTAAAACCTACAATATAATATCTGTCTGAAATTATTATTCCGTAAGGATTTAACTTTACATTTTTGATTTCATTGTTTACCTTATAATCAAAATTGATTTTTTTAAAAGAAAGTATTGCCTTTCTTATTAATTCCAAGTTTTTGACGTCTGTTGTAAACTTGTAATACTGTTTTACCGCAACTCCCTCAGCCTCAAGCAAAGCTTCAATATCTGTCTCAAGTGATTTTATGTTTTTTTGTGGAGTAAGAGCCATTATTTTATTTGTTAAATCTTCAATTTGAATTCTTCTTGATTCATCAGTAGAAAGATTTTTCAAATACTCAAGGTTTGCAAAATCATCTGCCGTAAATGAAATCAAGTAATTCATTGTACCTTTTACAAACCGCCAGCGTTTCTTTTTATCATTTGACGGCACTTCTTCAACTTTGTCAGGAAACAAATTGAATAATAAGTCTTTCATTCTTTCAGCAGACCTGCGTGAACATTCAAAATGGTCTTTAATATCATCAATACAAAGCCCATAATATGTATTTTGAAACATTGTTGCAAGTTCAATAATTTCTTCTGTTTTGTTTAATCTTGACATAAATTTATACCTCATAATGAAATCTATAATCACATTATAAAGTATGCTCATGTCATTTTCGGTCGCACAAAATATTTTATAAATAATGTCCAATTTTGACGTGGTCAGATGTTACAATAAAGCATGTATAACAAAAAGGAGTAATTATGATAAAAGACGAAACTATCCAAAAAGTTTATGAGCAAGTTGTTGAGCCGAATGAACCAGTATTAAAAACAGGATTTTATGATTTAGATGAAATTTTAAAAGGTATTGAGAAATCAAGTCTGATTACAATAGGTGCAAGACCTGCAATGGGTAAAACTGCATTTATGACGAATCTTATGCTTAATTTGTTGAAACAAAAGAAAAAATGTTTATATTTTTCTCTGGAAATGTGCGAAACACAACTTGTAAAAAGACTTATCGGGCAAATCGGTGAAATAGATTCTATGCTTATGAGTAGTCCCGGTCAAATAGCAACTCAAAAAAAAGAAATAGAAAAATTTACAGAAGCCTTAAATAAAATTACAAAATACGATTTAACAATATTTGATGGGGCAATGAATATCAAAGACATCAAAGAAAAAATTGAGGATGAAAAGGCTGATTTTGTATTTATTGATTATTTGCAATTAATACAATCTTCAGGCAAAAAATCTCGTAATGAGGCTATTGACGATATTATGAGAGAATTGAAAAATATTGCTAAAGAAAATAATTGCATGATTTTTTTAACCTCTCAATTATCAAGAGCATTAGAAAGCAGATGTGATAAAAGACCAATGTTATCTGATTTAAGGGAAAGCGGTTCTATAGAAAATCTTTCGGATGTTGTTATTTTTATCTACAGAGAGGATTATTATAATTCGGGATATGATGAAAGTAATGAAGATTATGTGCAAAATAAAGGTAAAGCGGATATTATTGTTGCAAAAAACAAATATGGCCCTGTTTGTTATATAAATTTGTTATTTAGAAGTTCTATTATGAAATTTTTGGAGCCTGTAAGACATGAGTTGTTCTAATAAAATTTTTATAAGCGAAGATTTGTATTATACGGTAAAAAGAGTGAAAAAACGTATAATACACATCCCCTGTGATAAATTAAAATCAAAACAAAGATTTTTTCTTAACGCAATAAAATGGGTATATCCGTACAGTATAGATATTCTTAAAGTTGCACAAATTCATTCTGGGAAAAAGTGGATATTAAAAATGGACATAAAATCATTTTATGATTCTGTTCCTCTGCCACAAATTGAAAAAGTCGTTAAATCTGTTTGCAAGAGAATTGGCAATGACGTAAGTGTTATACAGTCGGTTAATTTAGTAACCTTAAACGGTAAATTGCCAACAGGTGCTCCGACATCCGCACATATTGCAAATGCTTGTTTTAAACCAATAGACAAAGAAATTTTTAATACCTGTCGTATATATAATGTTGATTTTTCAAGGTATGTTGATGATTTGACATTTTCTTCTTACTGCAAAAAAACACTGAATACCATAGAAAAACGAGTTAAAAATATTCTGAAATACTACGGCTATGAGGTTAATAACAAAAAAACAAAATACATAAGCGATAACAAACAACAAAATGTCTTAGGACTTGTTGTAAACAATTATCATGTGAGGTTACCAAAAGAATTTAAGCGAAAAATACGTGCAATGCTCCATAATTACGCAATTCGTTACGGATATTTGACTCAAAAGGAATCAAAACACCTGATATGGAATGAGCATTCAGACCAACAACTTGCAGGATATATGGCTTACATAAAACAAGTTGATAAAACTTTTTACAAACAATTAAAGGATTACACAACCAAGTTATCCTTAAAGTATCATGCTTTATTTATTTGTATATAATCAAGAAACCGACCTTTGAAAAAGGTCGGGCTTGATAGGGAACAGTCGGCAGTGTTGTGTTAAAATATGAAATAAAAAAGGAGTAATAAAAATGAAAAAAGATAGTAAAGTATTGTTTGAAGAATTTAAAAATTGTAAACGATATTCTATTGAAGAATTAAGGGCAAACAATTATGAACAAATAAAACAATTAAACTCAAATATAGTTTATTTTGTTGAAGTTCCCGATAATTTCGAAGTTGAAATTTTAAATAGAACAACTGGACCAAAAGTTACAAATGCATGGAAAACAAATGAGAGTCTTCATAAAGATCCTTTATATTATGATTTAAACGAACGTTTTAATCTATCTGATAAAAAAATATTAAATATTGGAAAAGGAGAACGAAAAAATAATAAAGGTTATCAAAGATTTATTGATTATTTAGAGTATGGAACCGGATTGCCAAAACCTCACGATGGTGGCAGAAGTATTTGGCAAATTAAAAATAATCACAAATTGAATATATTTTTTATATCTTGTAAAAATGCTGCATTTTACGAATATCAATTAATTGAACAATATAAAAAAGAAAACAATGGTAATAAACCATTAGCAAATAAAAATAGTGGTAACTCAAAAACTTCTAAACTGGATTGTAAAGGTTGTCCAAGACAAAATATATGTAGTGCCAATAAATAAAGGTAGATTATATGTGTTTACAAGAAAAGCACTTATAAATGTCATGCTGAATTTATTTCAGCATCTTGCAAATAAACAGATTCTGAAACGAGTTCAGAATGACAAAAACCTTGATTATAGAACATTATTGGGAAAATGAATATTAAGTAATATCAAGAAACCGACCTTTGAAAAAGGTCGGGCTTGAAGGGTAGCGTTAACGAACGAAGTTCGTTAACAGTATGTCCCAATTATTTTTCGTGGCATAAGCGAAACGCTTGCCTTATATTTTTATTATAAAATATAACCACGTCAAAAACGGTTATAATAAGTATTTTATGTTAATCACTTGCTACAAAGATGTTTTCATCGCAAATTAGGGCAGTTAGTTTTTCGTTTTCACCTCTGCCGCTGTTTGTGTTTATACCAATTTTGTCTTCATCAAGGTATGGTTCAAAAAATGGTGTATGACCGAAAATCACTTTTTGTTTAAGTTGATGCTTTTTGTATATAAAATTATCTCTTATCCATAAAAAATCTTCTTTCTCCTGTTCTTCAAGCGGTTTATCAGGTCTTATTCCTGCGTGAACAAAAAAATATTTTTCCGTTTGGTAGTATAATTTAAGATTTTTTAGAAACTGAACGTGAGATTTTGGTAAAAAGAAATCTCCGTAACTGTCAAAAGTTGTAACTCCACCGACTGAAAGCCAATATTCAACGTCATCCTGATTTTTTGTCTTTAAGACTTTCAAAAGTATATCTTCGTGGTTTCCCATTATAAATATACAGTTTGTTTCTTTTTGAAGTTCTATAAGTCGTTCAATAACAGCTTTTGGATTATAGCCGACATCTATATAATCACCCAAAAACACGATAGTATCTGATTTATTCAGTTTTAATTTTACAATAAGCGAATTAAGCTTGTCTATTTCGCCGTGAATATCACCTATTGCGATTAATCTGTTTTTCATAATTTTATTATAATATGCGACTACGTCATTTTACGGCATATATATCAGATATTTTTAATATAATGACAAAAGGATATTATATATTTTTTCATCAACAAATTTGAATGCCTGAGATAAACTGACATTTTTATCTAAATGGTTCTTTAATATATCGCTATTATGTAAAATAAGGATACTGTCAAGATAATGTTTTATTTCTTCAATACCTTCTAAAGCTATTTCTTTTCTTCTTTTGCCTTCAAAACTAAAGGGAATGGTTAAAATAGCAGTAGTTCGGATTTTCATTTCTGAAGCGAACTTTGCAATAATCTGTGTCGCACCTGTACTGCAGCCACCTCCAAGCCCTGCTATTATAATGAGTTGTGTTGTATTTTCTAACAAGTGCGTAATCTCATTTAGACTTTCTTCAGCTGCTGCTATACCTCTTGACACATCACCTCCGCAACCCAAACCTGCACATGTATTTTTACCGATTTGTAAAGTGCGGTGTGCTTTTGAACTTTCTAACATTTGTTTATCGGTATTTATGCAGACCAAATCAAATTTATTACTGTCTAATTTGTCTGATATATAATTTATAACATTTCCAGCACCACTACCAATACCTAAAATTGTAATTTTATCCATAGTAAACTCCTTTCATAATTGATTTACAAGCTAAGTATATACTGTTGATATGTCAAAATCGGGCGTAAAAATTTTTATATATTTTTTCATCACAATACCGAATACTTGCAATAAGTTTGTCAACAACATCTGTGTTTATTTTGGTTTCTCTCCAGCGTTTTAATGATTGTTCAAAACTCTCCTTATATGATGTAAATTTATAAAATGTATCTGTGCAACTTGCATTATTAGTGAAATTAATAGTTTGCCAATGCTTTAGTAAGTATTCATAAGCATCGGTGGCTATTTTGAATTTTGCCGTTGCAAGTTTTTTGTTTTTTTCAAGTTTAAAAAGGTCAGGGTGATTTAACTTAACAAACTGTCTGTATGCTGATTTTATTTTTTGTTCAGTAAGTGGAGTTGTTAGCTTTAATATTTTCATATATTTAGTATTATTTTTTTTACTATAAAAAATTTTTTGCATAAAAAGAGTGCCTCCATTAACATGTTAGCACTCTGTTACGTCATTCCGTGGCATAAATAGTTTATTATAACCCTTTTTGTTTAAATAAGTCTGTTATAAAATTTTGAATTTGTTTCTCATCCTCTAATTTTAATAATGATAAATTTAAAAATTCATCAGGATATATCAATATTTGTGAATTATTTATTTTTACTACTGTATTATATAAATCATATTTAGCATCTATACTTTTTGCTCTTAAATAATATGCCAAAAATTTACCTGTTTCATGGATTTTATTAAATATTACACCTTTATACTCTAATGTTGTTTCTTCCAAAAAATTACAGTATGTTTTTAATTTTTCTCTGATTTTACTATCTAATTCAATATCAGTATTGTTAAAAATTTCTTTAAAAGATTTTAGTATATTTTTGCCAAACCAAGCATTATAATATCCGGCAAACCATTCTTTATTATTTTTAAAATCTTCATCATTTATTTTTAATTTGCAATGTTCATTATCTAATCTAATAAACATTTTGTACTTTTTGTCCGTTAGTTCCAAAATTTGTTTTTTGTACTCCAAACATTGAAAATAGCCGTTTTTTCTGTTATGAGAATCAGACTTAAATTTATTTTCTATGACACAAATAAAATTATTGCCTTCTACACAAATATCCGTTGGAATACCTTTATACTGTTTGTAGATTTTAATGTCATTAAAATCCAAATCCTTTATATCAATTTTTAAATCATTCTCATCATCTTCACAGTAAACATTGTCAATAATAACCGATTTTAAAAACTCTTTAAAAAAAATGGAGTTATATTCAAAAAATTCTATTAAGTAATTACTATTTATTGTTTCATTCCATCTTTCCGAATGAGGGTCATTTTCACGGTTTGTTTTAAAAATATCTATATAATGTTTTAATTGTTCATTTGTAATTGACTCTGCCATAAAATAATCCTTTCTTTTGCATAAAAATAAAAGTGCCAACATATTCATCATGTTAGCACTCTGATATGTCATTTTGTGGCATGCATACTATTAATTACTTATTTTTGTATATTGATTTGATAGCTAATCATCAGTTAATTTTACTTGCGATTCTGCTACTAAGTACAATAACTTGGCACATTTTATTGCTTTTTTGTATTTACAACTGTTTGTAACACCCCAAATTAAAATATCCATTATCTTATTTATGTCTTGTTCTTTTACATTTATAAGCATTAAATTTTCTTTTATGCTTATAAAAGGTATTCTTAAATTTAATGCATAACTTTCAGGATATTTTTCTTTTACATACTCTAACAGATTTTTTCTATTTTTAATTTGTTCCATAATGTTATAATCGTGCAAAACAAATCTTATATCCCACATAAAACTAAATAGAGCATTGGCACTTTTTTTATCTTTAGTAATTTTAAACAAAATCTTTTTTATTTGGTCTTCGTATAAAATTTGGTTATAAGTGTTTTTTAATATGGGTTGTACAAATTTAGGAATTTCTCGAAAAATTTTACATATTTCTATTTTATCTGTTACTTTATAGTTACAACTGCCAAAAGCAAAGACCAGTGCTAAATCTTCTATTGTTTTAGGTTCAATAAATTCAACAATTTCTTTTGAAATAGAAAACATCTCAAAATATTTTTTATCCAAGTTTAAAATATTATCAAAAACTTTTGGATTATTATTAATTTTTATTCTGGAAACTTTATCATTTGGTAATATATTTTTCAGAATCTTTTCATAATCTGTGTAACTCCAGTCTTTACATCCAAGATTATAAATAATTTCAGAATATCTCTTATGAGCCTGATGTAATTTTTCTTTTGCTTTTTGCAGATTTCTCATTGCATTTGCAATTTTATTCATTTCTTTTTTATAATCTGCTTCAATAGTTAATTCTTTTAAATTTTCTGCCATAACATACCTCTTTCTTTTGCATAAAAATAAAAGTGCCAACATATTCATGTTAGCACTCCGGTATGTCATTTTGTGGCATATTTATACAATTTTAATTTATTCACAAAAAATGATTGACTGATTTATTTTATTTCTTAGCTTTTCAAATAAATCAGCTTCTGATAGAAGTACATTTTTAAAATATTCGTTTTCACTGACAATTTCAACACTTCCCTTTTCAGCTTGATTAATATTATTTTGAAAGTTTAATATTATTTTGTTATTTCTATGGTCAAGATATAGATGTTCATTGTCGTGATAATCAAGGGTACTATCATCTTTTGAGCAACGAAAAGATAAAGAACTGCCATTTTCTTTCCATTTATACAAAATATGTAAATCTAATTCTTTTATAATTTTTACTAATGTTTCATTATATCTATCAGGTACAGTATGCCAAATAAAGTTATGCAGTGTGTTGTGTAAGATATCATCTTGCGTTTGTGCAGGTAATATGTATTTTTTAATATTACCATTCATATTTAATATATCAAGGCATAACCTTGTTTCATTTTCATTTAGTAAATAATATTTTTCATTCAATA
>OCTW011619229.1_pt1 | contig 11355 bp, 11 predicted proteins | sample 1539671 | NCBI WGS metagenome assembly OCTW01 (sample SAMN02144230, study PRJEB22623) | gut metagenome | biome: sheep rumen | host: Ovis aries | place: New Zealand | reverse complement strand
ATTATATCTGGTAACCATGGTAGTGGGACTATTTTTTTTAGTAATTGTAATTTAAAATGTATTTTTTGTCAGAATAGAAAAATATCTAATGATGGATATGGTAAAAAGATTAGTTTAGATAGACTTAGTAAGATTATGTTAGAATTACAAGATAAGGGTGCTCATAATATTAATTTAGTTACTCCTACTCATTATGCTCCTCTAATTAAGTATTCAATTAATATGATTAAAGATAAAATTCATATTCCTGTTGTATATAATACTAGTAGTTATGAAAATGTAGATACTATTAGAATGATGAAAGATATTGTTAATATTTATTTAGCTGATTTTAAATATTTTGATAATGATCTAGGAATGAAATATTCAAATTGTGATAATTATAGGGAATGTGCTATTAAGAGTATAGATGAAATGTATAAACAAGTTGGTAAATTCATAATAAAAGATGATTTGATGGTTAGTGGATTGATAGTTAGAGTACTTGTATTACCAGGTCACATTGATGATAGTAAAAAGATTATTAAATATTTATATGATAAATATAAAGACAATATTATTATAAGTATAATGAATCAATATACTCCTCTATTTCATATAGAAAAGTATGAAAATCTTAATAGAAAAGTTAATGATAGTGAATATGATGAGATAATTAATTATGCCTGTGATTTAGGGGTAAAGCAAGCTTTTATTCAAGAGGGAAATACCCAAGAAGAAAGTTTTATACCTGATTTTGATATATCTGTGTTATAATTGTTTTAGGAGGTTTTTATGAAGTACTTAAAGTATATATTTGTTTTATTACTTTCTCTAGCAGTTTTACCTTTTGCTGTTAATGCTGAAGCTAAACCAGATGCTGAGATTAAAGATACAAATGAAGTTAAAGTATATCTATTCAGAGGTGAAGGTTGTCCTCATTGCGAAGAAGCTATTGAATGGTTTAATTCAATTGAAAAAGAATATGGAAGCAAATTTCAACTAATTTCTTATGAGACTTGGTATAATGAAGATAATCAAAAACTATTAGATCAAGTTGGAAAAACTCTAAAACAAGAAATTAGTGGAGTTCCATTTATCATTATTGGTCAACAAAACTGGAGTGGTTTTTCATCTAGTATGGAAAAAGCAATTCTAGCTGAAATTGATGCTGAATATAGTATGGAACCATCTGAAAGATTCGATATTATGGAACACCTAGTAGTTGCTGATGAAGAATCTACTGAAGCTGGATTTGATAGTACAAGTTTTATAGTACTTGTTGTTGCTGTAATTGTTATTGGTGCTATCATGGGAATTGTATATATTAACAAGAAAAAAGAAGCTTAATTGCTTCTTTTTTTTATTGTAATTTTACGTTTGCTACGTCTTTATTTCCATTTCTTATGTAGGTGATTTTAATAGTATCACCTTTTTTATGTTGATATAATTGATATCTTAGATTAGCTACATCTTTTATTTCTTTATTAGCTATCTCTATTATTATATCTCCTTCTTTTAATCCAGCTTTTTCAGCTGAAGAGTCTTTCATAACTCCAGTTACTATTACTCCTTTTGTAATATTTCCTGTATCATAGGTATATTTAGTAGATGAATTAATGTCAGTCATATTAATTCCTAGAACAGGCCATTCTATCTTCTTTCCAGCTTCTAAGTCATCTGTGTGAGATAATGCTAATTCTATAGGTATAGCAAAGCCCATCCCTTCTATCTCTTGGTCAACTAGCTTTAATGAGCATATTCCAATAACTTCTCCATTTATATTTAATAGTGGCCCACCCGAATTCCCAGGATTTAGGCTTGCATCTACTTGAATTACATTCATTACCCAGTCTGCATTTTCATATGATGAAGTTTGTAATTCTACTTTTCTATCTTTTCCTGATATTATTCCTGAAGTTACACTTCCAAGGTAATTATTACCCATTGCAGATCCAATAGTAAATATAGTATCTCCTACTCTTGCTTTCTCACTAGATCCTTTTTCTGCTACATCTAATACTTCATTTTTTGGAATACGTAATACAGCTAAATCTAAATAATTATCTCCACCTAATAATGTTGCTTCTATTTCTTTTTCTTCTGAAGTTATTAGAGTAATTCTTTCCATACCTTCAATAACATGATTATTTGTTAATAGATAACCATATTTTGAATCTTCTTTATATACAAATGCTGTTCCTGTACCAGTTATAGCTCCACCTTGATAACAATTAACTCCCATTACTGAATCTTTAACTTTATCAATTGATGAAGCTAAAGAATTCTTTTCATAGGTATTTATCTTTTCAATTGGCTCAATATCTAATATAGGGCTCCATCTTAGAATAACCATAATTGTTATAGCACCTAATACATATGAAAATATTAGAGTAAAAATGAACTTATTCTTCTGCTTCATTATCTAATCTTCTTTCTATATTCATTAAATCTTTCCAATTATCTGGAAAACCAATTCTTTTATAAACTTTATCAATTTTAATTGTATACAAATTATAATTAAGTGTATTTAGGGTATCTTCTACTTCTAATATAAAATTCTTAAAATCTTCTTTAGATAGTAATTGTTTTAATATTATTACTAATGCAAATAAATCGTTTTTTCCACATATAAATTCACCATCTTCTTGAGGTACCTTCAATAATCTATGATAGATAGTATCATTTATTGGTTTAGAAGTTCTATTTTCAAATAATATATCTTCATGAGCACATAGATTTCTATAATTAGCAAGTATAGGTAGATAATTCAATAAGTCATCTATTTCAACATTATATGCTTGTGATACTTCTCGTTTATCTTCTTCTTTTAATATTTGAAATAATTCACTTACAATTCCAAAAGATAATACTTTAACTAAAATCCATAACGGAATGTATCCATAATTAAAAGAATAGTGTTGAGTTGCTGAATGTTGTGGACCGTTTATTCTTATTTGTCTTTTCATTTTAGAAATTAAATCATTTACTTGTCTTTGTTGTTCTGGTTTACTAGTAAAATTTTCAGGTCTTAGGTATTCTTTTTCTTTATAACCATATTTTCTAGATAATACATATGATGTTACTGATTTAAAGTTATTTTCTATTACTAATAAATATTTAAAAATTATATTTCGTAGTGATCTATCAAATAAAAATAGACTATATATTTCTTCAAATCTTGTGCCTGGTAAAAATGTTTTTTCTTTATAACCATCTACTTTAATTTCTTTTGTATTATCATTAAATAGATGTCTATATCCCATTAAAAAGAAATAATTTTCTCTTAGAAGTACTTCTTTTGCATATTTTTCATCTTTTATTGTTAACCCTTTTTTTCTTAGGATTTCTACTTGTTCATCTAAATTTTTAAATTCTTTAGCTTTCATAGTCTCACCTATTATTATTATACCTTATTTATATTATTTTTAAAAGGAACTAATTTTTTATTAGTTCCTTTAATGCTTCATCTGCATCTTTATTCATTTGTACTAGTGTTTCTAAATATTTATAATATCCTTCTACTACTGAGAAAAATTCTTGAAAAGTAGTATCTCTTTGTTCTTCTGGAACAACAGATAAAGTTTCATTACATTTTCTTAGTACTTCAACTACTTGAGATACTTGATCATAGTTTAAATTACCTATCATTTACCTAGCACCTCCATTTTTGGAGACTTAGATGGTTGATTGTTAATCTTTTGAATACTAGCAATTATTTTTTCTTTATATGATTCTACTTCCTCTATACGATTAATATTATCTTGGTCAGGATAATTTTCACGCATAGTTTTAGTACATTCAAATATAGTATTTATTGTTCTTATGAGTTCTTCCTTCATAATATTAATCCTTTCTTTTTATATTAGTATTATTTTAGAACCATTTTCTAAATCTGTATCAATAATAGTTTGATTTACATCATAAATATTTCCTGTTTCATAACTATAGAAATTAGTATCTTTTCTAGGAACATAATTCTTATTAGATAGATCTGCTAGAGCATCTTCTATTAATCTTTTTACTGTTCCTACTTTTTTATTTACTGGTACATATAAATCATATGTTTTTTCTATAGAAGGTACTAGTAATTCTATTAATATTTTATTCTTATTCATAATACCTCCTACTCATCAGACATTAGTTTAATAACATAGGCTTTTCCTTTTATTAGGATATATCCAAAGCCTTCTTTCAACTCTTGTCTTAATAATCTTGATGATGTTGTTACTTTTAAAGTAAATTGGTTTGATAAACCATTACCTAGCCAGATAGCTGATGATAGATCTAGAGAAGGTTTTAACCATACTTCGTAAGCTAATTGTTTTATACTATCTACTGTATCTACTACTATAAATTTAATAGTTTTTGTTTTTTGTGCTTCTGTTATTAATGTAGTAAATTTAGTTTTAATATCAGCTGGGAATTTATTAACTAATTGTTTTATTCCTGTAATAACACAGACTGTCATAACATCATCTTGTTTACTTATCTTACTATTATAAATATTCTTTATTTTTTCAAATCCATCTAGACATGTATCTTCATCATAAATAATATCTTCAGAATTTAATCCTTTTATAATTGATAAACTATCTAGTACTACTATTCTTGAATTAGTTGCTTGTACATTAGATATAATCCCTTTTAAGAATGATTGATCTTGTGATACATCATCACCTGTAACTAGATACATATAATTATTTTGTAAGTTAATAGTTGCGACTTCTAAAGTATCTCTATATACACCAACAGGTAGAGTTTTTAAATCTCCAAGCATTGAACTTACAAAATTTCTTGAAACTACTTCTGGTAATATTGGGATACGTTTTGCTCTTTCATCTCCAAAGAAATTACTTAATTTATCACATACTACTTTAATATAATCAGCAATTTTTTCTTCTTTATAGGCATATGCTGTTTGGAACTCATATATTCCATTTTCTATAGCAATTAAACCTCTACCATATATTTTAGATGGTTGTTTTTTTCTTACTCCAGAAAGAACTGTTCCATAATCTGATGCATCATTAAATTGTAATACAACATTTTGAGAGAAGTTTTGTCTTAAACGATATCTTACTGTATTAGCACCATTTGTACTAAATAAGAAGATAATTCCATATTTTAAACAATCTCTTGTTAGTTGGCCTATTCTTTCTTCATACTCTTCATATGTTTCAATAAACGCTTCAACATTGTTAATAACAACTAATATTGTAGGTATTTGTCTTCCACCATGATTTATGTAGAATTCATATGATCCGTTGTAATCAATAAATAATTTTTTTCTTTCTTCAACTAAATCATCTAACATTTTAAACATATTAGTTATTTTTTCTTCATCATTTGATAGAATTACTTCACCTACATGAGGAGCTTTTCTAAATGCAGTTAATGTTTCAGCTCCAAAATCCATTAAATATAGATTTATTTCTTTTGGAGAATGGGTTGTAATTATATTATAAATAATACTTTGTAATGCTAATTCTTTTCCTGCTCCTTGAGATCCATAAATAATTGTATTTCCTCTACTTGATAATGGTAATGTTAATAATCCTTGTCTTTGATTATCTGGATCATCATACTCTCCAATTATTGGGTTTATGTTATTCTTTTCAGCATGATAATTATATTTTTTCTTTAATTCATCAACATAGATATAATCAGGGATTCTATCTAACCATAACTTATCAACAGAAATATTCTCTTGTTTAGCTACATCAACAATATATTTAACAAGGTTTGTAATTTCTTCACCTTTAGAAGCAACTAATATTTCATTATTCTTTTCTTCTAAAGATTTTATATTATTACCTACGTTATCTAATATATCGATTGATTTATCTACTCTTTTCTTTCTCTTTTCTTGTGGATAATATTGTGCTCCTGCCCATGCAGCTTGTCCTAGGGCAAATAACTCATTATAACCTACTTGTAAGTAGAAACGACCAGGGTTCTTTAATTCTGCTGCATCTGGAACTTTAATCATATCCATTGAATCTGATCTATCCTGAACTCTTAAACATACACGGAATTTAGCATTTGACCAGATTTGATCATTTACTACACCTGATGGTTTTTGAGTTGCTAGAATTAGATGGACTCCTAATGAACGTCCGATACGAGCAGTAGAAATTAACTGATCCATGAATTCAGGTTGTTGATCCTTTAATTCAGCAAACTCGTCTGAAATGATAAGTAAGTGAGATATAGGTTTATCCACTTGACCTTTACGATATAAGCTTTGATATTTATAAATATCAATTGTACTTTCATTTAACTTATCTCTTGCCTCATTAAATAATCTTTGACGTCTACGAAGCTCTGATTGAATTGAAGCAAGTGAACGTGACATTTCAATTGTATCTAAGTTTGTTATTGTTCCTGCAAGATGTGGTAGTTTAAATCCAGTATCTTTATTTTCAAATACTCCGGCTAATCCTCCACCTTTATAGTCGATTAGTACAAATTGTACTTCGTATGGATGGAAGTTAATTGCTAGAGATGTGATGTATGTAATTATAAATTCTGATTTACCAGAACCTGTCATACCTGCAATTAAACCGTGTGGTCCATGGAATTTTTCATGCAAGTCTAATTTAAATAATTCTTGTGATTTATCAAATCCTACTGGTACTGCTAAAGACTTAGTAGGATCATTCATTTTCCATCTATTTTGAATATTTAATTGTTCTACCATACCTACGTTATACATTTCTAAGAATGTTATTCCATTAGGTAATGCACGAGATTGTTTAATCATATCTATTGGTATGTTTGCTAAAACTTTACAAGCCTCATACATATTTAAATTATCATCATAGTCAGCAACAAACTCTTTTTGTTTGTTAGATACTAATTCGTTTTCAAATACACCTGATTTCTTATCTCCTACTGATATGAACGTTTCGCATTCATTAGGGATATTTATCAATCTAGGACTTATAACTATTAAACTAAATCCATAGTTAATATTTGCTTCACAAACATCTTTTAAGATATCTAAATCTCTATATTCTTTATAATCATCAGTTATTATTAAATAATATGGTCTATAATGATGATAATCTTTGTCTGATAAGCCTATTTTTCCATTTTCTTCAACATTTTTTCTACTTTGGAATTCTTTTTCTAATCGAAGAGAAATTTCTTTAGCTTCATCTAAATTAGTACCAAAGTATCTTGATGTCTTATCATCACTCCAAGTATGAGGAACTACTTTTAAATATGACCACATATTTTTTCTAATTTCATCTGTTAATAATACTATTTTTAAATCTGTATATGAATGATATGCAATCATTTGAAGGATTAGTCCTTCGATAAATTTTTGCTTATTTTGAGCAGTTCCTATGATAGCAGCAACTTTATTTTTGATAAATGATACTGCTATAGGGACATTTTCTAATATTGTTGATTCTTGACCTAATTTATATACTTCCTCTAATAGATTGTCTTCATCTAATGAGAAATGTTTTTCTGGGAATGATAATTTTCCTTGTAGTTCTGTTGAACCTATTCCTAATCTTAATGATAAGAAATCATCTTGATCTAATTCTCTTTCCCATAAAGATCTTTTCTTTTTAAAGATTATTTCTTCGGTTTGAGATAATGGAAGATAATTATCAATAAGTATTTGACGTTGAATATTCATTGTACTTTTGATTTCATCTCTCATTTGATTAATATATTCAATATATTTTGTTTGTCTTAGGGCTTCTCTTTTTCTTCTTTGTCTTTTTTGATATGCTCTATTAAGTATTGGTAGTAATAACATACTTAACATCATTGCTCCACCCATAACAAGAGTAGGCATTGCTGAATCAATATCTTTTGTTCCATCAATTACTCCTTGAAGAGCAGAATAAACCATTGTCATAGACATCATTGACATAGTTATCATTGGTCCTACTGTGAATATTGCTGGAGTTTTGTCTTCTTCTTGTTTTCCTGGAGGACCGTCTACATGAATATTAGCATCTTCAATCATTGTTTTAAAACGAGGTGCTCTATAGAAGTAATCTTCTTCTTTAAAGAATTCTATTTGTTCTTCTTCAGGATTATCTTGAACAGTTAATTCTTGTGTAATTGATCCTTGAACTTCAAAAGTATTGTTATCAAAACTAACTAAATTACCGATATTATTAACCACAACAAAATCTGGCATTATTATTAATCTTAATCCCATAATGAAAACAATATCTCCATAATTTAGAGCTTGAGTTCCAATAGAAGCATTATTAACATAAGTTCCATACTTACTATTTAAGTCTTGAATAATCCATTGTTTATTATTATAAATTAATCTAGCATGTTGTTTAGATACTAATGGGTGTGCATAATAGATTGCTGAATTAGTATCATTTCCTATTAATAATTCTCCATCTCTTCTAGGTTGTAATCTAACAGATTCTTTCTCTATAGATGGTGAACAATATAAAATAACATATTCATTATCTGTATTAACCTTTAAGAAATATAGGTGATAATCTTCTAGGATAGCTGATTTTAGTTCTTCATCACCATTCATGATTTTTGTTTCAAAGTCAGATTTAATTTTCCAATGACCTTGATATTCTTCTACATTGATTAGGTTTCTTTGATTACCTAGATAGTCTGTATCTGTAATCCAGTAATTACCGCTAATTTCTGTAGGCAATATAAAATTATAGATTTGTCTTTTTTTGATTAGCCTTACTATCACTAGGTTCACCCCTAATCCTTATTATCCTAATTTAAATTATATCTATTTTTTATTAAATTATCAATATATAAAAAGAAAAAGATATACTTTGATATATTAATTATTACTATTTTTCTAATAAAAATTTTTTTCATTAAAAAAAGTTCAACACTTTGAACTTTCTTGTTTTTAAAATTACTTTATTTGATTAATTAGTCTTCTATAATTGTAGCTAGTTTTATTGCCAATAATCCTATCTTTTCTTTATCACTTAATTTTTCTGTGTTTCCTAGCGATCTCTTATCCCATTTTCCTGCATCTAAATTATCTGCTGCATAAAAGAATTGAAATATTTCTTTATTACGGAATTTAGCCAATGCTGCTATAGCAGAACATTCCATATCAACACAAATGCATCCTTCATTTTTTCTTTCTGCAACTTTAGATCTTGTTTCACGATATGGAGCATCAATTGTCCATGCTTTACCTACTATATATGAATAATCATGTTCTTTTAATATTTTTATAAATTCATCTTGATATTTTGGGTTAACAACTACTTCTCTTGATGATTTCATATAATGATAACTTGTTCCTTCATCACGAATAGCACTATTTGGAATTATAATTGCTAAATCATCTATACTTTTATCTAGAACTCCACAAGTTCCAAATACAACCATTTTTTCTAATCCCATCGCAAATATTTCTTCATATTGAACAATACAAGCTGGTGCCCCAACTCTAGACATAAACAAGGCTATTTCATGCCCTTCATAATTTATTTTATAAATAGGTAATTTCCCATTTCCGTTTGAATTAAGTGCTATTTCTATTCCATTAAATTTATCAACTAATTGATCAAATAGTCTTTTGGAAAAACATGTAACTCCTACTTTTGGAAATCCATCTACAACATTTTCTACTTCATATGGATCAAATGTTGAGTTAATTGTTTCATCAAATTCTTCTAATATCATATTATCACCTTCTTAACTTATGCGTATTAATTCTTTTATTTCTCTTGTCTTACTATATAGGTATTACAACTAAATAGACATTTTCTTTTACTACTTTTTTATACTAATCTATATTGTTCAGGTCTCCATGCGGGAGTACATGACATAGATACTTTACAATAATCTGTTTTCCAATAATATTTTTTATTATTTTCTATTAAAATAGCATCACCTTCTGAAAAAGTGATAGTTTCATCTTCAAAGCAAAGTTCTCCTGATCCTTCGATTATGTATACTAATTCTTTACTTATTAAGTTAGTACAAAAGCCGGATTCTGGATATCTTCCTGTTATAGTTGCGACACCTATATCAATATCCTTATCTCCAAAAGAATACTCAATAGTTTTACACTCATTACTATTAGTACCAGCAATCGCTTCATCTTTTTTTATAATTTTCATAAATACTATCCTTTCATTTATTAAAATCTAGTTATTATATTTAATATAATTTTATCATATAAATTCTTATTTTGTTTATTGATTAATATCAGAAAGACTAACATATCATCAAATTTAGGCATAAAAAAAGCCCATAAATTGGGCTTTGGAAACATAATTAACGTTTACTAAATTGTGGTGCACGACGTGCTTTTTTCAAACCTGGTTTCTTACGTTCTTTCTTACGAGAATCTCTTGTAATGAAACCATTAACTTTTAATACTTTTCTAAAACTATTATCAGAATCTGCTGGTGTTGAACTATCTAATTGTAATAAAGCTCTTGTAATTCCTAAACGAATTGCTCCTGCTTGTCCAGTAGTTCCTCCACCTTTAACTTCGGCTACAACATCATATAATTCACGAGTGTTTGTAACATCTAGTGGTTGGCATAAGTCCATAATTAGGATTTTATTAGTAAAATATTCATTAACGTCTTTTCCGTTAACAGTTATTTTTCCTGTTCCAGGAATTAATTTTACTCTAGCAATACTAGTTTTTCTATGTCCAGTACCTGTATAAACATTCATTTTTTCTTTTGCCATAAACCCTCCTATTTAACCTCTAAAGCAACTGGTTTTTGTGCTTCATGTTTATGAGTTGCTCCAGCATATACGAATAATTTTTTTGCCATTTGTCTACCTAATCTATTATGAGGTAACATACCTTTAACAGCACGTTCTACCATTTCTTCTGGGTATCTTTCTCTCATAACTTTAGCAGTTCTTTCTCTTAGTCCACCTGCATACATTGAATGGTTGTAATACATTTTAGTATTTTCTTTATTACCTGTTAATAATACTTTTTCAGCATTAATAATGATAATATTATCTCCGCAATCAATGTGAGGAGTATAAGTTGGTTTGTTTTTTCCACGTAAGTATGTTGCTGCTAAAGCTGCTACTCTACCTAGAGCTTTTCCTTCAGCATCGATAACATACCAATCACGTTTAATAGTTTCTTTTTTTTGCATATAACTTGTCATATTATTTCTCCTTATTACTAAATTAGACCCGGTATCTAATTTGTGTGGGGATCTCTAAATGTACCGATTATGATTATACTAAAAAAAGTATTAAAAATCAATACTTTTTTCCTTATATTATATGTTTTTTACACATTTTAGGTTGTCTTCTAATAAACTTTGTTTCTAATAAATTATCCCTGATTGTACAGCCTAATGTTTCTTTTGATTTTGTTAGACCTTTTTTATCAGTTCTAATTAATCCTAA